>Ga0082212_10001541_pt1 | contig 34039 bp, 18 predicted proteins | sample TergutNt197P3_FD_71548 | JGI IMG/M metagenome (GOLD analysis project Ga0082212, IMG submission 71548) | Neocapritermes taracua P3 segment gut microbial communities from Petit-Saut dam, French Guiana - Nt197 P3 | ecosystem: Host-associated > Arthropoda: Insects > Digestive system > Gut ... | reverse complement strand
CATGCGCGCCTCGGATGTGAACGAATACGCGGAAAATTTCATGGCCCAGCGCATCTCCATGCTCCAGGGCGTGGCCCAGGTGAGCGTGTACGGCTCCCAAAAATACGCCGTGCGGGTGGAGGCCGACCCGGAACTTATGGCCGCCGTGAATATCGGCATTGATGAAGTGGCCAGGGCCATCAGCAGCAGCAACACCAACCTGCCGGTGGGCACGCTCAGCGGGGAACACCGCGAATACACCCTGAACAGCTCCGGCAAGCTCCTCAAGGCCGAGGAATTCCGGCCGCTGATCGTGGCCTGGCGGGACGGTTCTCCCCTGCGTCTCAGGGAAATAGCCCTGGTGCGCGACGGAGTGGAAAACGACCGCCGCCGCAACTGGTATAACGGCAAACCCTCCATGCTCCTGGCTATTCAGCGCCAGCCGGGGGCCAACACCGTGGAAGTGGTGGACCGCATCCGGGAGATCCTGCCGGAAATGCGCGCCCAGCTTCCGCCGGCCATTGACATGATCCCGCTCTTCGACCGCTCGGAGAGCATCCGCGAATCCATACGGGACGTGAAATTCACCATGCTGCTGACCATCGTCCTGGTCATCCTGGTAATTTTTTTGTTCCTGCGCAACGCCAGAGCCACCATCATCCCCAGCCTGGCCGTGCCCCTTTCCATCATCGGGGCCTGCGGGGTGATGTATATCAACGGTTTTTCCCTGAACAACATTTCCCTCATGGCCCTGACCCTGTCCGTGGGTTTTGTGGTGGATGACGCCATTGTCATGCTGGAGAACATCGTCCGCCACCTGGAAGAAGGGAAATCACCGGAAGAAGCCGCCCTGGCCGGCTCTCAGGAAGTCGGCTTCACTATCCTGAGCATGACCGTTTCGCTCATCGCGGTCTTTATCCCGGTACTTTTCATGGGTGGCCTGGTAGGCCGGCTTTTCCACGAGTTCGCGGTCAGCATCGCCTCGGCCATCGCCGTTTCCGGCGTGGTCGCCCTAACCCTGACCCCCATGCTATGCTCCCGTTTTCTTAAACCCCAGGGGCACAAGGAAACGCGGAGCGGACTTTACAGCGTCATGGAACGCCTGTTCGACAGCGCCTCCAGGCTCTACGAGCGAACCCTGGCCCTGGTGATGCGGCATAAATTCACCTCGCTCCTGGTCTCCTTCGCCATCATCGCCATGACCGCCGTGGCCTTCGTGGCCGCGCCCAAAGGCTTCCTGCCCTTTGAAGACACCGGGGTGGTCAATGTTTCCTGTGAAATCTTGCAGGGCAGTTCCTTTGAGCAGGCCGCGGCCTACGCGGAAAAGGCCGCCGCGATCATCCGCCAAGAAAAAGATTTGGCGCATCTGACCGTCACCGTGGGACCGGGCGGCCCGCAGACCTCCATGAACTATTTTTCCGCCCAGGTGCGCCTGAAAGACAAGGCCGAGCGCCATGAACCCATCCAGCGGGTGGTCCAACGCCTACGCGGACGGCTCTCCGCCATCCCCGGCATCATCGCCGTGGTCAGCCAGCCCCCGCCCATCCGCCTTGGAGCCTCCACCCGCGCCCTCTACCAATTCACCATGCAAAGCCCGGATACGGAGAACCTCTACCTGAACGCCGACGCCTTTATAAAGAAAATGGCCGAACTGCCCGGCCTGATTGACGTCAATTCGGATTTGCAGATGAAAAACCCGGAACTGCGGGTGGAAATAGACCGGGCCAGATGCGCGGCCCTGGGGCTTACCCCGTCCCAGGTGGAAGAGGCCCTGGCCTATGCCTACGGGACCCGCACGGTGAGCACCATCCTCGCCCCCACCAACGATTACGCGGTTATCCTGGAGCTGAAGCCGGAATTCCGGGGCAACATCAATGCCCTGAATTACCTGCATGTGCGCTCCAACAACGGCCAGCTAATCCCCCTGCGCACCGTGGTGGAAAGCCGCACCAGCGTCGGCCCGCTCACCGTAAACCATACCGGGCAGATGAATTCCGTGACCATTTCCTTCAACCTGGCCCCAGGCTATTCCATCGGCCCGGCCATAGAAGAAGTCACCCGGCTGGCCGCCCTGGAACTGCCCGCCAGCATTTCCACCCGCTTTCAGGGCACGGCCCAGGTCTTCCAGGATTCCCTGAGCAACATCTGGCTTCTCCTGCTCATGGCCGTGGTGGTCATATATATCGTGCTGGGCATACTCTATGAGAGCTTCATCCACCCCCTGACCATCCTCTCCGGACTGCCCTCGGCGGCGATCGGAGCCCTGGCCACCCTGCTGATCTTCGGCAAAGATTTGGATATCTACGGTTTTGTGGGCATAATCATGCTCATCGGCATCGTGAAAAAGAACGCCATCATGATGATCGACTTCGCCCTGGCCGGGCAGCGCCTGCACGGACTGGACACGGAGGAGGCCATCCTCCGGGGGGCCCTGACCCGCTTCAGGCCGATCATGATGACCACGCTGGCCGCCATGATGGGGGCCGTGCCCATCGCCGTGGGCTACGGCGCCGGGGGAGAAGCCCGCCAACCTTTGGGGCTGGCCGTGGTCGGCGGGCTCATCGTCTCGCAACTGCTCACCCTTTACCTGACCCCGGTATATTTCGTTTACCTGGATCGCCTGAAAAATCCGGCGAAAATCCTCGCCAAGGCGGATTTCAGGCGCGCCCTCGCCGCCGCTGGAAAGATCCGCAGCCGCCCCTAAAAAACAGCAACGCACATTCAGCGTATTACCGCAGATTCAGAGACTATGGTCTCGCAACAGTTCTTTTATAGTCAATTCCTACTTTAAGCACTGTGCCGCTAAATGCATCAAGCTTGTATTCATACTCAACATGGTTGTGATAAAATTCAACCTCATAGTATGCTTGTTTTCGGAGAGTTTAACGCCCTGAAACCTAACGAAAATACTTAAATACCCTTAAAACCTATCATCCCGAAAGAACATAACAAATTGCTCGCTCCTAAGTCTCTAGCCTAGCTCAACAGGTACACTCAAAAACCAAAGAGTTTTGGCTATGGATTCAATAGATTTATCATCTTGTTATACCCTGTACAATGCCTGATTTTGGCCTTCTAGGACATGAAATACATTTTCATGACTTTTCCTCTTGCCTAGGGTTTTGATTCTCCCCAAACAGCCTTTTTCGCCATCACAGCAAATAAACCCGGATAAACAGCGCTATTTACTTGTAAATCCAAGCCTGCCTCAATAACCGTCTCAATCCCAGTCACTTCCCTGCCGGGTGAACATCTTTTTTCAACACAAACATAGGAGCAGAACCATGAAGACTCATGCCCAAAATCCAGACCGAGTGGAAGTTTATCAAATCATCACCAACCGTCTAATTGAAATCATGGAACAAGGTGTCATTCCTTATTGAACAAAGGCCAATATTGAGGTAGCCTGATTTTCAGGAAAATATCATCGCAGGAGAACAGAAGATGAGAAATTTACTGATAATCCTGATTGTTTTAGTTGTTGTCGGATGTACATCAGGTTCTACAATTATCACAGGTAATATTGGAATAGCTATTGAACCAACTGAAGTAAACATTTATCTTGACCCGCCAGCAAAATTTGAAACTATTGGATTACTGGAAGCCACAAGTGAAGTTGGATTTTCAAGACAAGCAGCACAGGATAGAGTAATAGAAGAATTAAAAACACGGGCTGCTAAAATTGGAGCTAATGGAGTACTTCTCATTCATTCAGGAGCTACAACAAAATCTTCAGTAGGCTATACCTCCTCTTCTGGCTATTTTTATTCAACCCACACTGATTATTTGTCTGCACAAGGACGAGCAATAATAGTAATAAATGAGTAAATTAGCCCCGTTTAGCCTTGGCATTCCTTATGGTTGTGTCGCTAAGTGGCATTTTATGGGTAACTCCAAAGGGTAATTTACCATCGGCATAGGGTAACTCATTTTTACCCCTGCCGTATTACCCCGAAAGTTACCCCCGAATATGCGAGATATCAATGGATTTTTCGAGAACTCCCGAGATTACTCCTTCCATAAAACCTAAGTCCCGCAAGGTTTTTCAGACTTTGCGGGACTTTCCGAGATTGTGATTTGGTGGAGATGATCGGGATTGAACCGACAGCCTCAGCGATGCGAACGCTGCGCTCTCCCAATTGAGCTACATCCCCACGGGACTATACGTTAGCCATTACCAGCCCTTTTGTCCACTATACTATTTATCCTGAAGCCGCCGGCTCACATGACCCGGTAAAATACCGGATCCGCGGACAGGATGCCGCAGGAGCGAATCTGCTCCAAGGCGGCCCGCACCGCCCTGACTGTGGTGTCATGGGTCATGATCACCAGGGGGACCACCATGTCCTTCTGTCCTTTCTGGATCACCTGGGCCACGGAAATCTGGTGATCCGCCATCGCGCCGGCCACCACCCGCAACACGCCCGGCCTGTCTGGAACCACCAGCCGTATATAATAGCTGGAGACAGCCTCCTGTGGCGGCAGGATGGCAATTCTGGACGGCTCCGGGCGGATGTAACCGGTATTGTTGGGCCGCCCGCCGCCAGCTATGCGCAGTAAATCCGAGGCCACAGCGCTGGCCGTGGGCATGGCTCCGGCCCCAGGACCGTGCAGAAAAATCGCGCCTGCGGCGTTGCCCTCAATACGCACGGCATTATAAGCATGATCCACTTTCGCCAGGAGGTAATCATCCGGAACCAGCGCAGGGAAAACCCCGGCCTCCAGACGGCTCTCTCCGGCGGCAAGCTCCCGCAAGGCGGCATAGCCCAAAAGCTTGATACTGTATCCGAATTCCCGTGCGAAACCAATATCCTCCGGGGTTACCCCGACGATGCCCTCCACCGGCAATTCCACAAAAGGATAGCGCACTCCCCAGGCCAAGCGGATGATCAGGGCCAGCTTATGCGCCGCGTCCAGCCCCTGGATATCCAGGGCGGGATCCGCCTCGGCAAAGCCCAGTTCCTGCGCCTGTTTCAGGGCCTGGGAAAAAGAAATCCCGTCATTGGTCATGGCCGAAAGAATATAGTTGCTGGTGCCGTTCAAAATGCCGGAAACAGTCAGATGCCGGTTGGCCGCCAGTCCTTCGCGCAGAGCTTGGATGATCGGGATGCTGCCGCAGACGCCGGCTTCATAACCCAGGTGCAGTCCTTTATGCGCGGCCAGCCGAAAAAGATCATCCCCGGCCTCGGCCAGCAGGGCCTTGTTGGCCGTGACCACCGGCCGGCCGGCCTCCAGGGCGGCGCGGATCAGCCGGCCCGGAAGCTCCACTCCGCCCAGGAGTTCCACCAACACGTCCACTTCCTCGTCCCCGGCAAAATCATCCGGCTTAGTGCAAATCCGCGCCCCATCCGGGAAAGGACAAGGCCGCGCCTTGGCGGGATCGCGCACTAAAATGGCCCGAATGCTTATTTCCCTGCCGCAACGGGCCAGCAGTTCCTCCCGGTTTTCTTCCAGCAGACGGGACAGGCCGCCGCCCACCGTGCCGAAGCCGGCCAACCCCAAGCGCAAAGGCGGGAGAGGCCGATATGTCTCAATCGCCATTGCCGCCTCCGAAAAGGGCCTTCCTGATACCGCGGACGGCCTGCTTGGTGCGGTGCTGGTTTTCAATGAGGGCGAAACGCACATATTCATCCCCGCCAGCCCCGAAACCCAGACCCGGCGAAACCGCCACGTGCCCTTCGCGCAGGAGCAGTTTGGAAAACTCCACGGAACCCATTTTACGGAAAGGTTCGGGGATGCGCGCCCAGACAAACATGGTGGCCTTGGGCGCGGGCACCTCCCAGCCTATGCGGTTAAGCCCATCGATGAGCCAGTCGCGGCGCTGGCGATAGATCTCGCGGATCTCCGCCACGCAGTCCTGCGGTCCGTTCAGGGCCACGGCCGAGGCAATCTGGATGGGCTGAAAGATGCCGTAATCCAGGTAACTCTTGATGCGGGTCAAGGCATGCACCAGATCGCGGTTGCCCACGCAGAAACCCACCCGCCATCCGGCCATGGAATAGCTCTTGGACATGGAAAAGAACTCCACCCCCACTTCCTTGGCCCCTTCGGCCTGCAAAAAGCTGGGCGGGTCACCCTCAAAGCCCAGGTCCGCATAGGCCAGATCGTGAACGATCCAGATTTTATGCTCCCTGGCGAAATCCACCACTTTCTGGAAAAATTCCGGCGTGGCCAGTTGGGTGGTGGGATTATGCGGGTAGCTGAGCACCAGCAGCTTGGGCTGCGGCCAGGTCTGCCGGGTGGCGGTCAGCAGATCCTCAAAAAAGTCCCGGTCATGGGCGATGGGGATGCGCCGCACGTCCGCCCCGGCGATGATCGGGGCATAGGTATGGATGGGATAGGTGGGATCAGGCGTAAAAACCACATCCCCAGGCGAAAGCATGGCCAAGGACAGGTGGGCTAGACCCTCCTTGGCCCCGATAGTGGCCACGGCCTCGGTTGCCGGATCAATGGAAACGCCGTAGCGACGCATGTAAAAATCGCTGATGGCCTTACGCAGGCCGGGGATGCCCGCTGAAGCCGAATACCTGTGATTGACGGATTTTTGCGCCGCTTCCGCCAGCTTTTCCACGATATGCGGCGGGGTAGGCAAATCCGGATTGCCCATGCTGAAATCAACGATATCAATATTCTGCCGCCGCAGCTGCATCTTGAGATCCCCCACCACCGCGAAGACATACGGCGGCAGGCGCAGCATCCGTGAAAATTCGCTCATCTCGTTTCTCCATTCGGCCAGGTGAACCATTCAGGCCGGCGCGAATCAAAGCCAGCGACATCCTAGCGCAGGATCTTCGTTATTACAACACGCCGACCTGCCAGTTGAATTCACCGGGGCGCGCGGTTTTTTCCATGTTTTTGGGCGGCTGCTCTCCCATGTAAACAAAGGCGGTATAGCCTGCCTGTTCCAGGCGGGATATCTTGCCGCTCAAATCCAGGGGCCAGGCGGGATAAATCCAGGTATTCCCCCCATAACGCCGGTTCCAGAAACCCTCTTTCATGGGACTGAACCACGGCTCCCCCGTCTTCAGGGGCGCGGCCTCATAACGGCTTATGCCCACGGGCCAGAAACCGCCAATCACCACCCCCAGGGGCAAGGGGCTCTGTCCGGGCAGGGCCATGAAATCAGCCTCCCCCAATTCCGGACTGGCAATGGCCAGACTGAAACCCATTTTTTTCAGGCCAGCCGCCGCAAGCCCGTTGCTGAGGTTGCAAAAGGGACCGGCACATAGAGAAAGGCCCCGCAAGTCATCAAACATGGCTACCTGCCATGGGGCGTTACAGACAAAGGATTTCGCTCCCCCCCGCCTGGCCCGCCGAACGAGCCTGAGCCAGCGTTCTTCTTCATCCGGCCAGATCACCGGCGGAAGCCACCAGGAAATACGTCCGTACACGGTGCGCGAAAGCCCCTCCAGGGCCGCGGCTGAAAGCCATAATCCCCGCACCGCGCCTGGATGCAGGCCGCTCTTGCCTTCCCGTCCGCGCGGCAGAGCCGCGCTGAGCAAAATATCCTGGCGTTTAGCACGGCCTCCAGTCTCGGGCAGAGCAGGCGCGAATTCCATCAGACGTTCCTCGGCGCCGATTTTAGGCCGACGCGCCTCCAGGCGCGCGGTCCATTCCCGGAGCAGACGGGCAAGACCATCTTCACGCCGGTCCACCAGGAACACCGGTGTGCCGCTGGGCGGGCGCCGGGGGCGCGAGACCTTCAGGGTCAGGCTGCCGTTTTTGGGCAAACGGCGGTTCAAGGGCAGAAGCTGATGCCAGGGAGCATCTTCGTAGCCGATACGCAGCAAATCCCTGGGAAGGAGCTCCATCCGGGGTTTCAAAAGCGCGCCTCCGGCCTGGTCATGCTGTATCTTGCCGCATAACAGCCCTGAACCGCTTTCCTCTCCTGTCTTTCCGCCTTTCCCGTCTCCGAAGGCCGTGGGCGTGACCGCCCGCTGGGGCAGGAAGTAACCCCGGCTTAAAGGGCGGCCCAGAGAAAATTCCAGCAAGGACAGCGCTTCCTTTCTGGCTGCGGACTCTCCGGGGTTATCCCGGATCAGCCTGTAGGCGCTTACCGTATGAAAGACATAATGCGCCCCCTTTTTACGCCCTTCAATCTTCCAGGAAAGCACTCCCGGCACTTCCATGACCGTCTTCGCCAGCACGTCCAGGGAAAAATCGCGGCAGGAAAAAAAGCGGCCTTCCTTGCCCCCCTGGGTATAAAGGCGGCGGCAGGGCTGCACACAACGCCCGCGCAGACCACTTTTGCCTCCCAAATAGCTTGACCACCAGCAACGCCCGGAGACATTGTAGCAAAGCGCCCCGTGGATAAAAATCTCCAGCCCCAGCCCATCGGGCAGATTTTCAGCCAGGTTGCGGATCTCATCCAGGGAAATCTCGCGCGGCAGCACCACCCGGCTCGCCCCCGCAAGGGCCGCCGCCTGCAAAGCCCGTTGATGGGTCACCGCCGCCAGGGTGGAAAAAAACAGCTCCCCAGCGAAACCCGCCTGCCGCGCCAAATCCACCCCGGCCAGATCTTGCAGGATCAAGGCGTCCGGGGACGGCCCTAGCAGGACGCGCCTGAGCAGCCGGCTCACCTGGCCCAGTTCCCCGGGTTTGAAAAAGGTGTTCAAAGCCAGGTAAACTCTCCGCCCTTCGGCATGGGCCAGATCAATGAGTTTGGCGAGCTCCGTTCCGGAAAAATTATCCGCCTGCATCCTGGCGGAAAAATGCTTCAGCCCCAGATACACCGCTTCGGCCCCGGCGGCAAAAGCCGCCAGCGCCGAAGACATATCCCCTGCCGGAGCCAGAATTTCCGGTTTAGCATCCATCTAGTCACCAGCTTAATTAAATAAGCGTTCCCTGCCCCGCAGGCCGGGCGGAGCTGATCGAAAAACTCTTCCGATGCAGGGGACTGGGGCCGCATTCCGCCAATTTTTCCCTATGCGGCGCTGTGGCGTAGCCCTTGTGCCGATCCAGACCATAAGCCGGAAAACGCCGGTGCAGGGCGAGCATCAGCCTGTCCCGCTGGGTCTTGGCCAGGATGGAGGCCGCGGATATGGCCGGCATAAGGGCATCGCCCCGGACAAGCGGCCTCTGCTCCGGCGGCTCCGGCCAGAAAGCACGCCCCGCGCCTAGCCACTGCTCCATAGGGATACGGAACGGCCCGTCAATATACAGGAGCATATCCGCCGGGGAAGGGATCTGCCCGGAGAAACGGCGGAACAGGCGGAGAGCCGCGGACTGAACCGCCCGGCTCATGGCCCGGAAGGTGGCGTTCAGGATATTGACCCGATCTATTTCCGCGGGCCAGGATTGCCCGAAACCCCAAATCAGCCCGCTCTCCCTGATGGCGCGCTCCAACCGGCCCCGCTGACCGGAGGAGAGCTTTTTGGAATCAGCCAGCCCGGAAAAAACTGAGAAATCATACCCCGGCGGCGCCAGCACAGCCGCCGCGCTCACCGGGCCGGCCAAGCACCCGCGCCCGGCCTCATCCACTCCGATGATCCAGACGCCGGATTCCTCCGGCGCGTCAGCGGGCATCAGGCGGAGCCGCCTTTTTCCAAGCTGTTTTTCGCCGGCGACTCCTCTGCCAACAGCTCCAGGAGCTTCGCCTCGCTGTCCGGCCGGTGGAATAAATACCCCTGCACCATATCCACCTTGATATGGCGACAAAATTCCAGATGCTCGGCGGTTTCCACCCCGGTCACGCACACGGTCTTGCCGGAGTGATTCCCAAGATAGATCGCCAATTTGATAAAATGCTCGGCGAATTCATCCGGGTAGGCGCTCAGGTACCCCGGAGCCAGCTTGATGATATCCACCGGCAAGGCGCGCATGTTGATGAAAGAAGCGTTGCCGGATCCGAAATCGTCAAGAGCCACCTGGAGGCCGCTCTTGCGGAATTCCGCGCAATATTCCAGGGCATTTCTCTTTTCGTCCAGGGCCACGCCTTCGTTTATGGCCACAATGATGTTGTTCAGGTTGACCCCGGTAGCGCGCAGCACGGCCATCATGTTCATGGCCATTTCACTATGTTTTAACTGGACGGATGAAAGATTGATGTTCATGCTGAATTCTGGATAACCGTTTTCGTTTAGCCTCCGGCACAAGCCCGCGACCTTGGCCATCACATGCTCGCCTATGGGGACAATCAAGCCCAGGTATTCAGCCAGGCCGATGAAATTTTGGGGGGGGAGCAGTTCGTTATTCAGGCCGCGCAGGCGCAAAAGGGCCTCGGCCCCGCAGATACAAAGCCGCGCTCCTCCATTTCTGAGCGGCTCCAACCGGTAATAAGGCTGGTATAATATCTCGAAACCGGAGAAACCATCCTTGATGGCGCTACGGAGCAACGCCTCGGTCGCGCTGCGCTCCAGGGTTTCCCGGTCCAGCCCCTCGCGGAAACAGACATAGCTGTTCTTGCCCGATTTCTTGGCCTGGTACATGGCCAGATCCGCTTTTTTCAGGATGGAGCCTACGCTCTCCTGGAGCGAAGAAAACTCCACCACCCCGATGCTCAGGGTGCAATAAAACTCCTTATCCTTGGACGGCCAGGGATATCCGGCCCGCTCCAGCAGATTTTCCAGGTATTCCGGAACCCGCTTGTTGTTGTCCGGATCAACCATAACCACAAATTCATCGCCGCCCAGACGAAAAATTTTATCCTGGCCGCTAAAATGCCGGCGCAGGGTTTCGGCAAAAGTCAGCAGCACGCCGTCGCCGTAGTCGTGCCCGAAACTGTCGTTGACCACCTTGAAGTCATCCAGATCCATGAAGAAAAGGTAAAACTGGACCTTGCTGTCACGAAACCGCTCCAACCGGACGGTAAGCTCGCGATCACAGGCGCGGCGGTTGGGCAGACCGGTGAGATAATCGGTATAGGCCTGCTCGGCGATGCCCTCTTCCTGCTTTTTCCACTCGGTGATATCCCAAGCGCTGCAAACCAGCGCCCGCAGTCCATCCGTCCAGACCACCCGATGCCGGCGGAAGGAAAACCACCGCTCGGACGCTTTCCAAAAAAGCTCCGTTGGAGCGAGAATATCTTCCCCGGTCCCGTCGTTTTCCGTAAGCAGCGCCTCCAGTTCCCCCGCCGGGGCACCCACAAGCCCGCTCCCGAAACAGGCTTCAAAATCAGGATTGACATACAGGATCCGCCGGCCGGCGATATCCAGCACACACACGGGAACATCCAGGTTATCCAGCACAATGGAATGGCTGAGTGAATCTTTGGGCAAATTTTTCAGCATAATGTCATTATTATAAATATAATTGCCGGGATGCGCAATTTCTTTCAGAATGCGCCAGGGCTGGCCTGATGCCATCCAAAATGCTATACCGCCTGCGGGAGGCAAAATGGAATATGCTCCAGACGGAAAAAGCCGTTCGCAAAAAAAAAGGGAGAGCGCGGCCCTGCAAAGCTTGGGCGAAGAGCTGGCGCGTCTGCCCCATGAACAACTCCCGGCTCTGGCCTTGCCGCCGGAACTGGAGGAAGCCCTGCGCCTGTTGCCCACCATAAACGCCCATGAGGCCAGACGCCGGCAAAAACAACTCATCGGCCGGCTGATGCGCCTCTTGGAAGAAGATGAAATAATGAACGTTCAGAGATGTCTCAAATTGTTCAAAAAAACTCATAAAATATAATAACTATTGCGGCGCGGCGGCATGACCGCCTATGCCGGGTTGCGTTTGCCGCGAATTTTTTCCGGGGTGATGCGCAGGATGGCGGTTCTTTCCATGGCGCCTTGATCCATCGGCAGGTTTTGCATGGCGAAACGGGCCAGCAGACAGTCCAACCCCGCCCTCCGGGTATCTTCACCCGCGCCGGGGGGGCAGGATTTCCGCCCGCCCATCGACCAGGACCGAACGGTAGTGCATGGTGCAAGCGCAGGGTTTGCCTTTGCGGAGCAAATACGCCTCGGCGATCAGGCACAGTTGCGTCCTGGGGTTGGCCCGGAGAACCTCCAGCTTCCGGCCTTCCAAGGCGGCAAACTCTTTCTTGTCAGCATCCATGATTACGTTTCCCATAACAAACATTGCCATAAGCCCCTTCTTCGCATCTGGCGTCATAATACATCCCGCGGCAGCCAAGCTTGATGTCGGCAATTTTGGACAATTATTGCTATATAATCAAAACATCCATAAAAAAAACAATAAAAAATACAAATTACATAAATTCTCTCTAGGCTTTTTTTGCTTGCTTAATGACGGACTTGAAGATATTCCGTAAATTCCCCCACCTTATCCACAGGCGTAACTTGCAAGGAGAAGGACATGCCGCTGCTACGCAGAAACAAACGGGAATACGACCATAAGCTGAAAAACCGCAAGGAACCCCAGTTGTACAGGGAACTCTTCCCTTACAGCCAAATCGGCCGTATTCCATTTGACAATGTGCTGGTCATGCCCGACCCGGCTGATCCCATGTTTATCACCGACACCACCTTCCGGGATGGGCAGCAGGCCCGTCCGCCCTACACCGCCAGGCAAATAGCCGACATTTTTGAACTGCTGCACGAACTGGGCGGACGTAGCGGGCTGATACAGGCCGCGGAATTTTTCATGTATTCCGAAAAAGACCGCCAGGCCATTGAGCTCTGCCGGGCCAAAAACTACAAATTCCCGCGGATCACCGGCTGGATCCGGGCCAATCTCAATGACCTGAGGCTGGCCAGAAGCATGGGGTTTAGCGAAGTAGGGCTGCTGACCAGCGTCTCTGACTACCATATTTACCTGAAACTGGGCTGGAGCCGTAAAGAGGCCTTTGACAACTATGTGAAAATCGCGACCCAGGCCCTGGAATGGGGCATCATCCCCCGTTGCCACTTCGAAGACGTGACCAGGGCGGATATTTACGGCTTCTGCCTGCCCCTAGCCGAAAAACTCATGGACCTGTCCAGGGAATCCGGGTTGCCGGTGAAGATCCGCCTCTGCGACACCATGGGGTTCGGGGCTCCATACGCCGGGGCCTCCCTGCCTAGGGGCGTCCCCCGCCTGGTGGGAGCCTTCACCCATGCGGCAGGAGTGCCGGGGGAATGGCTGGAATGGCATGGACACAACGACTTCCACAAGGCGCTGGTCAACGGCGTGACCGCCTGGTTATATGGCTGCGGCGGAGTAAGCTGTACGCTCTTGGGTTTCGGCGAACGCACCGGCAACACCCCGCTGGAGGCCCTGGTGATGGAATACATCTCCCTCACCGGAGATGACGAAGCCGCCAGCACCAGGACGATCAGCAAGATTGCCGACTATTTCAGCACGGAGCTGGATTACCGCATTCCAGACAATTACCCGTTTGTGGGCAAAGACTTCAACGCCACCAGCGCCGGCGTGCATGTGGACGGGCTGAGCAAAAACGAAGAAATATACAATATCTTTGATACCGAACTGCTCCTGAGCCGGCCCGTGCCCATCATCATTACCGACAAGTCCGGCCGGGCCGGGGTGGCCCATTGGATCAACCAGGAACTGGCCCTGAAGAACGAAAACAGGGTAAGCAAGAACCACCCCTCCGTGGGGCGCATCTATGATCGTATTATGGCCGCCTATGAAAAAGGACGGGCCACTTCCTTTTCCAACAAGGAGATGCTCAGCCTGACCCACCGCTTTATGCCGGAGCTGTTCATCTCCGACTTCGACCGCCTCAAGCGGGTGGCCAACGAAATGGCCGCCGAGCTGCTCACCCGGGTAGCCGCGGAATTCAAGCCCGATTCCGACGGCAAGACGGAGGAGACTTACCCCTGGATGCACCATGTCGTGCAAGACTACCCCTTCATCCAGTATCTCTATGTCACGGACATCAACGGTCAGCTCATCTCCGCCGCCATTACCGACCCGGCCTACCGGGCACGTTACGACGAGCTGCCCATCGGCTCCGATTTTTCGCACCGCCAGTGGTTCATCCAGCCCATGAGAGACGGCCGGTTACATGTGAGCGATCTCTACCAGTCACACTTCACCGAAAAGCTCATCCTCACAGTCTCCACGGTGATCACCGACAGCAAGGACAATACCGTGGGCGTTATTGGGGCGGATATCCAACTGGAGGAACTGCTTAACCACGCTGACATGATGGAGATCGGCGCGGATAAAAAAATCTGATCCCGCGCCCGCCTTGCCGCAAAGACCGCGAAAGGCGATCCGGGGCGGCAAGGCAGACGCGGGGCGCTTCAACGTTGTTTACTTCATCCCTTCCATGACATGCCGCAGTTCCTGGGCCATGCGCGAAAGCTCGTGCACGGAAGAGGCGGCCTGCGCCATACCCTCGGTGGTGTCCGCAACGATTTTGTCAACCTCTTCAATGGCCCGGTTGATCTCCTCGCTAGTCGCGCTCTGTTCTTCCGCAGCCGTGGCTATGGAGGCGACGATCGCGGAGTTGGCCGCAGCCAGGGTCACGATTTCATTGAGAGCTTCGCCGGAAGAATCAGCCAGACTGTTGGCCTCGGCCACGCTGGCAACGGACTTGCCCACTTCTTCAATGTTGACGTGCACTGACTGTTGCACCGCGCGAATGGAAGAGCCCACTTCCTGGGTCGCCTGCATGGTCTTTTCCGCAAGCTTCCTGACTTCGTCCGCGACCACGGCGAAGCCGCGCCCGGCCTCGCCGGCCCGGGCGGCCTCGATGGCCGCATTCAACGCCAGCAGGTTGGTCTGGTCCGCGATGTCGGAAATGACGTTCATCACGTTGCCGATGTTCTCGGCCTGCTTGCCCAGTTCCTGCATATTGCTCTGCAGGTTCTGCCCCACCGCGTTCACCGTGCCGATGGCGTCCATGACCTTGTTGACCAGTTCGGCCCCATGCTGCGCCTTGGCGCGGGCGCCTTCACTCTGCTCGGAGGCTTCCCCGGCATTTCTGGCGACCTCCAGCACGGTGGAATTCATCTCGGTCATGGCGCTGGCAGTGGAATGCACCCGATCACGCTGTATTTCCGCCCCGCGGGAGCTCTGCTCCACCTGCGTGGCCAGTTCTTCCGAGGCGGCGGCCACACGGTCAGAAATCTCCATGGCCTGCACGGCCACTTTCTTCATGGTGTCATGCCTGGTCTTGGTTTCGGTTATATCCGCGCAAATTTCCATGAAGCCCCGCATAGTCCCGGCGCCGTCATACAACGGAATCGCATGGACGGAAAGTTCCAGCTTGGAACCGCCCGCTGGAAAAACCGCCACTTCGCCGTTGACCGCCTGTCCATTTTTTATGGCCCTATTGGCGAGACAGTCAGGCGTGTTGCATATGGCGGTCTTGAGGCAACTGCCGCAGGTCTGGCCGAGCGGTTCTCCGCCGAGAACGGCTTGGGTCAGCCTGTTGAGATAAGTCATCTTATAGTCAAGGTCGGCGCTGAAGATGGCCAGGGGAAGCTCGTCCAGGATCTTGGTGTAGGCGTCGCTCACCGTGTTGATGGAGTGAACCAGGTCCTTGAAGACGCCGGGGAAGAGCTTGGCATCGTACCGATCCCGATATTGCCCTATCAGGATCTTGTCGGCCATAGAGTGACTTTCGGCGATCAGTTTTTCCAACCTAGCCGGAATATGCCGCAGGGCGGCGATCATCGCGCCGATTTCGCCCTTTTCTTTCGTATCGATCCGGTGGGTCAAATCGCCTTGGGCCACGGCTTCGGCATAGGCGGAAAGGTCGGCCAGGATGCGAATCAGGCCCCAAATGATCAACACGGCCAACAGCACCCCCACCAGCACGCCGACCACGCCGCCGACCAGCAACACCCCCTGGGCATCGCCGGTTTCCACGACCAGCTCCTCGCCATAGGTTCCCATCTGCTCATCGAAAGCCTTGCCCATGGCCACGAGATCCCCGGACATAGTGTTGCGGACCTCACGAATCCTGGTAATAAAATCGTTGGCCTTCATTCCCGATTCATGCATGGCGGCAATGGCCGCGAACATGGCCTTTCCCGCATCCATAAGCCGGTTGTGAGCTTCACGGACCGACGGCGTGAGGATGAGCCCTCTCATGTCCGCCAGCATGGGTTCCAAACGAGCGATGCTTTCCAAAACCTCCTTGATGTCTTCATCACCACGCGTATGAACAAAGCGCCCCAAGGCGAAGAGCATATCGGAGTATTCACTTTTCGCTTTTCCAATGGCTGTCAGCAAATCCAGGTTGCTGACCCGGTACGCGGCATCAGCCGCGAAATCGAACACCTCCCTCATGGTCGCGTGGCTGGGAAGCACCTTGCTCCGGTACTCCCCAAGCATCGCGTTGACCGCGGCCATGGAGTCCCCAAGCCCGTTCTTGTAGATGGCCCCATTTTTGCGGATGCCTTCCGCCGTATCAATAACATGCGGATCCTTCATATCTTGCATGGCTGTGGTTATATCCGCATCCAGCCTGTCCATGGCTTTCATGGCCGATATCATGAACGCGTCATTGTAGTAAGCCAAGTACAGGCCCGCCCCGGTGCCGGCCGCATTGAGAGCTGTTACGGCGTCAACGGTACGCACATCCATTCGCGTGTATCTGCGATATTCGGAGATCCCGAACATGGCGCCGGCAAGATGTCGGTACCCGATAACGGACACCGCCAGAATGATGATTATCATGCTGACGAACCCCATGACGATTTTGTATTTAGTAGTCATAAAAGTGAGACCCCCTTTAATCCCACACACGTTTATCCTCAAATAAGGCGGATCTGTTGCGGCAGAAAGCCGGGAGCGAGGATTTTTCAGCTCCGGCCTGAGGTAGTCATAAAAGTGAGATCCCCTTTAATCCCACACACGTTTACCCTCAATAGGCGGATCTGTTGCGGCAGAGAGTCGAGAACGAAGATTTTCAGCTCCGGCCTGAGGTAATCATAAAAGTGAGACCTCCTTTAATCCCACACACGTTTACCCTCAATAAGGCGGATCTGTTGCGGCAGAGAGTCGAGAATGAAAATTTTCAGCTCAGCCTGAGGTAGTCATAAAAGTGAGACCTCCTTTAATCCCACACACGTTTATCCTCAATAAGGCGGATCTGTTGCGGCAGAGAGCCGGGAACGAGGATTTTCAGCTCCGGTCTGAGTTTGATGCGTTCCCTGAACGCGTGCAAAAGTTCATCGGCGCGTTCAAAACTGGTCACTTCAACAAACAGGGTCATTTCGTCAATGCCGCCCGGATTGGTCACCTCAATTTGCCAGCGTTTGATCTCTTCAAAGCGGGCCATCACCTGCTCCACCTGATGCGGATATACAAACATGCCCTTGATCCGGGCGGTGGTATCCACCCGGCCCACAATGGCGCCCAGGCGCGGGCTGGTGCGCCCGCAGGCGCACGGTTGACGATCCAGGTAGGACAAATCCCCGGTGGCCAGGCGAATGAGCGGGTAGGTTTCATTAAAGGCGGTCACCACGATTTCACCCACCTCGCCGTCTTTCAGCGGAATGCCCGTGTCCGGGTGGCAGATCTCAACATAGGCCCGGCTGGCGATGTGCAGCCCGTTCTTATGAAAACACTCGTAGCCCACGCAACCCACATCCGCCGTGCCGTAACCCTGACGCATGATAATATCGAACTTTTTTTCCAGGTGGGAACGCATTTTTTCGGAAAATTTCTCTCCGGTGACAAAGGCCACCTCCAGAAACAAATCCTTGCGCAGGTTCAGCCCCTTTTCTTCCGCCTTCTGGGCCAGGTGCAACAGGTAACTCGGCGACCCCACATAACCGGAAACCCGCAACTTTTGCATTACTTCCAGTTGCGTGGCCGCATTGCCCGGACCGGCCGGTATGACCGCGCAGCCCAAGTTGCGCAAGGGTTCCTCAAACATCAGCCCGGCCGGTGAAAGATGGTAATTCAGGGTGATCTGGGCCACGTCGTTGGGGCGGAAACCCACAGAGTAAAAAGCTTCCGTGTAGCCCCAGTAATCGTCCGAGCGGTCCTCGGGATCAAAAATGGGGCCGGGAGAAAGAAAGATACGCTTGAGCTCGCCCAAATCCTTGGTCAAGAGGCCCCCCAGGCGCGGCCCCATGGATTGCAGAAAAATCAGCTCTTTTTTCTTCAAAATGGGTATCTGCTTGAGATCGCCCAGGGCCTTGAACCTTTCCACATTGAACTGGGCGCGGTCAAAGCGCTTCTTGACATCTTCGGAGTAACGGTAGGCGTAAGAAAGCAAATTTTTGAGCTGAATCAGGTAAAATTGCCTGCGCTCGCCTTCATCCAGCACCTCGCGGCGGCTAAAAATGCCTTCGGTGCGATCTTTACGGGTCATAGCACCTCCTCGCGCGGCACGAAGGCCACACGGCTTTTGAGGCAGGCGTAAACAGTTTCAAAAAAAAATGCAAGATATATTTTTTTTATCCAATAAATACACTACATTACAGCACAGATTCCAAAGCTGCCAGCATATCTTCCACGGAGCTGAACCAGCTCCTGACCATGTGGCGCATCAGCCCGACCTCTTCGGACTTGGCCAGGAGGCCGAAAATGGGGACTTGCGCGCCATAGGCCGCGCCCACTTCGGCCCAGGCGTCACAACCCGAAGGCCCCAGGTAAATGAGCAGGTCCGCGCCTACCGCCGAAGCGGCGCAGAATTCAAAAATACGCCGGCCTTCTTCGGAGCGGATGAAGGCGGCCAGTTCCCGCTGGGATAAAAAAGCCTCTTCCGGACGGCCCTCCCGCAACCAGGAAAGGACTTCATGCCCGCGCTCCTCCAATCTGGCGGTCAACATGCCTACCGCATGCTGGTGCTTCCAGGAAGCGGCTATATAGATACGCACCCCAGGCTACCTTTTTTCCAGGTCGGCGGTATCCTGAAGCGTGTCCAGATACTCGCTGATCTTCTCATATTCAAGGTCATCCGTCTGTTTTCGCAGCCAAAGCACCAGATCATTCCTCTGGTCATAACTGTAACGTTCCATTTGAATCAGAATATTTTCCATGGCCTCATAGTCATACTCCCGGCTGGCGGCCAGTATTTTTTCGATCAAAGCCGGATCCGGCTCAGGCCGGCGCGGACGATCGTCCTTCGCGGGTTCGTTTTCCCGGTAATGGCAGAGCGCCTCCATTTCACCCAGGAGCTTACCCAGTTTATCCAAAAAATAGGCGTTGTGCGCGCTGATATAGGCCCAATCGCCTTTATTGGCCGCCTTTTCCAGGTGCTCAGCCATAAATCCGACCTCAAAGGCGCACAAAGAGTAGCTGCTACCCTTGAGTCCGTGTACCGCGATCGCATATTCGGCTATGGATTCACGACGCACCTGGCCGAGTTTTTTCATAATTTCCGAGGTATTGGCGATATAGGAACGGAGCAATTGCAAATAGAGCCGCTCATCCCCGTCAAAACGCTCCATACCCTTGCCTAGATCCAGCCCGTTCACATGCATACCGGCCAAGTTGAAAGGCGTCGCCATGGATTCGTAGGGGGACTCTTCCACCTCCAGCGCCACATTCTTTTTTTTCAAAAGCTCCTCTTCCTGCTCCGCATCCCTCACCCAGACGTTCAAAATCTCGTCCAGCTTGAAGCTGTCAATGGGCTTGGCCAAAAAGGCCTGAAAGCCGTTCCGCAAAAACATGTCCCGGTCGCCGATCAGGGCATTGGCCGTCAAGGCTACAATGGGAACATTGCGGGCATAGTCGCCGCCTATCTCATCGCGGATGATGCGCACCGCCTCCACTCCATCCATGCCGGGCATGCGGTGATCCATAAAAACCAATTGGTAGCGGCCAGGGGCGGAACGGATCAAATCTATGGCCTCCTGGCCTCCCAAGGCCGTATCCACGGCAATTTTGTAGGGCGCGAGCAACCCTTTGACCACCTCCAGGTTGGTTTCCAGGTCGTCCACCACCAGGGCCCGGGCATAGGGCATGAGGATCTTTTTAAACTTCCGCCGGCGGTTCCGGCTAGCCCCAAGACGGAAGTGACTCAAGGCGGCGGCCGTCTCAGGTCCTATAGCTTCGGCATCCCTCACCAACTGCGGCAGGACGAGCGTAAAGGCGCTGCCCTGTCCGTGCTCGCTCTCCACGGAGATCGTGCCGCCCATCATGGCGCTGAGGTTCCGGCAGATAGCCAGGCCCAGGCCGGTGCCCTCAATCATGCGGTTGGCGTAAACGTCCACCTGGCTGTATGGGGCGAAGATCTTTTCCAAATCCTTTTTGAGAATGCCCCGACCGGTATCCCGCACCACAAAGCACACCAGGATGGCCGCGCCCGGCCTTATCGCGCTTCTTACATCCATCTGTCCCTGGTCCAGGCGTATTTCCAGGGCCACTGACCCGGCCTTGGTAAACTTGAAGGCATTGCTGAGCAGGTTGTTAAGAACTTGTTTGATCCGGAGCTCATCGCCGAATAATCTGCGGGGCAGCCTTTCATCCACCTCCAGATTGAAAACCACGGGCTTGGTGCCGATGCGCACCATATTGATGTTGATGGTGTCATTGATCATGGAGGAGACATCATACTCTGTTTCCACCATTTCAAAGCTGCCGGACTCAATCTTGGAAATATCCAGGATGTCGTTGACCATGCTGAGGAGGGTGCGCCCGGCGCTGTAAATTTTGTCCAGGCTGTCCAGGGTTTCCGGCGGCATATCTTTTTGCATGGCTACTTCGCAATAGCCGATAATGGCGTTCAGGGGGGTGCGGATCTCGTGGCTCATCTTGGCCAAAAATTCGCTCTTGCCCTTGGAGAGCAGTTCCGCCGCCTTGGCCTGCACCTCCAGCTCCTGGGCGCGCTGGTTCATTTCCTGAAGCTGACGCTCCTTGTTCTTGATCTCCGCCAAGTTACGGATATAAACCACCACCCGGAAGCCATCCTTCCACCTGACCCGCACCAGGGAAACTTCCGAGGGGTAAAGCTGGCCATCCATCGTGCGGTGCATCCATTCACGCTCCAGATGCCCTTTATCCATGGTTTCGTGGACAAAGCGCAAGACTCCCTCCCGGCTGTTCATTCCGTCCGGCTGGGTTTCAGGCATACACTCGCTGAAAAAATTCTTGAGAAAAGCTCGCTTGGAGACGGCTTTGAACTGCCTGAGCGCCTCCTGGTTACATTCGACGACCTCCCCCTCTTCCCAAAAAAAACAGGCCAGGGGCATGGCGTCGAGCATGGCCCGGGAGTATTGTTCCTCCGACCAGGCCCTGTCCGCGCTGACCTTGATGGGGCGCAAATCGTGGATGTAGGCGAAGAGCAGGGTCTGCTTCCCCCAGACAATGGAAGACAGGATGACCCAGGCGGGGATTCGCACGCCGTTAACATCGCAGTGTTCCCAGTCAAATTCCGCATACCCGGAGCGCAGGGCTTTGCGGATCATGGCTGCGGCCTTGTCCGCGCTGCTCTGTCCACAGGGCTGGAACTTGGGCGCGAAATTTTGGGGTTTTTCCAGAAATTCACCGGCGTTATCCAAACCCACAAGCTCCCGCATCGCCCGGTTGCAACGGATAAGCGCGCCGCGGGCATTGCGCAGGGTACAGGGCAGCGGCATTTCATCAAGGATACGCCAGATATGTTCGACGACCTCGGCTTCCGACTTGGGCTGCTCCATTCCGGATATGCGGCTCTGAGCCTCGATCAGGCTGCGCTTCATGGCGGACAGCTTTTCTTTCAGGCGGGCGTTTTCCCGTTTCAGGCCCTGTTCCAGTGCCGGCCCGGAGTTTTTTTTATCCATTATTGCAGACTCCATTGCAAAACGCGCCGCAAGCGCTTCCAGGCTGACTGGCGATGGCCGGGGCTGCGGGCTTGGTCAAACCAGGGCTTTTATTTCATCTATAACGTGTCCGAAGGCGTCCAGCACCCTGGGGTCAAATTCCGTCCCACGACCGGCCATAATACTGGCGCAAGCCTCGTCATGGCTCAAGGCCGGGCGGAAAACGGAATCCGAGATCAACGAGGCATAAACATTAGCCACCGCCATAATCCTGGCGCTCAAGGGGATATCATCGCCGTGCAGCCCATGTGGATAACCCCGGCCGTCATAACGCTCATGGTGGTTTTCGGCCATAACGGCGGCGCAGAGCAAATGCTCCTGGAACCGGTTATGCTCATAGAGTCTGCGCAAGACCCTGCCCCCGATGGCCGTATGCTCTTTTACCGCTACGAATTCCTCGTCGCTGAGCTTGCCTGGCTTGAGCAAAATCGTATCGCTGATGCCTATTTTGCCTATGTCGTGCAAGGGCGCGGCTCGCACCATGTTCCGTATGCGCTCTTCGTCCAACTCGCCGGCGAATTCTCCGGCATCCATCAGTTCACGGCAGATGATCTGCATGATCTGGCCGACCTTACGGTCATGGTTGTTGATATTTTTCCCCCGGGTTTCGATAAGGTCGGCGAAGGAAATGATGATGTTGTCTTCCAGCGAGGCCAGCACATGTTCAATATCCCGCTGGTACTGCGTCATTTGCAGATGCAAGCCGATTCTGTGCAATAGCACATCCTCTTCAACGGGTTTGACTATAAAATCCGCCGCCCCGGATTCCAGAGCCATGACTTCCATCTCCTCATCGCCGCACCCGGTCAGAAAAATAACCGGAATCCAAGACAGAGCCGGTATTTTCCGCAGTCTGGACAAGAGTTCAAAACCGTCCATGTCCGGCAGCTTCACCTCCAGCAGGATCAGATCCAGGGGCTGACGCAAGGCTTTTTCCAGGGCCTGCCCCCCGGTCTCGGCCATGATGACATCATGCCTACCTTCAAGGTATTCGTAAATTTCCATGCGGCTGAACGATTGATCGTCAACAAGCAAAATTTGTTGCATCGGTTTCAAGAATGCTCCCGTATAACGGCGAAACGCTCGTGGTTATCCTCAAAGATCTCCACAATGTGCGGGTCAAAATGCTTGCCCTTGCCTTCAAGAATGATCCGGCAGGCCTCCTCATGGCTCATGGCCTTGCGATAGACCCGGTCAGCCACCAAGGCATCGTAAACATCCGCCAGCGACATGATCCTGGCGCACAGGGGAATGGCCTCGCGGCGCAAACCGTGGGGATAACCCAGGCCGTCATAGCGCTCGTGATGGCTTTCAGCAATTTTTTTGGCGTAAATCAGGTAGCGCTGGGTTGAACTGCGCTGGAACATGGCCTCCAAAATATTAGCCCCTATGAGGGAATGGTCCCGCATAACGGCGTATTCATCAGGAGTCAGCCTGGACGGTTTGAGCAACACCCGATCGCTGATGCCGATCTTGCCTATGTCATGCAGGGGCGCGGCCCGGACAATCATGTCCAGTTCACCGGGCTGCAGTTCGTCCGTGAAAAGCTTTCTCTCCAAGAGACCCTGGCCTATAACGGAGACATAGCCGCTGGTGCGCTGCACATGCCCACCGGTATCGGTATCCCGGCATTCGATAAGTTCAGCGAAAGAATAGGCCAAGCTATCTTCCAGGTCTCGCACCCGGTCTTCCAGGTGGCGCTGATAGCCGGAAAGACGCAAATGCAAATCAACCCTGTGCTGGAGAACCTTCTTGGTAAAGGGCTTGGTGATGAAATCGCAGGCCCCCATTTGCAGGGCCTTGACCTCAGAGGCGCTGTCCTGTTTCCCGGTAAGGAAAATGACCGGCACCCGGGCGAGGCGCTCGTACTTGCGCATGCGAGCCAAGGTTTCAAAACCGTCCATCCCCGGCATTTCAATATCCAGCAAAATCAAATCCGGCGCGCTCATCAGGGCGATTTTCAAGGCCTGCTCCCCGGATTTGGCCAGTTTTATCGTATAGGAAGCATCGGCCAGTTGAAGACCGGCATATTTAAGATTGGTCAGGTTGTCGTCCACAAGCAAAATCAGCGGCAACATAACTTGTCCCTCGCGGAGATTAAGCCTTTAAACTATCATCTTAAAACGCCTTACTGTCAAACCTTTTTTACTAATTAAACCACCCTAACACGCGCCCCAGACGAGTAATTTACTTTTACCAGCCGGGCATGCTATTGCAGGGCATGGTTCATCCAGCGCATTACCTGGCGGTTTGCTGCATCCTCAAAGACGAAGACCCATTTCTGGAGGAATGGTTCACCTATCACCAACTTATCGGGGTGGAACACTTTTTTGTTTATGACAACATGAGCGCCAGGCCCCTGGATGAAAATCCCTTTATCCGCAAATTCATCGACGCCGGCGGCCTTACCCTGAACAGCATCGCTGGCCGGGCCATGCAGCTTCCGGCTTATGCCCACTGTCTGCAAAACTACGGCCCGCTCTGCAAATGGCTGGCCTTCATTGATCTGGACGAATTCCTGTGCCCGCTGGAAACCGATGATTTGCGCCGGCTCCTGTCTGAGTACGAGGATTTTTCCTGCCTGACCCTGAACTGGAAATGCTTCGGCTCCAGCGGTTTCATCAGCCGCCCGTCAGGCTTGGTGCTGCGCAATTACCAGGAGCGTTTCATTAAAGCACACCATCTGCATTTCCATGTCAAAAGCCTGGTGCAGCCGGAAAAAACCGCCAATGTGAATACCGCCCACGCCTTTTTCCCCTGCCGCGGAGAAAGGGCGGTCAACGAACATTTCCGCCCCCTGCCCCCTGGGGCTTCCCTGGCCCCCATCTCCTGGGATCGGGCCTGCGTCAACCACTACCTGCTCAAATCCCAGCAGGACGTAGAACAGCGCATCCGCCGCGGACGATCGGACGTGCCTTCCTCCAAGCCCACGGTTGATTATACCGATTTCCAGCGCCTACTGGCGGAAAAACAGGAAAAAGATACGGCCGCGCTACGTTTCCTGCCGGCCCTGGAAGAGCGCCTCGCGCGGGGAAGCTCCCCGGCCCTGATTCCGGCTGAAGACGCCTTTCCTCAGCCCCCGGACGAGAGCGAACTGGAGACCTACACCCGTCTGGCCGGACTGTGCGCCCAGGACCGGCGCTTCAGTGAAGCCGAACTGCTCTTGTGCAGAGCCAGTCTGCGCCATGCCGGGCGGGCCGAACTCTGGACACTCAGGGCGAACCTGGCCAGGCGGCAGGGGCGGCGCGAACCGGCCCTGCGCTTTCTGCGCAAGGCCATGAGCCTGAACGAGATCCCCCAATGCTATGAAGAACTGCTCGATCTCTTCATCCAGGGCGGACACGCCTCCAAAGGCAAGGCCGTACTGACCTTTCTCCTGCACGCTTCTACCGTGCGTACCGATGACGCCGACTTCAACCATAAGCTGGCCGTGGCCAAAGAACTCCTGGGCCGAAGCTCCAGGGGAAGAGAGAGCCTGTGAAGCACTATTTGGCCCTGTGCTGCATCGCCAAGGACGAGGAATTTTTCATCGAGGAATGGCTCTGTTACCACAGTCTGCGCGGGGTGGAGCATTTTTATATTTATGACAACATGAGCGCCCTGCCCCTGCGCTCCCTCCCGGCCCTGCAAGCCTACCTGGCCCAAGGGCGGATCACCCTGGTGGAAGTGGAGGGGCAGGGACAACAAATGCCCAGCTACGACCATTGTCTGCGCCATTATGGGCCGGAATGCCGCTGGATTGGCTTCATTGACCTGGATGAATTCATCCAGGTCCAACGCCATGCCGACCTGCGCGCCTTCCTCTCAGAATTCGAACCCTACGCCGGGCTGGTCTTGAACTGGCGCATCTTCGGGTCCAACGGACACCTCTCCCGGCCTTCCGGGCTGGTCATAAACAACTACACCGAAAGCCTGGCCCGCCCAGGAGCGGAACTGCACTTCAAAAGCCTGGTGGACCCCAGGCAGGCCCTTTCGGCTAAAAACCCGCATACCTTCTTCCTCCGGCCCGGAACCTTCTGCGTGGGCGAAAGCCACCTGCCCGTCCCGGCGGAAGAAGCCTTTGCCCCGCTCAACCGTGAACGCGCCTGGATCAACCACTACTACTACCGTTCGCAGCAGGATTTTGAGCGCAAGGTGCTCCGGGGCCGGGCCAGCGTAACCCCGGACCAAGGAGGCAAACGCCTGGCGGCCTTTTACGAGCAGGCCGTCCTGCCCAGTAAAAAAGACCGCCGTCTCACCCGTTTCGCGCCGGCGGTGGAAGAGGCCATGAGGGAAAAATCCCTGCCCCTCTTCATGCCGGATCTTCCAGAGGACGCCGGCCTCCAGGCCTACCTGGATCTGTCCAGGGAACTGGCCCTGAAACAGAAATGGGAAAAGGCCGAGGTCACCCTCTGCCGGGCGGCGACCCGCTTTGCCGATGCCCCCCTGCTCTGGATCACCCGAGCCTTCATTGCCCGGCAAAAACGCGAATACTCAAGGGCCGGGCAATTCATCCACCAGGCCCTTAGCCTGGGGGAGCTACCCCAGACTTACCTGGAGCTCGCCCGCCTGCGCATGGACCAAGGGCAACGGCAAGAGGCCGGGGAACTGATTTTCTTCCTGCGCCACAGTCCGAGCCTGCGCGTGCGCGACGATGCTTTCCGGAAGGAACTGCGGGAGTTGGAAAAAGGCCTGACGGGCGAAGCTTAAGCGGCGGGCATTAATGTCGACGGAAAAATTAAACGGCCGACCGCCGCGAGGTGGCCGGCCGTAAGTTTCACGCCCGCGCTACATGCTGACTTGCAGGATCTGTTGCAGGAGCTGAGCCTTGGCCGTATCGTCATCGTTGTGCAGATCCTCGACCATCTCGCTATCCAGGGGATCGGCCAGACTGAGATGCACGACTTGCTCATTGTCGCCACCATTATAGGTCAATGCCACCTGGCTCTCGTGGGTGATGGAGAACAGGAGTTGCCCGTCGTCAAGCATCTGGCCGATCTGCTCTCCTGTATCCTGGTCACTGCCATGATCGAACATGTCCTCGAAGAAAAGCTTGTCATCGCCCAGGCTGAAGTCCATGACATGGTCAACCCCGCCAAGGGACTCCTGGGTCCAGACAAAGGTATCGCCGCCGCCGCTGCTCTGCATGACCTCATCGCCGGAGGAGGCATAGATGATCAACCCGGACTGGTTATCCTCGGCATGTTCCTCCGAAAGCGGAATGTTTTCTTCCCTGCTCAGGGAAACATCCGGGGTGCCGCCCAGCAAAGGATCTTGATCGTCATCCAGCGGCATGGACGCGGAGAAAGCCGCGAATTGCCCGGCCCCGTCCGGGGAGGCGGAGGCGTCACCCTGTTCAAAGAACGAGGGATCGGCATCCGCCGGGTTGGAGAGAGTGATGGTGATGCTGGAAGAGGCGGTGTCGCCGTCGCCGTCCATGATCTGCACGGGCAGGTTCAGCTCGGGGTAATGGTCGAGAAGCTCCATGTTGCAGCCTATTTCGGCGATGGTGCCCTTGGAGTTGCCGGCGAAGTCCAGGCGTATCTCCGTGAAGAGCGCGCCAGGCTCAATCTGGGTTGTCCCCAGAGCGTCACAGTGGAAGCTTCCGGTGGCCACCACATTCCCGGCGGCGTCGTAGGCCTTCCAAGTGCCTTCAAGCGGCCCGCCGCCCTTGCCTTCACTAATGGCGACCACGCTTTGTTCCCTGGGAAACTCCAATTGCGCCCAATCTCCCTTGGAAAAGAACTGGTTGCCTGTGCCGATGCCGTTGGTGCTGGTGTTGATCGTGCTTGAGGCCGTGATCTTGGCCAGGATCTGATCCGCCGGGGGTGTGCTGAACATGAACCCGTAATTCCCGCCGGAGCAGATATACCCCCCGCTCTTGTTGCCGGCTTCCGCCGCCCCCATATCCGCAAAGATCATTTCTTGCACGACGTTGAGCGAACCATACATCTCGAAGCTGTAGCTGTTGCTTTCGGCATCCAGATGCGCGGCGAAAACGGTGGTGAACACGCCGTTCTGGTAGGTGACGCCTTCTATGGTGGCGCCGTTGTCCGCCAGCTTGTAGTAAACCGGGTTGCCGTCAGAGGTGTGGCCGGTGTCCCAGCATCGCTCGCCGCCCAGGGTGATCGACGGGCCGGCGGGGGCGAAGGCGGCCGGGGTATCCGCGTGCTGCCCGTCAGCGCCCCAGAGGGCATTGAGATCGCCGACAATCGAAGCTCCATCTCCGTCCGGCACATCCGCGGCAATGGGCGTAAAGCGCACAGGCGCGTCATCAATAATGCCCACCGTGCCGGTGACGGTGTTGGAGACGCCCACTTGGGTGAGCACGCTGACCTCTAGCCGCACCACATCCAGCGCGACATCGCTCTTGTCCTCGCCCGATGAACCACTCTTGGCCTGGTGTCCTTCATAGGCTTCCGTCAGTTGATAGGTCAGGCTGAGAAGGCCGGTTTGCGGGTTGAAGGATCCGCCGGTCACTTCACCATTGGCCACGCTGATGGACGAGAAATCGCCGACGAGCTGCCCCTGGGCATTCACCGTGAAGGAGTTGCCGCCAATGGTGAAGGTCTCGGCATCGCCGCCGCCCAAATCCACGCGGTACTGCACTTCGGCCACATGGCCGCTGCCCTTGCCTTCCTGCGTGCCTCCGGGAAGATAGGCTTCAGATACACGAGGAACCGCGCCGGCCAGCTCAACGGTGGGCGCGACAGGCACGCACGGGAAAGAACTTAACTCAGATCCGAAAGACTTGGCCTCAAATTCGCCCGTAGTGGAGGTGAAGCCGGTAACCTGCGCGTTCACGGTAATAGTGCTGTTGCCCGCGTAATTAAGCGCGCCGGGCAAGGATACCGACACGGAGGTGTCCTTGCCGCTAATATCGGCGGAGTACGTCTGCCCGTTGACGGTAAAGTTCACCGTGGTGGTCTGCCCTTCGCCGGGAGAGGTATCCAGGCCGTCCTCGTTGGTCAGGCTGATAGTGACGACCAGTTGGCCGCTCTCATCCGTGCCCAGGGCGATCTCCGCCGTGGTCGTGTCGATGGTGTCGGCGATATTGGCGGTGTCAGAGGCTCCGGCCACCGGCAGGGCATAGCCGCCGCCCTCAACCGTGGCGGTCACGGTGATTTCCGAGGCGTCCAGGTAGATGTCTTCGGCGTTGCCGTGTGGCACGTCCACCACATATTCGCTCTGGCCTGGCTCCAGGTTTACGGTCACCGTCCCTATGGCGTTGCCGCCAGGATCGGTTACGGTCAGGGTTATAACGCCCGCCTCGGTGGGCGCGACGCCCAGGTTGATGGTCGCCGGAACCGTATCGCCACCCTCAATCCCGTCCGCGACCGAAATGGCCAGAAACACTTCCGACGGAGGCTGGGGCAGGTTAAAGCTGAAGTCCGCGCCATCGCCCTGGGCCGCCAGGGCCTCAAAATTACCGGCATTGGGGTCAGACACACCCAGGCTGATGGCGACCTCCTGCTCCGCGCCAGCGTACGGGCTGGAATCAAGCACATTGTCAAAGGTGATCGATGAACTGGTCGATCCCGCCGGGATTACCACGGTCTGGGTCACCCCGTTTACCACCACCTGGATGGGCACGTCCGTCTGCGGGGCCGGGTTGTCGCTGATCGGGTTGGTCAGCTGCACGGTCACGGTCACCCCGCCGTTCCCGTCAGGTACGACCGCAAAAATCTCCGCCGTGGTCGTGTCGATGGTGTCGGCGATATTGGCGGTGTCAGAGGCCCCGGCCACCGGCAAGGCATAGCCGCCGCCCTCAACCGAGGCGGTCACGGTGATTTCCGAAGCGTCCAGGTAGATGTCTTCGGCGTTGCCGTGCGGAACATCCACCGTGTATTCGCTCTTGCCTGGCTCCAGGTTTACGGTCACCGTCCCTATGGCGTTGCCGCCAGGATCGGTTACGGTCAGGGTTATCGTCCCGGCTTCAGCCGGGGGAGATCCCAGGTTGATGGTCGCCGGAACCGTATCGCTGCCTTCCACCCCGTCCGCGACCGAAATGGCCAAAAACACTTCCGACGGGGGCTGGGGCAGGTTAAAGCTGAAGTCCGCGCCGTCGCCCTGGGCCGCCAAGGCCTCAAAATTACCGGCATTGGGATCACTCACCCCCAGGCTGATGGCGACCTCCTGCTCCGCCCCTGCGTACGGGCTGGAATCAAGCACGTTGTCAAAGGTGATCGATGAACTGGTCGAACCCGCCGGGATTACCACGGTCTGGGTCACCCCGTTTACCACCACTTGGATGGGCACGTCTGTCTGCGGGGCCGGGTTGTCGCTGATCGGGTTGGTCAGCTGCACGGTCACGGTCACCCCGCCGTTGCCGTCAGGTACGACCTCAAAAATCTCCGCCGTGGTCGTGTCGATGGTGTCGGCGATATTGGCGGTGGCGCTTGCCCCGATGCCACCCACGTCTTCATAATTGCCGCCGATAACTTCCTTGACCGTCGCCGTCATGCTGGAGGCGTCCAAATAGATGTCTTCGGTATTGGGATTGTCCACAAGAAGCGTGCCTGCGCCGTCCGCGCCGATAGCCACGCTGTAGTCCTGGCCGTCGACGGTCACGATTACCGTGCAGGGATGCCCTTCCTGCGGGGGATTGCTCATAGACACGTTAAACTGCACATGTTCAGCGCCTTCCACCGTATCCACGGCCGTGACGCTCACATAGGTCGTGTCTATGGTATCCTCAATATGCGCGCTGTCAGAAGCGTCAACCACGGGCAGGGCATAGCCGCCGCCCTCAACGGACACGGTCACGGTGATCTCGGAAGCATCCTTATACACGTCATCTTCGTTGCCGTGCGGAACATCCACCACATATTCGCTCTTGCCTGGCTCCAGGTTTACGGTCACCGTCCCGATGACGTTGCCATCCGGATCCGTCACCGTAAGGGTGATCGTTCCGGCTTCAGCCGGCGGCTCTCCAAGGTTCACCGTTGCCGGAACCGTCTCGCTGCCCTCCACCCCGTCCGCGACCGAAACGGTCAGAGGCACTTCCGACGGGGGTTGGGGAAGGTTAAAGCTGAAGTCCGCGCCGTCCCCCTGGGCCGCCAAGGCCTCAAAATTACCGGCATTGGGGTCAGACACACCCAGGCTGATGGCGACCTCTTGCTCCACGCCAGCGTACGGGCTGGAATCAAGCACGTTGTCAAAGGTGATCGATGAACTGGTCGAACCCGCCGGGATAATCACGGTCTGGGTCACCCCGTTTACCACCACCTGGATGGGCACGTCCGTCTGCGGGGCCGGGTTGTCGCTGATCGGGTTGGTCAGCTGCACGGTCACGGTCACACCGCCGTTACCGTCAGGTACGACTGTGGCAATCTCCGCCGTGGTCGTGTCGATGGTGTCCAACACCTGTGCCGTCGCGCTCTGCCCAACGGTCACCTTATCGTAATTGCCCCCGGTAACGCCCACAACCGTCAAGGTCACATGCGACGGGTCAAGATATATATCTTCCGTGTTGTCGTTGGCAATGGTCAGGACACCATAACCGTTCGCGTCCACCGTCACATAATGGGTCGTTGTCTCGCCGGTCACGGAGTTGAAGGTCGTCACCTCCACTATGGTGGGGGTGGTCCCCGTAGGCGGGAGACTTAACTGGATTCCAAAGCTTATTGTGCCGTCGCCTTCATTTATGTCGGCGGTGGAGATCGATATGGATACCTCCCTGGGCGCGGGAGCGGCAGGAGTAGAACTTTCGCCCTCCACGGCAGACTCGGCCCTGGCGGTTCCCCCGCCCCAGTCCGGGCGGCCCTGGACTCCGAGACGGTCAACGCCGTCAATAAGGTTGCCCGCGTCATCGGAATAAGCGCCCAGACGGCCTGTGGAGCCTTCACCGGCGGCCGTGGCCAGATCCGGGGCAAAGGAGGCGATGAAGGATTCCGCGTCCAGCCGCGCCCCGCCAAAGTCCAGGGTAGCGTCCATGAAGGTGAAAAAATCTTTCAGGACAATGCTTGAACCGCTCTCAAAATTCATCAGCAGATCGTTGCCTTCTTTGGCAAGATCCAGGGTGGTAGTTTCAGGGGAGAAGCCCAAGGCGACCTCTTCGCCGCTGGTCATCTGGTGGATAAACGCTCCGGAAGCCGGAATGGATAATATGTCGGCCATGCGATTCTCCTTCTACTGATTCAGCCGCTTGAGAGAAGTGTCTTTTACTTGGAGGGTCTGCTTACGCCAGCCGGCCCATGGAGAGGTCTTATTAAAAGAGAATAATACCCACCCCTTTGAGCCTTTGGAAAAGTTTACTAAAAATTCATCAGTTTATCAAGAAATTTTCAAAAAACAAGTCCTTTCCACCCGCTTAATATTGCCCGGCCAAGCGAAGGGGGATCCTGCCCATGTAGCGCAACAGCGCGGCGATGCTGAAAAACCCCGGCAAAGGCGGTTTTTCCGCCTTTGCCGGGGCCGCGTAATCGCCGGCCGCCCCTTTACGGGCGGCCGGCAAGCTTTTTAAGGGTTAACCCAGGCTGGCTTGCAAGATCTGCTGCAAGAGCTGGGCCTTGGTCGCGGCATCGTCATTTTGCAGACTATTAAACGTGGCGTTGTCCAGAGGATTAACCAGGTCAATGAGTACTGTCTGATGGTCGCCGCCGTGATTGTAGGACAGTTCCAGGTGGCTGTTGTCGGAGATGCTCAGGAGCAGTTCACCATCGCTGAGCATGTTGCTGATCTGCTCTTCCATGTCCTCCCCGCTGCTGAGGCTGAACATATCCTCGAAGAAGAGCTTATCCTCTCCCAAGTTGAAGTCCATGATCTCGTCCTGTCCGCCCATGGCTGAATGCTGCCAGACAAAGATGTCGTGGTCGCCGCCATGCATGAGTTCATCCGCTGAGGTGGCGAAGATCAAGTGCTCGTCCGGGTGAGGTTCGGTGAGGATGTCCGGGAGACCCTCGTGGTCAAGGAACGCGTGCGCGCCCATGATCCCGAGCGGATCCGCGCCCGGCAGCGCGGCGCCGTGGTCGACCACGCCCATTAGGTCAGCGGTCAGCGTGCCGTCCAGGCCAAAGCTCCTGGTGCTGCCGTCGTCAAGCTCGTACTCGCCGCGCCAGAAGACATCCGAGGTTTCCTTGCCGTCTTCGGTGTAGAAGCGGAAGCTTCCGTCATCAGCGACGATGAGCGTGCCCTGCCCCGGAATCTCGATCTCGTGCTGCCTAGTATCCTGGTCAAACTCGTACTTCACGCCGTCAATGGTCACCGAGGCCAGGGTGGCGGAGTCATCGGGGATGAAGTCGCCCTTGAAGTCCGGGGCGCTCGGGCTATCCGCATACTGCACCACGTCGGTGAGCAACAGATGCGGATTGCCCACGCTCTGCGGGCTATAGTACTCGCCCACGTTCATCAGGCCGATGACCAGGACGAGTTCGCCGCCGCTATAACCGGGATGGTTTTGCAGGGCTTCGAGGTCAATGAGGCAGATGCCCGAGGTAGGCGGATTGCCCTGGCCCAGCATCCCGCTGGTCACGATTTCGTTAGTCACGGGATCGCGCAGGAACCAGAAGCTGGCATCGTCGCCATGCTTGGTATCGCCGGAGACGAAGGAGTATCCGAACTGGATGCTGCCGCCGCTGCCTGCGTCCACTCTTGTGGAGATGAGGTTCCAGTCGTAGTCGTTGTAGCTATGGAAGCCGTTCTTTTCGCTGCCCGAGGCGGCGAGACTGTGATTCTTGAACTGATCGGTAGTCTCTATGCCAATGTCCTTGAGGATGGCATCAATTAAGTTATTGGCGTCCACCTTAGTAACACCCTGCGGGACACCGAACATCTCCAGGATGACGAGTTCGTCCTGACCCTTGAAGCCCGCGGCGGTACTGCCGGTGGTGAACTCGCCGCAATCCTTCATATGCAGGAGGGTATTGCTGGCGCCTTCGGGCATGGGCGGCAGATCCATAGTCCACCCGTGCTTGCCGCTGGTATAATCAATGTAGCTATGTCCATAGCCGCTCACCAGGACTTGGTACCCGTCCTCAGCGTTGCCGGTCAGATAGTTCTTTGAGCCATTGACAAGCATACCCGCGGTATCAATGGTCAGCGTGTCGTAGAGGTAGTTCTGCCAGCCCTGGCTCGCGTGGTCACTGGACATCCAGCCGGTGGACCCCATAACGTCAGTCTTGCCGTCATTCGCCATATCCCAGTCGCCGATCTTTTCGTGCCCGTCAGCCTTTTCAGCCGGCGCATAGAAGTCTTCTTCCGTGTCGGCATCGGCGTCCGCGTCCGCATCGGCGTCCGCGTCATCATCAGCATCGGCGTCCGCGTCATCATCAGCATCGGCATCCGCGTCCGCATCGGCGTCCGCGTCCGCATCGGCGTCCGCGTCATCATCAGCATCGGCATCCGCGTCCGCATCGGCGTCCGCGTCATCATCAGCATCGGCGTCCGCGTCATCATCAGCATCGGCGTCCGCGTCATCATCAGCATCGGCGTCCGCGTCCGCATCGGCGTCCGCGTCATCATCAGCATCG
>Ga0082212_10001540_pt1 | contig 34059 bp, 27 predicted proteins | sample TergutNt197P3_FD_71548 | JGI IMG/M metagenome (GOLD analysis project Ga0082212, IMG submission 71548) | Neocapritermes taracua P3 segment gut microbial communities from Petit-Saut dam, French Guiana - Nt197 P3 | ecosystem: Host-associated > Arthropoda: Insects > Digestive system > Gut ... | reverse complement strand
GGTTGCACAGATAGGCGAGCAGGCTTGTGTCCACCTTTTCCGGCGGAGTGGACGCAAGGTACGCGGCAACGGGGTTTGTACTCATGGTGACAGATTACACCGGAGATGGAGGCAAATTCAAGTGATGCCGGTTATCGAATTTTTTGCAAAAAACAGAAATGTATGCCTAAAAACTCACTTGGGGGTCCTGTCGGCGGCCAAGCGCACTCATGTTGATCGCATGGCACGCTTGCCCCCGACACCCCGCCCTACCGATTATGGGCATACATTTCTGAATCACTTGTATAGAGGCGACAACCATGCATTAACTCGCTGTCCCTCACCGGGGTAATTACAGGTAATAGTTAAAGCTATGGCTTTCCGTTACACTTCATCAACTATGTTGAAAAACATTAACCCTGCGGTGATTAAAGCCCTGGCCATCGACCTTGACGGCACTATGCTTCTGCCGGACAACAGTTTGGGAGAGCGCACCATACAGTGCCTTAAACGGCTGCAGGCCGGAGGTATACAGGTAATAATCTGCACGGGCAGGGCGGTTGAGTCTTCCTGCCGGTATTACAGCGCCATTGGCGCACAGGGGCCGATGGTGTTTTTTAACGGGGCCGAGGTGGTGGATGTTCCCGCTGTCAGAGTGATAAGCGCCAATCTGTTGGGTTTCGACGTGATCGATTACGGGATCGACCTGGCACGCAGCATGGGGATTCATTTTCAGATATTCCTTCCGCCAAACGGTGAAACCCGCTGGGAAACCCTGCTCTTTGAAAGGGACAGTGCGGAAGGGGAGATGTACCGCAGCCACACCGGCATACGCCCCGTAATTGGCGACCTGAAAGCGGCCATCGCCACAGCAGCGGCTGAACCGGGACCGCAGGGCTGCCCCAAGGCAATGTTCATTGCCGATCCCGCCCTGCACGGGGAAATCCGCCGGAAAATGCTTGAACGTTTTCCGGAGCGCGTCTACATAGCCCGCACCTTTCCCGCCTTTCTGGAAATAATGTCCGCCGGGGTTTCCAAGGGCGAAGGCCTCAAAACCGTCATGGCCTGCCGGGGCCTAAAACCGGAAGAAGTTATCGCTTTCGGCGACGAGGAAAACGACCTGCCGATGTTCGCCGCTGCGGGTTTTTCGGCTGCCCCCTCCAGTGCGAAGGAAAATATTCGCGAGGCGGCGGATTTCGTCTTTGGTTCCAGCGCCGAAGAAGGCCTGGCAGCTTTTCTAAATGAATTATTCGGCTAAAGAAATATTGCAAGAGTCAACGAAAAAAAACAGAGTAAATTTTATTCGCGTCACTTTTTCCCTTAACCGGGTAATGGCAGCCTGTTTTTTAAAAAAAACCAAAAATTTAATAAATAACCAATAAACCCGCCGAGGGAACCGGAATATCCTGAGCAGACAAAGAGGAACTAAAAATGAAAATCGGATTTAAGCTCATGTTCATTATGATTGCACTCAGTCTGTTCAGTATCGGCTCGGTTGGCATTGTTCTGCTCATACGAACCCGCTCCAGTATCAGCGGCCTGGCGCATAAATATACCGTCAGCCTTGCAGAAAAGTCCGCCGGTGAAATAAAGTCGTACCTTGAAGGCTACTGGTACACAACAGAGACACTCGTGCAGATTTTGCAGCAATACCCGAATATAGTTGAGGAAAACCGGCGAACTCTGATTAACGTCATTGTCAGGGGTTTGGTAGAGGAAAACCCCGAAATCATTGCCGCCTGGTGCCGCTGGGAGCCGGATGTTCTGGAAGGAGACGACCTCCAGCACGCCGGGACGCTGGGGAGTTTTCCCAACGGGTGTTTTAGCCCCTACTGGTACCGGGACGGCGATACTGTAAAGCTGGATCTCCTGTACGACTCAGGCACGGGAGAAACAGATTTCTATTTGTTGGTCAGGGACGCAGACGACGGAGTGATTTTTGATCCCTACACATATGAGGTGGGCGGGAAGTCGATACTGATGACTACTGTTGCCTTTCCCATTGTATCACGGGGTGGAAAAGTTCTGGGAGCCGCCGGCATCGACATCGGCATTGACGAAATCCAGAGCATTTCCCAGAGCAGCAAGCCCTACGAGGATGCCGTGACCGCCGTCTTTAGCAACAACGGAACCGTTGTCGGACACTTTGATGAGGGCCGCATCGGCGAAGACATGCGGCAAACCGAACGGGACATGGCAGGCTCCTATATGGACAATTTCTATAATGCCATCAGAACGGGAAAAGAATTTGTTTTTACCAATCACATCGCGGCAATCAATGAGGATATGGAAATCATTGCCATTCCCATTCATACCGGAACTTCCAAAACCCCCTGGAGCCTATCGGTGGGGATATTAACAAAAACTGTAATGGCTCCGGTGTATACAATGATGGAAATCGCCATTGTCATCGGCGTCGTTGTACTTGCCGTGGTGATTCTGGCGTCAATAATTCTTGCCCGGTCCATCAGCAAACCCATCGTCAGGGTAGCGGATACCCTCAAGGATATTTCCCAGGGCGAGGGGGATCTTACCCGATCCATTAACCTGAATTCCAACGATGAAATTGGCAGGATGGCCAAATACTTCAACCAGACTCTGGAGAAAATAAAAAACCTCGTCCTGAATATCAAGAAGGAAGCCGCAACCCTTTCCGACATCGGCAATGACCTTGCCAGCAACATGAACGAAACCGCAGCCGCAGTGAACGAGATCACCGCCAACATTCAAAGCATCAAAGGCCGCGTTATAAACCAGAGCGCCAGTGTTACCGAGACTAACGCAACCATGGAGCAGGTCGTGGTCAACATCAACAAACTTGACGGGATGGTGGAAAATCAAAGCGCCACTGTTTCCAGAGCATCGTCCGCCATAGAGGAAATGGCGGCTAACATTCAGTCGGTTACCGCAACTCTCGCCGGCAATGCCGGTAACGTAAAAACCCTGCGAGAAGCTTCCGGGGTAGGACGCACCGGTCTGCAGGAAGTAGCAGAGGACATTCAGGAGATCTCCCGCGAATCAGAGGGGCTTTTGGAGATTAACGCCGTGATGGAAAACATCGCCAGCCAGACCAATTTACTCTCAATGAATGCTGCGATAGAAGCAGCCCATGCGGGCGAGGCAGGCAAGGGCTTTGCCGTAGTCGCCGATGAGATTCGCAAGCTGGCGGAAAGTTCCGGCGAGCAATCCAAGACGATCAGCGCAGTGTTAAAAAAGATAAAAACGTCTATCGACAAGATCATGCTGTCCACAGATAACGTACTGAGGAAGTTCGAGGCGATAGATTCAAGCGTAAAGATCGTATCAGAGCAGGAGGAACACATTCACAACGCGATGGAAGAGCAGCGGGAGGGAAGCCGGCAAATCGTCGAAGGCGTAATGGAAGTAAATGAAATAACCGGCCAGGTAAGGAACAGTTCCCGGGAAATGCTTGAGGGGTCACAGGAAGTGATGCAGGAGACCAGTAACCTTGAAAAAGCGACCCAGGAGATAACTGCCGGCATAAACGAAATGGCGTCAGGTGCCGGCCAGATTAACGTCGCGGTAAACCACGTCAATGAAATTAGCGGCAAGAACCGCGACGGCATCGATGCCCTGATGCGGGAGGTCTCACGCTTTAAAATTGATTGATGATTCGAAATTTTTCACGCAAAGGCGCGGAGAACGCAGAGAGGGTAAATAATTAGGTATTTTTGTTTGTTAGCGCTGCTGGATTGTATCCTACGCAGCCAGCTTACAACAATCCCTAATCCCCTTTGCGCCTCTGCGTCTCTGCGTGAGAAATATGGATAAAAGTTGCGCTTATGCTATAATGGCGTATGGTGCCGAGCGATTCCCCGTTACGGCCGTTTTTGAAATGGGCGGGGGGCAAAAGGCAGTTAGTGCCAGAAATAAAGAAACATTTCCCGCAAGATGCAGATAGTTACACCTACTACGAACCGTTTATCGGAGCCGGCGCGGTATTGTTTGAACTGCAGCCAAAAAGGGCAGTGATTAACGATTCCAACGAACAGTTGATGATGGCATATCGTACGATAAAAAATGATGCTGCAGGCGTCATCAAGATACTGAAAAGCTACCGTAAAAAACACGATGGCGCATTGTACTATTTAATAAGAAACCTGGATCGTGACACCGCCCAATTCGATGCGCTGCCGGATTTTGTAAAAGCGGCGCGGCTGATCTATCTGAACAAAACCTGCTTTAACGGCCTGTACCGCGTTAACGCGAAGGGTTTTTTCAACGTCCCGCAGGGCAGATACAAAGATCCGCCGATATGCGAAGAGGATTTGCTGCGCCGGATAAGCGATTACCTTAACGCCTCAGATATACAAATTCTGCACGGCGATTTTGAAGAGGCGGTACAGGGCACGGACTCAGGCTCGTTTGTGTACTTTGACCCGCCCTACCACAGCCCCGTTAAAACCGGCTTTACCGGCTACCAGCCGGACGGATTTGGCGAAAAGGAACACGAACGGCTGCGGGACCTTATGCTGCACCTGACCGGCCTGGGGACAAAATGCCTGTTAAGCAACGCCGACACGGAATACGTCAGGGAACTGTACCGTCACGCGCAATTCGAGATTATTCCCGTACAGGCGAAACGACGGATCAATTCCAATGCCGCCAAAAGGGGTAATGTGGGTGAACTGTTGATTAAGAATTTTTAGTTCAGATCATATGTCTTGCCGTACTGAACAATCTCGGTATTGGGATAGCCGTGCTCGGCAAGGTATTGCTTGAACGCCGCCTGCCCTTTCTTTTCACCGTGCACCATAAAAATCCCCTTCAGGCGCGAAGTATCCAGGGCATTGAGCCATTCTACCGCCTCGACATAATCGGCATGGGCGCTGAACGCATTTATCTCCTCGACACGCGCCTTTACCTTGAACCACATCCCGTGGATTTTCACCTCGCTTTCGCGGTTGCGGATTCTTCTGCCCAGGGTGTTTTCCGCCATGTAGCCGACGGTAAGAATCGTCGTATTGGGGTCCTGGATGCTGTGAATCAGGTGATGCTGAATCCTGCCTGCCTCGCACATTCCGTCCGCCGAAATGATAATGAGAGGGCCTTTCGCTTCGTTCAGCGCTTTTGATTCATCAACGCTGGAGGTAAAGTGCAGACTGTTAAAACCAAAGGGATTCTTGTGGTGCTTGATAAAGGCTTCTTTTGTTTCCTCGCTGTAACATTCGGGATGCACCTGGAAGATTGTCGTTGCGTTAGTCGCCATCGGAGAATCGACATAAATCGGGATTTCGGGAATGATGCCGTCGTCAACCAAGAGGTGAAAATAATACACCAGTTCCTGGGTACGCTCTATGGCGAAGGAAGGAATGATGATCCTGCCCCTTTTTTGAACGGCGTTTTTCGCCATCGCCGCAAGCTTTTCAATAGCCTGCTGGGTATTGTCGTGACGGCGGTCACCGTAGGTGCTTTCCAGGATAATGTAGTCGGGGGCTTCCTGGGGAACAGCCGGATCGCGGATTATCGGTTTACCCTTGCGCCCCAGATCACCAGAGGCAAGTATTTTCAGTTCTTTGCCGCCGCGTTTAACGGTAATATACGCCAGCGCCGAGCCGAGAATATGCCCCGCGTCATGGAACTCAAGCGTTACCCCATCACCGATGAGCATCGGCCGGTTATACGATACACCTACTGTCTGGCTTGATGCGGCAATTGCATCCTGCTCCGTGTACAGCGGCGTCCAGTCAAATTTATCCCCGCTTTTTTTCGCCTGTTTTCGCAGGTATTCGGCGTCACGCGCCTGTATGTGGGCAGAATCCATCATAATCAGGTTTGCGATGTCCCTGCTCGCCGGAGTGGCGTATATATTCCCCTTGTAACCCCGCTTGACCAGAAGGGGCAAAAGCCCGCAGTGATCAAGGTGACCGTGGGTTAAAACTGCCGCTCCGACGCGATCGGCGGAAATGCCGAATTCGCGGTTCTTCCGGTCAGATTCCGCACGTGATCCCTGGAAGGCCCCGCAGTCGATAAGGTAGCTTTCCCCGTCAATCTCAATGATGTGCTTGGAACCGGTTACTTCCTCGGCGGCGCCAAGTGAATAAAAAGTCGCTTTCATGCTATTATTTTCGGCACATTTAAGCGTTATGGATACATTTCCGCCTGCAGTAATTCCAGGAAACCGGGGTAGGAAACATCGGCGCACTCGGCGTCTTCAATGACAATGGGTGAGCGGGCGGCAAGGGCGGCAGCGGCAAAGGCCATGGCTATGCGGTGATCGCCGTGACTGTCAACAAAGCCGCCGGAAACCCCCGTCTGACCGCTGCCGTGGACGACAAGGCCATCCGGCCGCTCCGTACAGCGGACACCCAGTTTGGCAAGGCCTGCCGCCATAGCCGCAATACGATCACTTTCCTTGATGCGGGCAGAGGCCACGTTGAAAAATAGCGTGTCGCCCACGGCATAGGCGGCGGTAACTGCGGCGGGGGGAAGCAAATCGGGTACGGCATTAAGGTCAAAAGCGCCGCCGCGCAGGGGGCTGTATCTTTCGCCGCTGCGGGAAACGGTAACCTGGTACTCGCATGAGGCGGCGGCTTGATCGGCGGCGGGGACTTTTTCCCAGTTTACCGCACAGCCCATGCGGGAGAGCATATCAAGAAAATATTTGTCGCCCTGAGTGTCGTTTGGATCGAGGCCAAGAATTGTAACCGGGCCGCCGGAAATAGCCGCAGCGCAGGCGGGAAATGCTGAAGAGGAAAAATCGCCGGGTACGGCGCGGGAAAAGGGCTTCCATGCAGCGCCGCCGGGAATAACAAAACGGGAAAAATCTTCCGCCGCCTCATAGGGGATGCCCTGAGCCGCAAGGTAGGAGAGAGTCATCTCAATATAAGGCCGCTCATTAAGCAGGGGAACCGTTATCTCGGTGACCGTTCCTGCAGGGGCCGCCGGTGCGGCGAGGAGCAGCGCTGAAAGGTACTGGCTGGTTTCACAGTGAAGGCTTACCTTGCCGCCCTTCCAGGGTCCCTGCACAACAACGGGGGCGCAGCCATTGTCCTTGACGGATGTGGCGCGGACACCCAGGCCGCACAAAGCGTCCAAAAGGGGAGAAGCGCTGCGGCGCTGTATCGAATCATCTCCGGTAATTGCAAACGGTTCGCTGCCAAGACCGGCCGCCGCCATGGCAAAGTACAGCGTCGTACCGGAATTACCTGCGTTAATCTGTCCGCCGCGGCCTCCCTTGAACCCGCCGTTTCCCCGAACGGTGCAGGAAACAAGCCTGCCGCCATCCCGGTGTACGGTGATTTCAGCACCAAGGGCGCGGCATGCGGCGATACAGGATTGGGTATCAAGGGAATCAAGAGGAAGAATTATTTCGGACACTTCGTTTTTGGCGCCGCCACCGCCGGCGAGGCTGGCGATAACAAGCTGGCGGATGGTATGAGACTTTGAAGCGGGGATCCGCACCGTGCCTGAAAACGGATGAGGATTTACTTTTGCGTGCACCGATTCAGATTACCTATCGGGCTCAAAAATGTCAAATTGTGGGGCATTTTCCTTGCTTTCACCCCTGCCTGATACTAGTATTAATTATGTGGATGCAATGATCGCCCTGGAGAAGCGTGTCCGCTCTCCGATTGTTGACGGCCTGTTTTACCCCCAGGAAAAAGCCAGGGTACTCTCATACATGAAGAGTCTCGGTCTTGAACGGGGAAAAGGCGGTCTGGCCCGGGCAATTATCGCTCCACACGGGGCCTGGGAAATTTCCGGCAGTCTCGCGGGCGCCGCTTTTGCCTCCGCAAGCGGCAGAACCGGCCGTATATGCCCGTCGAGAGTGGTCATCATGGGGCCAATTCACGACAACCGCGAAAAAGGCCTTTTTCTTTCGGACTCCCATTCTTTCCAGACCCCTTTGGGAGACATCCCCGTGGATCAGCAAGCCACCGAATGGCTTGAATCATACAGTCCGCTTTTTGAAGAAAACGACATTCCTCATCTGCACGAACATTCAATCGAAGTATTACTGCCGTTTGTCAAATTCTGTTTTCCCCGTGCCGCGATTGTTCCGATTTTGATGGGAAGACCCAGAGTACAGTACACAACTATTCTTGCAAAAGCCCTGCGTGCGGTTTTTACGCCGGAAATTGAAAAAACACTTTTTGTCGTTTCATTTAACCTTGCGAAACAGGCGGACGAGCTGGCGGCTCTGGACATGGCCGGACAGTGCGTCAGGTTTTTCAGGGAGGGCAGGCGGAGCGAACTGTGCGAGGCTCTCCGCGGCGGCAAAATCGCCGGCTGCGGAGACGCTCTGGTTACCGCCCTCCTGCAAAGCGGCCTTGTGGACACAGCGCTTCCCCGTCTTGCATCCGATTCGGTGGTAAGCACCCGGGGCGAAGAAGGTAAAACCGTGTGCTACGGCGCTTTTTCATTTGTGTAACCCTCGCACGATTACATATCCCGGTTTTTTAGATATACTGTCACCATGTATCTTTTTCTGGTAACGCTGCTCTTGTTGTCCGGCGCACAGACATTTGCCCAAAATACCGGCGGAACGGCGAACGGCGAGCTGGTACTGCGCGCGTTTAAGACATGCTTTCCGGAAAAAACGGGCGAAGTTGCGTTTATCGACAATGACTGGACAATAACCGCCGGAGAGGAAACTTATTACTGGGCGGGAGGAAGACTCCTCCCAAGAGCGGAAAAAGACAATATTGATTCCTACGATCCCCATTTTTTTTACATTATTCCGGCAAGAGTAGTGCCGCCGGAGTCTTATCCGCCCCAGTACATTGAGGCGCTGCGTGCGCGCTCTTCAAGCGAACAGCGGCTTGAGCGAAAGGACAGCCACAAGGCGTTTCAGGCGGTTCTGTACGGCGGACTTGAGCGCAGGGAAATTGAAAATTTAATTGAGCGGATTGATTTCCTTGGCAAAAGAGTCACCGTTCACCGCGATATTGTTCCGGCGCTCGCCCGCGTTGAATCGGAGATCAGAAAATGGAGCGGCGGGAATGCCTTCATCACATCGCTGGGAAGCATCGACGGGTACAGTTGGAGGCCAATCGCCGGAACGCAGCGGATGAGCTACCACAGCTGGGGACTTGCCCTCGACATCCAGCCGAGAAGGCTGGGCGGAAAAGCGATCTACTGGCTGTGGGAACAGGGGCGCAACAGGGACTGGATGCTGGTCCCCCTTGAAAACCGCTGGAACCCGCCCGGCGAAGTTATCGCGGCGTTTGAGCGGGAAGGTTTTATCTGGGGCGGCAAGTGGCCGGTATACGATAATATGCACTTCGAGTACCGCCCCGAGCTGCACGAGTACAGCCGCCTCATGGCCTCCCGCCCCGTCTCCGCCGCCGAGAGCACCGACAGCGCTGCCCGCGACCTGCACCACATTTACCCGGACACGCTGCGCAAGTAGGAAGTAGGAAGTAGATTAGCTGGATAATTTTCACGCAGAGGCGCGAAGAACGCGGAGGGGATTTTTAGAAATCACTACCCAAGCGCCGCGACGGCCGCGCCGAAAAGACTTGCCTGTTCCACCGGTGCGATGACGTAGGAGCGGGGCTTTTCTCTGATAAGCATCATGTGCAGCCAGGCCTCAAGCGAGCGGCGCATTCCCTTGTAGATCATGTAGGTGGTTCCCTCGACAGCGATGCGCACCGGAGCATAAGGCTCGCAGCCGGCCTGCATTCGCTCCATCGTGGCTGCCAGCACTGCGGCGGAGAACATCGCTCCCCGCTCCGTGACAATTGAGGTAAGGTACTGCACAGCTGCCAGCGCACCGCCCTCGTCCAGGCCAAAAATTGAACCGAGGGGGCCTTCCGCCGCAAGAGGCGCTCTGGAAAATTCGTTGAGAATACGGGTTTCAAGCTGATCCATCGCCAGCAGTTCATCGGATCGTTTGAAACGGATAACCTTGTCTTTTACTGCCTGCTGCAGAATGTGTAAAGTAAGCGGCCCAAGGTATGCGCCGGCCGTGGTTTTTTCCAGCGTATACGCGCCGGGGTTTTTCGTACTGTCGTCAAATTCGCGGTCAAGCGGCCCGCGGTAGCGAAGGTTAAATGTACCGGTTTCACAAACGACAATCTGCGGGGCGTCTTTTGATTCAAAGCCGATTTTGGGAATGTTTGTTTCAGGGTAGGCGGTGTTAAAGCCGGTCCCCAGTATAAAACCGATTACCGGCCCGCCGGCAAAACCATAGGCGTTTTTTCCTGTCTCACAAACCATACCGTCTGCCGGAATGCCTGCAACACCGGACAACAGGGTCGCTACCGTGTCGTTTAACAGAACAATGGGGCCGTCATACACATATCCTTTGCGTACAAAGGCATCCCGCAGCCCTGCACCTATTGCCTTCCCGATAACATCGGGGGCATCTACTTCCTTGCTGAACGCCGTCAGAATGCCATCGGCATGGGGCTGCATTTCCATTGGATACGAAAAGGTAAAACCTATCCCTTCAATGCCGTGCGAGCCGGCAAGTACCGGCAGCGCAGTATCTGCAATCATGTCGAAAAACTGTGATGCGTTGACCCTGCCCTTTGTTCCGGGCATGGGGTGCTTTACCTCTCCCTCGGCGACAGCTTTTCCCCGCTCATCAAAACGTACCCGGCTGACGCGCAGATTCGTCCCCCCCGCATCCAGTGCCAGTACGGTTTTTCCCGGCAAGACTCTCGACACGGGCGTAATGTACGACGGTATCATGGGCAGGCTGGAACTCAGGCCGGCAAGGGCGCGCTCCATATCTATAAGGATTTCCCTGACCAGCGCCATCGGCTCCAGGCTGTCATAATGAAATCCATAGTACCGCGCAAAATCAGACAGTTCCCGGGGATCAAAACATGAACTCATCGCACACCTCTAAGTTTCATTTGAAGCTGTTCAAAATGACAGATTATGGAACAATACCATCTTCCTGTACATTATAAACCGTTTGAGTTAAAATATATATGGGGGTGATAATGAAAGTTCGCATAAAAATAATCGGATCTCTCGGTCTGATGATTCTTGTGGTTTCCTGTATCCTCGTGACTTTTATTACCCTCAGCGCTGCAAGAATACGGCAGAGCGGCAATGCAAAACGCGCCGAACTGGACATTGATGTTGAGGAAAATGTCCGGCAGGAAATTCTGGATCTCGCCGCCAGTATCGGAAGTTTTGTACTAACCCTGGAAGCGGAAATCGACCGCAATATGCTCAACGCGGCGAATGTTTTATACGAGGTAGACCGCCTGTCAAACGGCAGGATTACCCAGGCGGAGCTTGAGCGCCTGAAGCGGCTAACCGGTATGTCCGACCTGTACCTTGGCAACAGAAACGGCGTTTTCACCCTGAGTACCGAACCGGGAGCAGCGGGGATTTCTCTCTTTGACATTTGGGACGGTTACCGGATGCTGGTAAACGGGCGATCCAGCTATCTCCCTTCCGATCTGAAGGTCAAAGTTGAAACCGGCGAAATTTTCAAATTTACCGCCATCCCCCGCGCCAATAACCGGGGAGTGCTGGAATCGGCGCTGGATGCCAGTGCCATTGAAAACCAGCTCCAGCATTTCATAACAGCAAAAAACGGCATACAGGCGCTGCATCTTTTTGACTTTACCCTGCTTACCCTCACCGGCAATTATGCAGAAGAGGTAACGCCGGTCTTTGTCAAAGGCACTACTGTTGAAGGGGAAGATGCTGCCATAATCAACGGGTTTTTCAGTGATTCAACCGATATACTGCTGACCCTGGATAAGGAAAGCGCCCATATTTACTATCCCATTATCGACTCGGGCAGAGTGCGTTATGTGCTATTTATGGACATCAATACGGCAGGTTACTTTGCGCTGGCAGGCGAGATCGACACGCACATCGATTCGGTGATTGGCGACAGCGTCTACTACAGCAGAATTTCCCTGGTGGCGGTTTTTTCGGTTCTTCTGGTGTTCACGATTTTAATAGCCATTATGATAAGTACGCTCCTTAAACCCCTCAGCTTTTTCAATACCATGCTGAATTCGTTTGCCGGGGGAGATTTTTCCCTTAATGTGCCGGAAAATCTTCTCAGGCGGAAAGACGAGATGGGTGAAATTTCCCAGGCTTTCGGGAACACCCGTGAAGAAATCAAGAACCTCATCACGGTGCTGAAGAACCAGAGTCTCGCCCTTCGGGCTGTGGGGGATGAACTGGCCGATCAGATGTCGCGGACCGCCCAGGCGATTGACGGGATAACCTCCAGCATCAGGGATATGAGAAGCCTTGCAGGAAAACAGGCGGCAGGGGTAGAAGAGACCGGGGAATCGATGGATCACATTATGGATACTTCCGATCAGCTGCACGATGAAATTGTTGTACAGTCCGACCATGTTTCCCGTTCTTCAAACGCCATCGACAATATGCTGAATAATATTCATCTGGTGGTGGAGACCCTGGCACTAAATACCAAAAATGTCGCAATACTGTCTGCTTCTTCCGAAATAGGAAGAAAGGACCTGCAGAAAGTCGCCGAGGATCTTCAGGAAATCTCCAAGGAATCCGAGGGAATTCTTGAGATTAACTCGGTGATGGAAGGCATTGCCAGTCAGACAAACCTGCTTTCGATGAACGCAGCCATAGAAGCGGCACATGCCGGAGAAGCGGGCAGGGGCTTTGCCGTAGTAGCCGGTGAAATTCGCAAGCTGGCGGAATCTTCGGGGCAGCAGTCAAAGACGACCGCAGCTATGCTAAAAAACATTAAAACCTCGGTTGACGCCATCGGACAGTCCATGAAGGCTGTTTTTGAAAATTTTGAGTCCATCGAAAGGGAAGTGAGAACCGTCTCAAACCAGGGAGAAAGCATTCGTTCTATGATGGCGGAGCAGGAACAGGGCAGCCAGAACGTTCTCGAAGCCATGAAACAGCTTACCAGCATCACTGACAAGGTAAAGCAGGGTTCCGAAGATATGAGCAACAAGAGCAGAGAAATAATCAGCGAAAGCGCCAACCTGGACAGTATTACCGGCGAAATTACCGGCGGCATGAATGACATGGCCGAGGGAGCAGATCAGATCAACACGGCAGTGCTTCGTGTTCACGATATTTCCGGCGAAAACAAGCGCAGCATCAATACTCTGACTGAAGTGATCGCAAAGTTCAAGGTCTGACAACAAGGTTGAAAACCAGTATCCTTGACTAAAAAAAGGCGTGTAGCTATACTGGGTTTTCCGGGGTTTGCAGGAGAGATGCGAGAGCGGTTGAATCGGGCGGTCTCGAAAACCGTTGAACCCTCGCGGGTTCCGGGGGTTCGAATCCCCCTCTCTCCGGAAAACTTTGGTCACTGGAGAGATGACCGAGCGGCCGAAGGTGCACGATTGGAAGTCGTGTGTACCCGGAAGGGTACCGAGGGTTCAAATCCCTCTCTCTCCGTACCGTTTTTACTGTAATTGAGGACAAGTGCCATGAAACTTGCATGGAAACTAGCCATTCCTCAAATCAGCATCGTCGTATGCCTTGGCCTGGTCAGTTTTTTTGTAATCAATGCTTCATTCAGCAGTATACGCCAACAGTATGTAAAAGATGTTATTGATAACCGCTTCCAGTTTATCAACAACGAGATTGAAGTCAGCGCACAGAAAGCCGTAAGCGAGACCTCCGTGTTCGTACGCCTGCCGGCGGTAATACAGGCCTATGAAATCGCGTTTAGCGGCGACATTAACGATCTCTGGTCACCCCAATCCCAGGCAGCGCGGGAACATTTACGCAAAGAGCTTGCTCCAATGCTGGAAAGCCACAGCGATGCCACCGGAAAAAAACTCCAGCTGCATTTCCACCTGCCCAACGGGTTAAGTCTTGTCCGTCTGTGGCGCGATAAACAAACAAGGGTCGCCGGAGAATGGGTTGATTTTTCCGACGATCTTCGTTCATACCGGCCTACCGTTCTTGACGTGAACAGAACCGGCGAGACTGCCATGGGCATAGAGCCCGGCAGCGGCGGTTTTGCCATCCGCGGGGTAATTCCCGTTATAGCGCCGGACGGCAGGCGAATCGGGTCGGCGGAGGTTCTTCAGGATTTTAACCCTATCCTGGAGGCCGCGACCGAAGCAGAAAAAATTTACATTTCCCTGTATGCAAACAACGAACTGCTTGAATTTTCTGTAGAATTGCAAAACCAGGAAATATACCCGCCAAAAGGGGATTTTGTACGGGTTGTGGAGGCAAAGGATGCCTCGGTTGAATCGCTCATTACTGCGGAATTATTATCCAGCGGGAAAACGGGTATTGTCTATGAAGACCATCCCTCCATGATCCTGGCAGCTCACCCCATTACCGATTACAGGGGGAATCAGGTTGGGGTCATCATCTGCGCCATGAATACCGGGACTGTATCCACTCTTACAAGCACAGCCGCGATAATCATGGCTATTATGCTTGCCGGCACGACCATAGCGCCTACTTTTGCACTTCTGATGCGGCTTCGTATGCTGGTCACCAACCCGTTGAATATGATCAAGGCAAAGATTCAGGACATTGCGGAAGATCGTGCCGACCTCGGCGAGCAGATCCCCAGCCACCAGAACGATGAAATCGGAGAACTGGCCAGATGGTTTAACACGCTGACCGCGAAACTGGAAGGTATTTTACAGGAACGCCAGGTAATGTTCGCCCAGATTCGCAGCGAATCCGAAAAATTCGAAGCCACAGCCCATTGGTATGAATCCATTCTTGACGCCATCCCGCTTCCCGTCTCTGTGCAGGATAAGGAAACGAACTGGACGTTTATTAACAGGGCGCTAGAAATATTTCTTGAGAAAAAAAGGGAAGATGTTACTGGCCTGCCCTGCAGCAATTGGGGTGTCAGCATCTGCAATACAACAAATTGCGCCATTGCCTGCGCGAAGCGGGGCCTGAAACAAACGTATTTCACACAGGACGGACGTTCTCACCAGGTTGATGTTGAAATACTGAAAAACCTTGAAGGAGAAATCGCCGGTTTTATTGAGGTTGTACAGGACATAACCCAAATCGAAGAAATGGCAAGACAACAGGCGGAAGCGGAAACCGCCAACCGTACCAAGAGCGATTTTCTGGCAAATATGAGCCACGAGATACGCACACCCATGAATGCCATTATAGGCATGACCGCAATCGGAAAAGCGTCGAATAATTTTGAACGGGCACAATACGCCTTGTGCAATATTGAAGATGCCTCGACGCACCTGATGGGTATCATAAACGATATTCTTGATATGTCAAAAATAGAAGCCGGCAAATTTGAGCTGTCCGAGGAAGAATTCAGCTTTGAAAAAATGCTGCAGAGTGTCGTTAATGTAATATCGTTCCGCGTAGACGAAAAGAACCAGATATTCAACATATACATTGATGATAATGTTCCTTCTGTTTTGTTTGGAGACGATCTGCGGCTGGCTCAGGTTATAACCAACCTGCTGGGTAACGCCGTAAAATTCACGCCAACAGCGGGTTCGATAAACCTTAACGCCCATTTATTGAGCGAAAAAGACGATGTCTGTGAAATTCAAATCGAAATAATCGATTCGGGGATTGGTTTAAGCCCCGAACAGCAAAAACGCCTTTTCCAGTCTTTCCAGCAGGCCGAAAGCAGCACAACCCGAAAATTCGGCGGTACGGGACTTGGCCTTTCAATATCAAAAAGTATTGTAGAAATGATGGGCGGAAAGATATGGGTTGAATCAGAGCTTGATAAAGGGGCAACTTTTAGTTTTACCGTGCTGATGAAACGCGGCGATTCCATGAAATACGAACTTTCAATCAGGGAAATAGACTGGAAAAATCTCCGCGTTTTGGTGGTTGACGATAATAACGGTATTTTGGGTTATATGAAGAGCTTCGTGGAGAGACACGGAGCGATTTGCGATACCGCCGGATGCGGCATTGATGCACTCAAAATCGCAAAGCGGAATGGCGCTTATGATATTTATTTTGTTGACTGGAAAATGGCCGACATAGACGCCCTTCAACTAACCAAGGGTCTGAAAGCGATAGAACCCAAAAAAAACAAAACCGTTATAACCATGATTTCCAGTATTACCTGGGGAGATATAGAAGAAAGCGCGAAAAAAGCGGGTGTCGACCAATTTTTGCCTAAACCCCTGTTTCCATCAGCCATCACGGAAACAATCAACGATTTTCTCGGTGTAGCCCAGCAGCAGATAGTTAAAACGGTCGAAAACAGCCTGGATGTTTTCAGGGGAAAACGCATACTTGTTACAGAGGACGTGGAGATCAACCGGGAGATAGTTCTAACGCTGCTCGAACCCACGCATGTGGAGATAGACTGCGTGGAAACAGGCATGGAAGCCCTTAATTTATTTATGGAAATGCCGGACAAATACGACATGATTTTCATGGATATACAAATGCCCGGGATAGACGGTTATGAGACAACGCAGCGAATTCGCGCTTTTGAGCAGTCACTGGGACGCTCGGACAGAGTACCGATAATCGCAATGACCGCCAATGTTTACCGTGAAGATATAGAAAAATGCCTCGCCGCCGGCATGAATGATCATATAGGCAAACCGGTCGATTTTAACGAGGTACTGGAAAAACTGCGGCATTACCTGCTTTAGCGTCGTTCCAGTACTGATCCATGAGCCGCAAATTTTCCGGTTTCATCTCCTGCCCGATTTCCTGCATTTTCTTTTCCAGGTATTTGAACCGCTTGACAAATTTACTGTTGGTACGGCGGAGCGCTATCGACGGCTCAACCTTTAAGTAGCGGCACAGGTTAACAACAGAAAAAAGAAGGTCACCCAGTTCCTCCTCTATTTTTTCGCCGGAACTTTCTCCGCCGGCAGCAGTTACAGCCGCCTCCATAACCTCGGCAAGTTCCTCTCTGATTTTTTCTACAACCCCTTCAACACTCGGCCAGTCAAAACCTGCCTTTGCCGCTTTTTTTTGCAGCTTCCAGGAACGATCAAGAGGAGGCAGACCGGAGCTGACTTCATCAAGAATCGAATCCTTTGCCCCGCGCCCTTCCTGTTCGGCCTTGATCTTCGCCCAGTTGTCGAGTACCTCATTCGAGTCCCTGACTATCGTTTCGCCAAATACATGGGGATGCCGCCGAATGAGTTTATCACTAACCGTCCGCAAAACATCAGCCGTAGAAAAAACACCTTCTTCTTCGTGCATATAGGCAAGCATCGTTACCAGCAGAAAAATATCGCCCAGTTCCTCCCGGATATGGGCAGGTTTTTTTTCATCAATGGCCTCAATACACTCGTAGGTTTCCTCGATAAGGCAGGGGCGAAGGGAAGAAGGGTTCTGCTCGCGGTCCCAGGGGCAGCCGTCCGGGCCGCGCAGGCGGGCAACAATGTCGTATAACTTCCTGAAGGCATCTGCCGACTGTTCGACAGTCGGCTTGGGCTGCCCGGCTTCCATTGCTGTTTGTGTCATAAGTGAACTTTAGCATATCAGGGCTTTTTTCAAAACCACTGTAATCTCCCGCTGGTTTGCTTTAAGCGCTACTTGAGAAAAACCAGCCGGCGGGTTATAATGCTTGTCTAGTGGGAGGAAAATTGTGAGCGCAGGAATTACCATAACCGGCAGCAATTTCGAACAGGAAGTTTTACAGTCGCCAATACCGGTTTTAATTGATTTTTGGGCTTCCTGGTGCGGGCCGTGCAAAATGATCAGCCCTTTTATCGATCAGCTTGCAGGCGAGTACGAGGGAAGAATCAAAATAGGCAAGGTGAATGTCGACGAAGAAAATGAGCTCGCGGCGCAGCATGGCATCGCCTCTATTCCCTGTCTTGTGCTGTACAGGGACGGGGCTATCGTAAGCCAGAAAGCCGGCGCGGCCCCCAAGCGCGACATAGAATCCATGTTTAAGGATATTGTCTAGCCGAGCCCGCACTACCGAATTTTTTTTCTTAACACGGGAATATTTTCTTCCCCGCCCTGCCAGGTAACAAAAACCGGCATGGCGCCAACCGTGACTGTATTCATTTGCAGCGGGGCAGCGTTTCCCGATATAGGCTCATGCACGGTGTATGTTTCTGCCGAACCATCCAGCACAACCTGTACTTCGCCGCCTTCTTTCCACAGCACCAGTGTTCCTGTGCCCTCCGGTTTTTCAAAGTAAAACGCCCGCAGCGAATTGGGCAGTCCTTCCCGCAGGGGCAAATCGGGGCGGTACACTGTCCCGGCAAGATGCAGAGCGCACAGGCGAAACGCTTCTGCCCCTTTGGAGGTATAATCGTCCCTGCTGCGCAGCAACCCAAAAAAATCTTCGGAATCGGTTTTTACACGGTTGGGCGGATCGAATAACTGATACCATAGTATTTTTTGCGCTCCGCTGACGGCAAGATTGACAAAGGTTTTAACAACACAGGCGGGCAGCTTCTTCTCCGGCACCGCCGTAGGATACATACCCCCGGTGGGATAGCCTACTTCGGTTATCCATATTCTGCCGGCAAAACCGTAACCGGCGGCAATGGCGCGAAAAGAGCTGTACAGTTTTGCCGTACGCGCAGGATTTAATTCGTAGGGATGAAAGGCAACGGCATCGACTTTCTCCATCGCGCCCGATTCAAACAGCCCCCGGATAAATTGTACCGGCAGGCCAAAAACACCCCGGTTAAACGCCCCGCCCAGCAGAATCACATCGGGATCGGTTTCCTTTACAACGGCTGCAGCCCGGCGGGTAAGTTCAAAAAATTCCTCCCTGCTTCCCTTCCAAAAGTGACCATTTGGTTCATTCCAGATACACCATGCATCTACCCTGCCCCGGAAATGCGCTGTTACTTGCCGTACATAATTAACAAAAAAATCGAGTTTGTCCTGAGGAATGAAATAATGGCGTTTACCGTCTTTGTGAATCCACGGGACATCGTAGCCCAAAACGGCGATTATTTTTTTATCCGCCGCCTTTGCGGTGTCTGTAAATTCGTCATAATAATCAAAATTCCACTGGCCTTCCGCAGGTTCAATACGGTTCCAGTTAAAAGTAAGCAGCGTCCAGTCTGCGCCCAGCCTGTCCAAAAGGGCATATTCTTCTTTGGAATTGGTTCGTCCCGCGTGAACAATGCCGGCAATGTCAGCCGGAATGAGCAGCGGAGCATTGGGAGGCGCGGCCTGATGTGAAGCACAGGCGGATAATAAAATCAGTATTAAAAATGAAAATCCATTCGTCTTCATTCGCGTAATTCGTTGATAAATAACTAAAGGTCAAGTGAACGGCTTTCAATTTTCTCAAGCGCGTAACTGATAAAATCATCGACCTTCATCGCGGGAAGCTGCCTCCCATCACGCAGCCGGATCGACACCGTGCCTTCGTCAGCTTCGCGCTGGCCGGTCACCAGCATATAGGGGATCTTGCGGTTCTGGCAGTCCCGTATCTTTGCGTTCATCCGCTCATCGCCCAATTCGGCACAGACCCGCAGGTCGCGGGCTTTTAGCCGGGCAGCGACTTTTTGCGCGTATTCGTTAAAGCCCTCGGCAACGGGAATGACGGCGATTTGTTCCGGGGCGATCCACGGGGGGAATGCGCCGCCGAAATGTTCGATAAGCACGCCGAAAAACCGCTCCAGGCTGCCCAACAATGCCCGATGGATCATGTAGGGCCGCTTGTGCTGGCCGTCGTTATCGACAAAGGTCATATCGAAGCGTTCCGGCTCGTTAAAGTCAAACTGAATCGTTGTCATTTGCCATTCGCGTCCCAAAGCGTCGCTTATCTTCAGGTCGATCTTGGGGCCATAGAACGCGCCGCCGCCTTCGTCAATCTGGTACTCAAGCCCCTCGGCTTCCACCGCCTTGCGCAGGCTCTCCAGCGCGGCATCCCAGCGGCTCTGCTCGCCCACGCTCTCTTTGGGCTTGGTCGCCAGGTACGCCTTGATGTCCGTAAAACCGAACACCTTCCACAGCGACAGGCTGAAGCGCAGCACTTCGAGAATCTCCGCTTCCATTTGATCCGGCGTACAAAAAAGATGGGCATCGTCCTGGGTAAAGCCCCGCACCCGCAGCAGGCCGTGGAGGACCCCGCTGCGCTCGTAGCGGTACACCGTGCCAAGTTCCGCCCAGCGCAGGGGCAGGTCGCGGTAGCTTCGCCCCCTCGATTTGTAGATCATGATATGGAAGGGGCAGTTCATCGGCTTGATGATGTAGTCCTGGTTATCGATTTCCATGGGGCTGTACATATTGGCTTTGTAAAAACCCAAATGCCCCGATGTTTCCCAGAGCCAGCTTTTGCCCAGATGCGGCGTGTAGAGAATCTCGTAGCCGTTACGGTAATGTTCCCGCCGCCAAAAATCCTCGATGGCGACGCGCATTCGCCCGCCGTTGGGGTGCCAGTAGATAAGCCCCGCTCCGGCTTCCTCGTGTACGGAGTAAAGGTCAAGCTCTTTGCCCAGGCGGCGGTGGTCGCGTTTTTCAACCTCCTCCAGGAAGGTGAGGTAGGCTTTCAGGTCTTTGGGGGTTTCCCAGGCGGTGCCGTAAATGCGGGTAAGCATGGGACGCTTTTCATCGCCGCGCCAGTACGCGCCCGCGATGCTTTGCAGCTTGAAGGCAGCCCAGTTTATCTCTCTGGTATTGGCAACGTGCGGCCCGCGGCACAGATCCGCCCACAGCGCATTACCGTCCGGGGATCGGTTTTCGTATATCGTAATTTCTTCGTTTTCCGGCAGATCATTAATCAGCTCCGTCTTGAATTCCTCGCCGGAAAACCGCTTCAGCGCCTCTTCCCGGTTTACGGTAACCTTTACAAAATCCTGCTTCGATTCAATAATGCGTTTCATCTCGGCTTCAATCGCCGCAAGATCATCGGCGGCAATGGGCCGAGACAACAGAAAGTCGTAATAAAAACCGTTTTCGATAGACGGACCAATGGCGACTTTCGTTCCGGGGAAAAGACCGACCACTGCCTGCGCCATAACGTGGCTTACCGAGTGACGGATTATAGCTAACTTTTGGTTAGCTTCAGGTTTTTCCGAGTGTTGGTTCATTTCGGGCATGGCTCACGGTAGCATTTTTCCGCTGCGTGTGCAATAATAGCGTTGACACACGCCGAACAGGTGCTATAATGTTACTCTGGGTTTTGCCTGGCTGTTAGCATCTGTTGCCGACAGTGTGTGTACAACTTGTGGATAATTTTTGGAAATTTTAGCGTTTGGTAAAAACGGTAACAACCGGGTGTACAGGTACGTGCAATTCGTTGTTTTTTGGAGGCTAATTCTTTATTAGATAAGGAATTAGCTGTTTTTTACTATTCAGGTATTAAGGTTATTATAAGACTGAAAATATAACGGTTTTATCATAGCTTGTGGATAACATGTTGAAACATGAAGGTATGGCATGGCGAAGGCTGATTACGAGGGGTTTTGGCATGAAACCCTGAGCCGGCTGCGAACTGAACTGGGGGAGGCAGAGTTCAGCGGCTGGTTTACCGACATTGAATATTTAAGATCCGCCGAAAACCGTGTATTTATCGGCTTTCCATCGGCTTTTCACCTGGAGAAGGTAAAAACCCGCTACCAAGATACCATTCTGACAAGACTGCAAGAGCTGGCAGGCACTAATATAACCCTGGAATATGAGATTATCCCCGCCGGCAGGGCCAAGAGCGCCCCTGTGGCGGAAAAAAAGGCTGCAACACCCGGCGCATCAAGCGGCGAATCGGGCAAAGATGGCCGTAAATCCACGGAAAAACCCCCAAAGAAACACGCCCAGATGAGGGACGACTACACGTTTGAAAAGTACGTTATCGGCGAAAACAATAATTTTGCCGCCAACGCCGCCATTGCTATCTCCAGAAATCCGGGCACTTCCTATAACCCATTTCTTATCTACGGCGGTGTCGGCCTGGGCAAAACTCACCTGATGCAGGCAATCGGCAATTATGTGTACGAAAATTCAGACAATAAGGTCATCTGTATTACATCCGAAGACTTCCTGAATGAATACCTGGAAGGTATCGCCCAGGGCAAAATGAACGCCTTTAAAAATAAATTCCGCTATGTTGACGTACTGTTGATTGACGACATTCAGTTTTTTCAGGATAAGCCGGGAGTGCAGGAGGAGCTTTTCCATACTTTCAATGCACTGCTCAACGCCAGAAAGCAGCTGGTTTTTACCTGTGACCGTCCTCCGTCCGAGCTAAAAAAGTTTTCCGAAAGGCTTATATCCCGTTTTGAACAGAGTCTCAAGGTTGACTTACAGCCTCCCCGTTACGAAGTTCGCTGCGCCATTCTGAAAACTACGGCGGAAACCCGCGGCGCTTCAATTCCCGACGAGGTCATTGATCTGATAAGTAAAAATATTTCATCGAATATCCGGGATTTGATAAGCGCCCTGAATATTCTCATATCCTATACGGAAATAATGGGACAGCCGGTTACCCTTGAAATAGCCCAGCAAAAATTAAGGGATGTATTGGCTTCAACACGGCAGGCAAATCTGTCTATGGAAACTATACAAAAAGTAGTAGCAGATATGTATTCCCTGAATTCCAACGACCTTAAGGGAAAAAAACGAAACCAAAAAATCGTCTACCCCCGGCAGCTGGCCATGTATATATGCCGCGAAATGACAGACTATTCAACTACAGAAATAGGCGAGGCTTTTGGGGGAAGGGATCATACTACCGTTATGCATTCCATTGAAAAGATACATGGTCTTTTAATAACAGACCCTATGCTCGATTCAACCATTGAGAATTTGAAACGTCAAATAAAAGAATCAAGTGCAAAGTCCTAGTAAAACCTGTGGAAAAAGAACGGACTTGCGTAAAATGGGCAAAAAGGGGATAATTTTACCTGTTTTTGGAAACTTGTAAATATATATACAGTAATAAAATAGCAGCGTTTTCCACATTTCCGGCTGCTTATTACTAGTACTACTATATTTATATATAATATAATAACAAAGGAGAGAAATATGAAATTTATTTGCGAAAGAAATATCCTTCTCAAGGAAATAACAATGGCCCAGGAAATAATTTCTTCAAAAAATGTTATTTCCATATTGTCCAATATTTATCTTGAGGCAGGAAAAGACAGTCTTGTCATAAAGGCGACCGATTTGAAGGTTAATTTTGAAACTAAAGTTCCTGTGACAGTACTGGAGCCGGGACCTGCAACGGTATTTGGAGAGAAATTTCTCGGTATTTTGGGATCTGTTCCTGAAGGTGAAATGGAATTTGAATATAAAGATAACAGGGTTAAAATAAAAACTTCTGTTAAAAAAGTAAATTTTCAGCTAAAAAGCATGGCTTCCGATAAATATCCGGAATTTCCCGTATCCGGTGCTGAATATTTTGAAATACCGGTAAAACAATTTAAGGATATGATCAACCAGACTGTATTTGCCGTGTCCGATGATGAAACCCGGTATTTTATGAATGGTGTTTATTTGGAAAAAACAGAGGGCAAGATTGTTATGGTGGCAACTGATGGACGCAGGCTTGCCTATGCCGATAAAGAAAGCAATAATATTGCAGACTTTCCCGGAATAATAATCCCCCCAAAAATTCTCAATGTTATTGTGAAAAGATCCGGTGATGAAGGACTAATAGCCCTTTCAGTTACCGATAAAATTATTTTTGTCCGCTTTGGATCGTATAGCCTTTCCTCCGCTTTGCTTGAAGGACAGTTTCCCAATTACCGCAAAGTAATACCCGAAGAACAGACAAATTTTCTTCTCGTTAACAGGATGGAAATGCTGGAGGCTCTGCGGCGGGTATCGCTTTTGGTAGAACAGAAATCACATCGTGTATATCTCGGGCTTAAACCGGGATCGATGGATATTTATTCCGAAGAAGGGGAAATAGGCGAAGCAAGAGAAGAAATTCCCTGCAAATACGACGGGGAAGAAATAACGCTCGCGCTGAATTACCGCTACATCGAAGAACCTTTCAAAGTGATAAACAGCGAAGAAGTGTGCATTCGGTTCACCGGTCCAAGCAAGGCGATTACCATTGTGCCGGAGCCAAAGACAGATTTCTTCCACATTGTAATGCCCATGCAATCATAGTATGAAACCTTGTTTCATATTCGATTATACCGTGCGGCTTTTTAGCCGCACATAATATAGGTTAAAAAGGTGATAATTTCTTCCCTGCGCACTGCGGCATTCCGCAACCTTGTAGATGCCGAGGTTTCTGTTTCCGCAAAAAATGTTTTTCTGGTTGGAGAAAACGGGCAGGGCAAAACCAATTTTCTGGAAGCCCTGTACTTTTGTTCCTACGCCTCATCTTTTCGCGGCGCACACGACAGCGAAATTGCCCAGCACCAAAAGAAGGATTTTTCCGCAGCCATTACCGTGATCGGGCAGCCGGCGGCCAGGGACATTACCGGCAGGGTTTTGGTGAAATTTGAAAAAGGGAAAAAGGCCGTTTTAATTGACGGCAAAAAAGCCGCCGATCGCAGGGAGTTGTTATCGGTTCTTCCCTGCATTGTGTTCTGTCATGAGGACATGGAATTTGTCGCAGGCAGCCAGGAGCGCCGGCGCTGGTTTTTTGACCAGGTGTTAAGCCTGTACGACCCCGTGTATCTCGACGACCTGCGCCGTTACCGGCGCTCGCTCAAATCGCGCAACAGTGTACTGCGTGAACAGCCGGCACCCCAGCTGCTGGATGCCCTGGACCGGCAGTGCGCTTCGTACGGCGTACGGCTTATGGAAAAGCGGGAAACGGCGGCGCGTCTTTTTTCTGAGGTTTTTGCGCAGCTCTACGAGGAAGTGTCGGGTTGTGCCGGCATGAGTGTCAGGTATGCGCCGTCGTGGAAGGGCGCGGATGAGGAAGACGCTGTCTCTCATCTGGCAAGGCGGCGCGCTGCGGATATGGCTGCGGGCATTTCCCTCTCCGGGCCTCACCGCGACCGCTATATATTCACCCTTGGCGAAGGAGAATTTTCCTCCAGCGCATCAACCGGCCAGCGCCGTCTTTTGGCGCTCCTTTTGCGTGTAGCGCAGGCGCGCCGCTACTCACAGACAACCGGCAGAAACCCCGTGCTGCTTTTGGACGATGTGCTTTTGGAAATGGACGGCGAAAAACGGCGCCGTTTTCTTTCGGCGCTGCCGCTTTATGATCAGGCGTTTTTCACTTTTTTGCCGGAAGAGCCCTATCAGCGTTACCGGGACGGGAACACTTTGGTATACCATGTCAGGGACGGGCGGATAGAGCCGGAGGTGGTATGAAACGCGCAGGGGATGTTTTTTCGGCGATTTTTGACGAAGCGATGATGAAAAAGGCAAATGGCTACTCGGCCTTTGTTTCCTGCTGGAAAGACCTCATGGAAAAAAACCATATTGCCGCGGCCGCCGCCCATTCCCGGATAAAAAAGCTGGAGCAGGGGCTGGTCTGGATAGAGGTGGATCACCCCGGCTGGAAGCAGATCCTTCAAACCAAAGAAAGCAAACTGTTGCATGATTTCCGCTACCGGTTTCCCGAACTGGATATTTCCGGCATAGCGATTGTTTTGGGCCGCAGCGGCTCTCCCCCCGGCCCCCCCGCCGCGCATACGGCAGGCGGCGAGATCCCTGCTGAAAACGACAATCTCAAAAACGCTTCTCCGCACGAGCAGCCGCAGGCCGAATGCGGTTATGATGCAATAAAAGACCCCGCCCTCAGAGATGTACTCATGCGGCTGGAGCAGCGCATTGTGGAAAAGGAGCAGGGCGGTTGAGAAAAAATTCTTGACATTTTTTCTTATTCCTTGTAGTATCTTTATCACTGTCCGTATATGAGGGGTATATACTCAGGGGGTATAAGAAGATGAAACGGTTTTATTTGTTCCTGGTATTGGCTTTTCTGGTAGTTGGCGGTGGTCTCTTTGCCCATGACAAGGGAGACCTTATGCTTAACATTGAGCCGCAAATTGGACTTGTAATACCGAATATCGGTTTTAAGGTTGGGGGTATAAAACCCGAGGATATTGTAGACACCTCTCCTCTGCAGATCGGTTTTGAGTGGGCGATACGCGGTACGGTACACTACTACTTTGTTGATTTCTTTGGAGTAAATGCCGGAATGGGTCTCGGCGGTCATGTTTTGATTTACGGCCTCACGGATACTGATGATGACTTTACCTATACCTGGACCAATACCCTTACCGGAACATATTTTACCATTCCGTTTGGTTTTCGTTTTTCCTTTAGCGCCCTGGCGTTAGGTGCCGGTCTTACGGCAAATTTCCCGCTGTCCAGTTCCGCAACGTTTTACTACAAGGAGACAGGTGAAAGCGGTAAAACAACCGACGATAACAAGTTTGAGTTTGATCCCTATATGGGCTGGTACACGGATATTGGTTTTGATCTGTCAGGAAGAAAAGATCATCAGGGCGGCTTTGGCATGATGTTCCGCCTGGCCGGTTCTCTTGGCAGCAAGATAGGCGACTCCGGGAAAAATAACAGGATAGGTATAGAATATGACAGGCTCAGGGTATTTTCCATGTCTGTAGTGTTCCAGGCTGCCATTGAGCTGTCCAATCTGCCCATCGGCGGAAAATAATGTAAGGGAAAGACCGGAAAATTTTTCTGATGGATACAGCAACACAACACAACACAACACAACACAACACAACACAACACAACACAACACAACACAACACAACACAACACAACACAACACAACACAACACAACACAACACAACACCTTGCGCTAAATTCGGGTTTGTCAACCGTCAAGTAGAGAACGTTTACTCATCACTCAGTGTATTTTCTCATTTCCCTGTGGATAAAAGACCGGAGTTATCCGGTTTTCATATCCCTGTCCGTGCGGGCGGGTACAATTTTGTGATTACCCGCACATAATTGCGGGGACATCCGATTAGTGAATGGAGGAACAGGAAGATGGACAGAAAGAGAGTGATTTTATTTCTGGTACTGGTTTTTGTGGTAGTTGGCGGCGGCCTCTTTGCCCACGACAAGGGGGACCTTATGCTTCACATTGAGCCGCAGATTGGACTCGTGATACCGAATACGGTGATTAAATATCGTGGAGTGGATCTTGCGGATTATTTTGATACCGATCCAGGGCGACTTGGTTTTGAATGGGCTCTGCGCGGAACGGTTCACTATTACTTTGTTGACTTTTTTGGGGTAAATGCCGGAATGGGATTTGGCGGTCATATTTTAACTTATAACCTCTTGAAAGATGGCGATTCCTTTGTTAACACTCTTGTTGGTACTTATTTTAACATACCATTTGGTTTCCGTTTTTCCTTTAGCGCCTTTGCGTTTGGTGCCGGTCTTACGGCAAATCTGCCGTTGGCAAGTTCGTCATCGTTTTCTGAAAAAATTGGGGGTGGGAAGTCAAACGACACAGATGATGACTATTTTGAGTTTAACCCCTATATGAGCTGGTATGTGGATATTGGTTTTGATCTATCGGGAATAAAAGATCGCAAGGGCGGTTTTGGTATGATGTTCCGCCTGGGCGGTTCTCTGAGTGACAAAATTGGCGACAGTGATAAGAATAAGAGCAGTATAGAATATACCAGCCTTGGGGTGTTTTCCGTGTCTATAGTTTTCTCCCCTGCCATTGAGCTGGCCAATCTGCCCATCGGCGGAAAATAATGTAAAGAAATCCCGTGCGGCAGGGGCGCTGTGTTGTGCCCCTGTTTTATGCTAAAATAGTAGCGCATGGGCAAGGTTATCACGGAAAAACTTGAGACTCTGGGACAGTATTTTGTGTTCCTTGGCGAATTGTGCCGCTGTATAACGCGGCGGCCTTTTCGTCCCGGTCTGTACCTTGCCGAGATAGAACGCCTGGGGGTCAATTCCCTGTTTGTGATCATCCTGTCGTCCGGCGCGATGGGCATGATCTTTGCCCTGCAAATTGTAAACATTCTTCAGGACTTTTCGGCGGAGATCGGAACCGGAGCGATGGTGTCGGTGGCTATGTGCAGGGAGGTAGCGCCGGTCATCACCGCGTTGATGCTTATCGCCAAAAACGGCTCCGCCATGGCCGCAGAGCTGGGAACCATGAAAGTGACTGAACAGATCGACGCGCTGGAGGCTATGTCGATCAGCCCTGAACATTACCTGGTGCTGCCCAAAGTAGCGGCGTCTTTTCTGGCTTTTCCGGTGCTGACCCTGCTTGCAGACATGGTGGGAAGCATAGGTGCGTATATTGTTTCGGTACCCTTTTACAATATAGAAAATGCCGGCTATCTGGATTATATGTTTGATTTTCTCAGTCCCCGGGATATTTTCATGGGTCTGATAAAATCCGCAGTAATGGCACTGATTGTTTCCACCATCTGCTGTTTTTACGGACTTAAAACCACGCAGGGTGCCAAGGGTGTGGGAGACAGCGCCACGAAAGCTGTTGTAGCTTCCTCGGTAGCGATTCTGGTGGCGGACTATCTTTTGACCACCATCATTCTGAGGATAATGATATACCGATGAGCGCCATTATTCGCACAGAGAATCTGTGCAAGGCTTTTGGCGCCCACAAGGTGCTGGAGAATGTGAGCCTGGAACTGCCCGAAAAAAAAATCACCGCAGTTATCGGGCAGAGCGGCACGGGAAAGAGCGTGCTTTTCAAGACCATCATTGGGATGATGGAAAAAGACAGCGGGCGGGTATGGTTCAGGGATACGGAACTTTCCTCGCTGCGGCAGAATGAATTGATTGCCATAAGGCGATTTTTTGGGTATTCTTTTCAAAATGCCGCGCTGTTCGATTCAATGACTGTCGGCGAAAACCTGGCATTTCCCCTGCGCGAGCTTTTGCACCTGAAGGACCGTGCCGAGATTCAGCGCCGCGTTGCCGAGATGCTGGAATGGATAGAACTTCCGGGCATTGAGGAAAAACAGCCAAATGAGCTTTCAGGCGGAATGAGAAAGCGGGTGGGCGTTGCCCGCGCGTTGATTGCGAGGCCGGAAGTACTGTTCTTTGACGAACCGACCACCGGCCTTGATCCGGTTTTGTCCGAGACCATTAACGATTTGGTTGTCCGTGTACACCGGGAGCTGCAGATCACCTGTGTGATGATCACCCACGATATTCCGGCGGCGTTCAGAATAGCGGACAAAATCGCCTTTCTGGATTCCGGTTCCATTGTCGCGGACGGCAGCCCGCAGGAACTGGCGAAAAGCGATCATCCGATGGTTAGGGATTTTGTGAGAATTACATTCGGCGGCCAGAAGGTATTGTAATGGGCATATCACGTTATGCAAAGATAGCTCTCTTTTTCATTGTGCTGGGAGGAACAGGAGCCGTGTACATCGTTTCCACCGCCAATGGCATGAGTGATTTTAATACCAGAGAATACGAAGCGGTAATGACTGATGCGACAGGGCTGTCAACAAGATCAAAAATCTACCTGGCCGGAGTGTCGGTGGGCAGAGTCAAGAATATAGCACTTGCGGAAAACGAGGCGGTTCTGCGCCTTGCCGTTCTCAAGAATATTCAGCTGCGGGAAGGCACGCTGATTGCGCGAAAGTCTTCTTCGATCCTTGGAACATCAATACTTACCCTGGAACCGGCAAGCGAATCATCGAGACCCCTAATTCCGTCCGGCGGCAGAATACCAACCGCCGGAGAATCAGGCGATATGGGAGCGTTAATGGGTACGGTGCAGGATCTGGGCGCTCAGATATCCCGGCTCTTGAAGGATTTTCAGGAAAACCAGCTTGCATTGCTTTCGGTTTCGCTTGAGACATTCAATTCCGTTGCAAAAAAAATCAATGACCAGTCAGATGCGGAACTGGACAGGGTTTCCCGGATACTGGAATCAACTGCGCAGATTACCGAAAGTGTTCAGCGGCTCATGGAGCGGGGCGAGGATGGCAGGGCAGGATCTGCGGGCGATATATATGTCACTCTGGAAAACATCAGGATGATAAGCGACGAAATAAGCCAGGGCCGGGGCAATGTGGGGCAGGCAATTTATGACAGCCAGTTGTATGAAAGTGTTGTATCCACGGTACAGCGCCTGGAAGTCGCCATATTGAAACTGCAGGAAACTCTGGACACGATAAATATGGCGGCGGCCAGCGCGGGCGCGGTTATCGAAAGCGCCGGTACTATTGTTGACCGGGCGGTGGGTTTAGGTATTCAGGTTGACACTTCCGGCAGTTATCTTTTGTCAGCCGGACAGGTTCAGGCCGGTGCTTCCATAAGGCTTGTTCCCGCTTCGGATGACCGTTGGTACCGCGTTGGTGTTTCTTCGGTTCCCAACGGCTACAGTACGCGTACGGTTAAGGAAACCAGTGTTGACGGGGGTACGCCCGTAACAAAAGATACGACCGAAACCAACTATAATGTTTTTACGGTTGATGCGGAGCTTGCCCGCCGTTTCAGTTTTTTGACTGTCCGGGGCGGCCTTCTTGAAAACACCGCCGGCCTTGGCCTTGATATACAGCCTATTCAATGGATAAGCGCTTCCGCCGAGGTTTTTGACTTTGGATCCGCCGGAAGGCCAAACCTGCGGGGGACACTGATATTTTTTCCTTTTTTTGATCCGGACTCGGACAAGCCCTGGCAGTGGATATATCTCAAGGGCGGCATCAACGACAGCCTTAACGATTCCCGCGACTTTTTTGTCGGCGGCGGCGTACGTTTTGCCGACCGGGAAATCAAGGGTTTGGTCGGCCTGATCCCCGCGCTGAACAATTAGCCGTTTTCGCTGGTTATCCAGACTTCCCTAAAACCCATAACCTTGAGCTTATCAATTACCGCCGGGATGTCCCTCGCTTTGACCCGGTTTAACATTACCCGCCTGAGCCGCCGGTCTTCTCCGTATTGCGGATTAAGGCCGCCGTTTTTAAGCAGGGTGAATGCCCGCTGTGCATTTGCGGGGTTTGTATAGGCTCCGACCTGAATGCGGTACAGGTTTCCGTCAAGCCATGTTTTTTCACCCTTAAATGAGATCTGCTGCGGGAAACATATTGCTGTCTGGAGAATCAGTAAGAGTGCCAGCGAAATTTTTTTCATGTCCGCCTCCTATTTTTTTGCAAGCCCTGCGCCGACCGCCGTGGTATATTCGGCATCAACGGGGTAGAAAAATTCTATACCGTACATTCCGGTAATGTCGGCAAGCACTTTTTGTCCCAGCCTGTTGCCGCTGCCGTTGCCGGTAACGATAACCTGCTTGATGTTTTTTGCCCTGGCGGCAAACACCGAAAGCGTCCCTATTACCTGATACACCATATTGATGATTCCCAGGGCGATGTCTTCACTGCCGGCGTTATCTGACATTTTTCCGAAATTTGCTACAGATGTTTCCTTGTTGAGAAAACTCATATCGCTTTCCATGATGTCTTCCAGCAGCAGGTCGATCTGGCTGACATTGCCTGTCTGGGCAAGCTGGACAATGCCCGAGAATTCGGCCGTTGGCAGCAGCTTTTTCGCAAGTCCGGTGATCGTGCCGCCGCCAACCGCAGATCCGCCAAAGTGGGAGATGCCGTTTTTGCCTGCTTCAATGATAACCGTACCGGTGCCGATGTTGGTGATAATAATGTTTTCCATTTCCGAAAGAAACATTCCGCCGGTTCCGATGGCAATGATCTCGTTAATCCGGCTCGTTGGAATCCCGAAAATATCATGTTTGATTTTGGAAGCGCCTGCGCCGGTTATTCTTATCTCTTCGATAAGGTCTATGGCGATTTCATTTTCCAGGACAATTTTGCCAAAAGCGCCTGTCGCGGCAGTAACCGCATCGGAAGCCTTGACTTTTGCTTTGCGGATAAGTTTGCCGTTTTCAATGGAAACGGCCTTGGTGGTGGTTGCACCTATGTCAATACCGATTATCACGAGGGGAACCTCCTTACACTACGCTCCAGTCGGGTGAGGGTCATGCACTGCCCCTCCATTTGCTGTTAACAAAAATATTGAGCGCCTCTATTCCGAGCATTACCACCGCAGTAACAATAACGCCGGCAGCAAGTACGCCGATAATCACTGCGAGCATGGTGCGTTTTTTGGAAAGACCCAACACCCACGCGCCGAGGGTACCTGTCCACGCGCCGGTTATTGGCAGGGGAATGGCGACAAAAACGGCGACACCCAGCCAGCCCCATTTTTCCACTTTTGACGAAAGTTTTTCCCGCGCCCGCTCGACAAACCGGTCAAAAAATTTTTTATACCAGCGTATGCCTCTATTCGGTGCAGTGCCGTAGAACAGTTTGTGAAAAGTAGCAAGGAATATCCAGCAGGCGGGCGCGACCAGGGCGTTAATCAAAACGGCAAAGGGAAAGGCAGCATACCAGGGTATACCGCTGGCAATGGCGAAGGGTATGCCTCCGCGCAGCTCGGAAATGGGCATAAAAGACAGAACGGCGGTAATGAACAGAATCGCTGCAGTACTCATGGTTATGTAAGCCCGCCTACCACAGCGATTCGGGGTAAACACCCGCCGCAGTTAAGTCCGCCAGTTTTTGCATCGCCGCCTCGCGATCTTCGCGGTAGGTAACGCCAAACCAGTCCGAATCGGCGCGCAGGACTTTTATTGTGATGATATTTTGCTTAATGAACTGATCCGCCGCAGTGGGAATATAACACTCGCTTTTTATATGACCGCTTATATCGGCGGCAAAGGTTTTCAGAAAATCTTCAAAATAATTTTTGAGCGCGCCGAAAATCGACGGCGGGAACCCCCAGAAATTCATCGACACCGGGGCGTCTGCGGCAAGTTCACGGACAGAGCCGTCGGCAAAGGTATTGATAATACGACCGTCCTTTCGCCCGATTGCGGTCAGCTCGTCCACGGAAACAAGGTAATCGTCTTTGATTTCGCAGACACCCCGTGTAACAGTTCCCTGCGCGCTCAGGGTTTTTTCCAGCCGGTACGGCACGATCACCGGCTCATCCGCGCCGGGGCCGCACAGGTGTCTGCCAATAGCATCAAATGCCTCTCGCCCGTAAAAATCATCGGCGTTAATTACAGTAAACGGCGCATCGATTGTATCTGCCGCGCACAAGAGCGCGTGGGTCGTGCCCCAGGGTTTTGCTCTTCCCGCCTTCTGCGCCTCGGCAAAAATGTCCTGGGGTATCAGGCTGTCCAGTTCCTGAAAGGCAAGCTCCCAGCGCACCTTTGACCCCATGCGGGCGAGGATCGTTTCACGAAAATCCTTTTCGATGTCGGCTCGTATGATAAAAACAATTTTTTCAAACCCGGATCGGAGGGCATCGTACACCGAATAATCCAGCAGCACCTCGCCGTTTTTCCCCAGCCTGTCCATCTGCTTAAGGCCGCCGTAGCGGCTCCCAATGCCCGCAGCCAATACAACTAAAATCGGTCCTTTCATGGCAACATATTATTATATTTGGTCAAATTGGTTAAGTAATCAGGCCTAATTTTCCTGAGAAAAGCCTAACTCTCGCCGGTAGGCGTGGTAAAAAAATAATATCCTATCCAAAAGTATTGCTAACAACCCCATATATTTGATATAATATAAATCCAACATAATAGGTTGACTTTCGGTAAATCATCATCCAATGGAGAAACCAATGGCAAGTAAAAAGTTTTGGCTGGGAATACTGACAATGGTGCTGGTGTTTGGAATGACGGTTGTTTGCTGTGATAACGATCCAACAAATGAGAAAATTGAAAAATCGCTAGCTATTACAAATATTACTCCTGAAGGCGGTCATGCTGTTCAAGTTGGAATTTTCCCTACTGGAACCGATTCAATGCAAGCGATAAATCGTGATAATATTGTTGCTGGTAGAGATGGACTTACACTTGAAGGTATTTCTGCTCCATATAGTATAACAATCGCACTTTTGTCGGCTCCGTTTTTTATTTCTTCATGGTCTGGCTCTGGTACATATGATGTTTACTTAATTTTGGGTCATAATAAATTACACCATAAAGAAAATGTTTCATTTACATCTTCTTTGACAACTGTTGATTTTGGTGAATTTGTATATATGCTAGAAATTTTTGATTAAAAACCGCATTTTCACATGTTGGATAATCCTTCAACCATAGATGAATACATTTTGGCTCAACGGGAGGAAGTCCGCCCTTTGTTGAAAAAGATTCGGAAAACCATCAAAAAAGCGGCGCCCAAGGCCATAGAAAAAATATCGTGGGGTATGCCCACATTCTGGCAGGGGAAAAATGTAATACATTTTGCCGCTTTTAAACACCATATTGGAATTTCCCCCGGGGATATTAGCGAAATACCGTTCAAACAAAGGCTAAAAAATTATTCAAAAACCAAGAGTTCCATCCATTT
>Ga0082212_10001539_pt1 | contig 34075 bp, 28 predicted proteins | sample TergutNt197P3_FD_71548 | JGI IMG/M metagenome (GOLD analysis project Ga0082212, IMG submission 71548) | Neocapritermes taracua P3 segment gut microbial communities from Petit-Saut dam, French Guiana - Nt197 P3 | ecosystem: Host-associated > Arthropoda: Insects > Digestive system > Gut ... | reverse complement strand
TTAAACAGGGCAAAAAACAGCCAGGTTATGGTTCAGCCCTAAAATTTTACAAGGAGGCACACAATGGCCCACACGATTCCAACCCGTATTTACCTGAACGAAGATGAGATGCCCAAGTTTTGGTACAACCTGCGGGCCGACATGAAGGAAAAACACGATCCAATTCTGCATCCGGGGACATTACAGCCGGTTACTGCGTCAGATATGGAAAGGATTTTCTGTAAGGAGCTGGTAAAACAGGAACTGGATGACACAACAAGGGAAGTCCCGATTCCGGAGGGATTGCTCAACTTTTACCAGGCGTTCCGCCCGTCGGCGCTTATCCGGGCATATTACCTGGAAAAGGAGCTGGGGACCCCGGCTGAAATTTACTACAAGTTTGAAGGCACCAATACTTCGGGCAGCCACAAGCTTAATTCTGCGGGGCCGCAGGCATACTATGCCAAGCAGGAAGGCCTGGAGTTTCTTTCCACCGAGACAGGCGCAGGCCAGTGGGGGACAGCCCTGGCGATGGCCTGCGGTTTTTATGGCCTTGACCTGACGGTATATATGGTAAAAATCAGTTCGGAGCAGAAGCCGTACCGCAAGGCGGTTATGGAAACCTACGGTGCCAGGGTGATCCCTTCGCCGTCGGACACTACCGAATCGGGAAAAAAGATACTCGCGATCGATCCGGATACCGGCGGCTCGCTGGGCTGCGCGATTTCCGAAGCGGTAGAGATGGCGATTAAGACCGACAAGTGCCGCTATGTGCTGGGGAGTGTGCTTGACCATGTACTGCTCCACCAGTCGGTAATTGGCCTTGAGACAAAGGCGGCGATGGACAAGTACGGGATAAAACCCGACATCATTATCGGGTGCGCGGGCGGCGGCTCAAACCTTGGCGGGCTTATTGCGCCGTTTATGGGAGAGAAGCTTGCCGGGAAATCGAACACGCGCTTTATTGCCGTAGAGCCCGCATCCTGCCCGTCGCTTACCCGCGGACGCTTTGTGTACGATTTCGGCGACACTGCAAAAACCACGCCGCTGCTGCGCATGTATACATTGGGGAACGGGTTTATCCCATCGGCAAACCATGCCGGCGGGCTCCGTTACCACGGCATGAGCCCGATTCTGAGCAAGCTGTACCGCGACGGCTACCTCGAAGCCCGCTCGGAAGTCCAGACCGATGTTTTTGATGCGGCAATACGCTTTATGAAAACCGAAGGGATACTCCCCGCGCCCGAATCGTCACATGCGATCAAAGCGGCAATTGACGAGGCGCTGGAATGCAAAAAAACAGGCGAGAAAAAGGTGATCCTTTTTGGCCTTAGCGGGACTGGCTATTTTGACCTTTCCGCCTATATGCAGTACAACGCAAAAACCCTTACCGACAAAATCCCCAGCGACGAGGATTTGGCAAAAGGCTTTGCGTCAGTGCCGGACATTCCGCAGAACAAGCAGGTATAAAGCCTTTAAACCCAATAGGGTTTGCAGTACTGTCCCTGGAAGAAAATCGCTGATTGGTTGTTTATAAAAAACTAACAGCGATTTTCTTCCAAATTATTCAACTTGAACGATCTTTTATAAGCGGTTTTTACGGGTTTTTTTTAGACAGGCCAATTCCCCGCCCCAACACGAAGCGGCGTTACTTCATCGCCGGAGACATCGAGGATTGTGGAAAATATCCGGGGGCGCTCTTCCCCCGTATCCAGGATTAAATCAAGGCCGTCGATGGCTTCCAGCTCCCAACCGCCTTCAAAAAGCTCTTCCTCCGGTATGGGCGGTAAATGGCCGGCTTCCGGAGAATGACCTTCACCATGCTTTACTTCAAAATAAACAGGGTAATCTTCTGCATCTTCCCCGACCATGCTCCGTTTTGCGGTAACCGAATAAAGGGGCGAACCCAGGGCTTTAATCAGCTCGACCGGGACAGGGTGATCGGGAATACGCACCCCTATTTCGCCCCGCCGCAGCTGGAGCGTTTTTTCCGTCCCCAGGAGGGTTTTAAGGATAAACACATACGGCCCCGGAGAAAGCCGCTTTAACAGGCGGAAGCGGGAATTATCGATACTGCAGAATTCACCAAACTGGGAAATATCGGAACATAACAGGGTAAAGTGCCGTTCGTCCCGTTCACCGGATATTTTCCGCAATTTTTTAATTCCGTCTTTTGAATTAAGAGAACACACAACAACCCAGCTTGTATCCGAAGGGACACCCAAAAGACCCCCCTCGGAAAGAAGCCGTGAAGACTTGTGCAGAATTCGATCGTCAATGTTGGTGGAAACAATGTATTCTATCACTCTTTTTAGGGTACCCAAATAAGCTTGTCTGGCTCGGATTCAGTCATAAAGAGCTTTTCGTACCGGCCAGAGTGTTCTACCCCGGGCTTTTCGGGGAAGTATGTCTTCATAAAAAACCAAATTACATCGGCCATCATAAGGGCCGAATTACAGGGGGCATAACGGAACCAGATCTCTTCGTCTTCCAGCTTTTTTTTGGCATCCGGATCTTCGTTTAGTTCCGGGTCTGTAAGCCGCCGGAGTTCCGACCGCAGGCCGCCATAATGGGTCCGCCCCACCGACAGCATGCGCAGATGCTCGTGGTCGTCCATCCAGTACACTTCATAAATCCCGGCAACCGCAGGGACTTTGGCATTTATAGTCCATCTATCTGCCTTGTCAAGCGGCGACCATTTTATAAAATAGTGGATTTCCTTGCCCTTTTCCTTATAGGAAATTCCATAATCATCCAAGCCAATGCCCATGGGGATACTATAGCATACCATGTAATATCAACAAACCCCAAAGAAGTATAATAAAATATCATACACATATCAAATAAAATAGTATACAAAATTATACATATCTTACTATTTAAAAAAACTAACTTTTCTTAAATCCTTGTATTATAAGGAATTAAAAAAATTTTCAAAATATCCGGAACTTGGCATGAAACTTGCAAATAAATACTAGAAATTGTATGCCCAATATAAATTGGGGCAAGGAGGGCTATATGACAGCAAAAAACACAGCTCAAAAAAAAGAATCTCCTTTTCAGGTTTATTATAAACAAATCAAGACTTTCCCGCTTCTTAACCGCGAAGAAGAACTGTCAATTGCCAGGCGCATTCAGAACGGGGACAAGGAATTCCGGCAAAAACTGGTAGAATCAAACCTCCGCCTTGTCGTAAAAATAGCCCGCCCGTACATTAGCAGGGACATCAATTTTCTTGACTTGATCCAGGAAGGGAATATTGGCTTAATCAACGCGGCAGAACGCTTTAATCCGGAAAAAAATGTCCGTTTTTCGACCTATGCAAGCTGGTGGATAAGGCAGAGTATATTCCTCTTTCTGGCCAATAAACGGCGTATAATCCGTCTTCCCCAAAAAAAAGAGGACATACTGCGTAAAATCCAAAAATCCTATCATCCGCTTTCCCAAAAATATAACAGGATGCCAAATGCATCGGAAATTGCCGATGAAATCGGTGAATCAAAAAACGATGTAGAAACGGTTATGGCAGTTACTTCCAATATGGTCTCTACAGACCCCAGTGACAGCGAATCTGCCAGTGTCCTCGAATACCACGAAGATTATACCTACAACCCGGAAAGAATCATCCTAAAGGAAGATTCAAAGTCTTCAACAATACAGATACTGAACAGCCTAAAAGAGCACGAGAAAAAAATCCTTATGTACCGGTACCAGTTTATTGGGTCCGGGAAGGAAACCCTTAAAAAGATCAGCAGCCAAATGGGCATATCCCCGGAAACGGTACGCCAGATACAACTAAAAGCTTTAAGGAAAATAAGGGTAAACCCGGAATTGCAGAAGTACTTTGGCTGATTAATGCATTTGGGTTTTGTAATAACCTTCGATATCTATTCCGCTGCTTATCTTTTTCCGGCGGGAAAGGCTGCCTTTTAGCCCATTACCAAAAAAGGCTTCCAGTTCGGTTCTGCTTTGTACAGCAGCCGCCTCTCCAAGTTCCATAAGCTCCTTTTTTCTGGAAAAATCATAAACCGAAGTCTTGTCAGATGCACGGATAAGGAGGTTGGGCCTTGCAAGCCCGCTTTCCCCTGCGGTTTCCGAAACATGGATCATGGCATCAAAACAGCGCATTACTACGCTAATACCATTTTTTAGGGAGCCGGAAGGGATGCAGCGCCAGCGTCTGGAATCTACAGCAAGTATACGTTTTATCCCCAGTTCCCGCCCTGCTTCCCGGGCCGATTTTACCGGCATATTGTCGGCAACACCGCCGTCTACAAGGCATCGTTCACCATCAATAACCGGTTTAAAAATAAAGGGGAAAGACATCGACGCCCTTATTGCCCTTGCAATTGACCCGGAACGGAAAATAACCTCTTCCCCTGCGCAAAGATCGACAGCATTGCACAAAAACGGGATTTCACAGTCTTCTATATTTTTGTTTTTGGAAAGTTTTTCCAGAATCTGTAAAACTTTATCGCCAGAATCGACACCTGGCCTTGTTGCAGCATGGCCGATTATCTGCCCTGTCTGGAAGAGCTTCCCAATAGGCCCATCAATTTTAAAAACCGAACTTTCCATAAAATTGGAAATGTCCAGCTCTTCCATAATATAACTTCGGATTTCCTTACCGCTCATCCCCGAAGCGTAAAGCCCGCCGATAATAGCCCCCATGGATGTCCCCGCAACAAGGGAAGGCGGCGGATAACCAGCCTCTTCCAGTGCACAGAGAAACCCTGCATGGACAAGCCCCCTTGCGCCGCCGCCGCACAGAACCAGGGAATATTTAGGGGGTTTATTAATTCTTAAAGGCATATTTTAAAAAAATTCCCCGTAATGAGGCTCCCCACGGCAAGGTAGCTGCTCTGCAGCATATCTAGTTTCCTTTAATTTCCACCAATTCTCTACTGCCCAGTATTTTGTTCTTTTTGGCGTCGTAAGTTTCGGCTTTTACCGTCCCAATACCCGGCGCATACCAGGTAATTACCCTGGTAACCTGGGTTTTCTTCATTACTGTAGTGGTTATGGTTTGGGAAATTTTATGACAGGTGAATGTCCCGGCAGGGACTTTTACATTCTCTATAGCCTCACATTTCCCGTTGGTTTGCAGTATCTTCGAGTTTACTTTAATAACACCAACTTCAAAAACCATAGACATTTCTGCATCTTTTAGCGTCTGCCCAGGCTGAATATTATTCGGAATCTCTGTTGGTGTCCCGGAAACATCAACTTTTATGGATTTTTCCTCTGCCGCATTAATTAGCATACTGCTCATATCCACTGACATTACGTTATTTTTAACTACAACCGTCATGGGTACAATCTGGCGCGGGTCAAAAGACTTGCGTTTTTTGTCCAGGATTTCCGATTCATACCCAATGGTCATATTTGCGCCGGAACCTTGCACACTTATTATGGTTATTCTTGAATAACCCGTAACCTTCCCTTTTGCATTGTTTTCCGTATAAGTCAGCTCGGTCCCAATTATTGTGGAAAAAAAAGTGTTTTGGGCAAAAACCCCGGCTGCCAGGGTAATAAAAAGCAGCATGATCAACGGTTTTTTCATAAAAACTCCAAATAAAAAAAGTGTCAGGAATAAAATATACTCATCCTGTACCCAATAATCAACACCCCGCACTGGATCAATTAAACAAAATTTGCATTTTTGTCCTATTCCCAATCACTACAATTCCATGGTATTCTATCAAAAAGAAAAATTACAAAGGGGTATTTATGAAGGAACCCAGAATAAAAAATTGGCTACTCATAAAGGTTGCTCTTACTATTATTGGAAAAAAAATCCTTGGCGAATTGAAAAAGGCATCCAAAGACGGGAAAAAAAGCACGGCAGACTGCCTTAGGCGTATTCTGGAAACAGCAAAAGACACTGTATATGGAAAAGAACACCATTATAAAGAAATCCTTGCTGCGCAAACACCGGAAGAACTCTTTTCGCTATATCAGAAAAATGTCCCCATTAACGATTACGAAAGCCTGTACCCTTATATAGAAAGGCATAAAAACGGCGAGGCGGATATACTGTTCCCCGGCAAGCCAAAAATGTACGCCACCACCAGCGGGACTACCAAAGAACCAAAATGGATACCCATTACCGAGCAGTATTACCAGGAAGTCTTTAAAAAAATGAACCAGGGCTGGTTTTACACCCTTATAATGAGCAAGCCCAGGGTTTTCTACGGCCCAACGATATCCATTGTCGGTAAAGCTATTGAGGGCGCGGCACCGGATGGTACGGTTTATGGTTCGGTCTCGGGGGTCTCGCAGCGGGACATCCCGGAATTTATGAAAGTACTCCATACTGCACCGGCAGACGTGTTCCATATTGAAGATTACAAGTCCCGGTATTATGCGATAATGCGCATGGGTATTGAGCGGGACACCCATCTTATCCTCACCGCTAACCCAAGTACCCTGGTGGAAATGCAAACTAACGCAAATGAATTTTTCGACGACTATTGCAATGATATTGAGTATGGTACGGTTAGCAAAAAGTTCCCCATTCCCGATAATATCCGCGAGGCCATGGTAGCCCATACCAAACCAAACCCCAAGCGGGCTGAGGAACTGCGTAACCTTAAAAAACGTTACGGTACGGTACTGCCCAAACACTATTGGCCCAATTTACAGATTGTTAATGTCTGGTTCTGCGGCAATACCAGGATTTACTACGAAAAAATCCGGGATTCCTTCCCGCCCGACTGTGTCTTCCATGAATTCAGCTATTATTCCACCGAATGTAAGGCCGGCCTTGTGCTAAAGAGCAATACACAAGAAACTACAGTTTTCGGGCACAAGTCGTATTTTGAATTTATCCACGAATCAGACCTGGAAAACCCGGATAAAAAGATTTACCAGCTTTACGAGTTAAAGGAAGGCCAGCGGTACTATATGCTGGTAACTTCTTCTTCCGGCCTTTACCGGTACAACATGAACGATCTTCTGGAGGTTACCGGTTATTACAACCAATTCCCGCAAATCAAGTTTATCCAAAAGGTAAACGGGACAATCAGCCTTACAGGGGAAAAATTGCATGAACAGCAGTTTATGGAAGCAGTTCGCGAAACAGAAAAAAAGACCGGCAAGTTAGCCCCGTTTTTTGTTGGTTTTGCCGATCCGCATAAATCAAATTACAAATTCTACTATGAGTTTGCAGATCAAAATATTTCTACTGCCGAGGCAGAGGAATTTACCGCATACCTTGACCAGTGCCTGCAGGAATACAACAACGAGTACCGGGATAAGCGCAGGTCCGACCGCCTTAAAAAACCGGAGACTGCCATACTGGGGCCTGAATCTTTTGAGCGCTTTAAAGCGGTATGCATCGATCGCGGTTACCGCGACGGCCAGTTTAAAGTTAACCTGCTTATGCAGGATGAAAATCGACACGCCATGTTCAAAGAACTGGTAAAAGAAGGAGTATAACAATGAAAGAACCCAGAATCAAAAAATGGTGGCTTATCAAAATGGCCCTTACAATTGTAGGGAAAAAATGCATTAAGGAAATGACACAAGCGTCCAAAGACGGTAAAAAAGCCCAGTCCGATACACTGCGTCATTTGTTAAACTCGGCCAAAGATACTGTCTATGGGAAGGAACATCATTTTGATGAAATCCTTGCAGCCCAAACAGCAGAGGAACTTTTTGAATTATACAGAAAGAATGTCCAAATTAACGACTATGAACATTTACGCCCCTATATAGACAGGCACAAAAACGGCGAGGCAGATATTTTGTTCCCCGGCAAGCCAAAGATGTACGCCACCACAAGCGGGACTACCAAGGAACCAAAATGGATCCCCCTGACTAATCAATACTATGAAGAAGTATACAAAAAGATGAACCAGGGCTGGTTTTATACCTTAATTATGAACAAACCAAAGGTATTCCACGGCCCCTGTATTTCCATTGTCGGCAAAGCCATCGAAGGCGCAGCGCCCGATGGCACTGTGTTTGGCTCCGCCTCCGGCGTCATGCAGCGGGATATTCCCGAGTTTATGAAATCTGTATATACCGCGCCGCCGGAAGTATCCTATATAGAAGATTACAAGGCGCGTTACTACGCCCTTATGCGTTTGGGTATTGAGCGTGACACCCATCTTATAATTACCGCAAACCCCAGTACCCTGGTAGAAATGCAAACCAACGCCAATGAATTTTTCGAAGACTACTGCGACGACATTGAACACGGGACTATCAGTAAAAAATTCCCCATCCCGGACAATGTTCGCGAGGCCATAATTGCCTACACCAAACCAAACCCGGCGCGCGCTGCGGAACTGCGGAAGCTTAAAGAGCGCCACGGAACAGTACTGCCCAAACATTACTGGCCCAATATGCAGATCGTTAACGTCTGGTTCTGCGGCAATACCAGGATTTACTACGAAAAAATTCGGGATTCTTTCCCGCCCGACTGTTTATTCCATGAATTCAGCTACCTCTCTACCGAATGTAAAGCGGGCCTGGTGCTTAAAAGCAATACCGAAGAGACAGTCTGTTTCGGGAATAAAACCTATTTTGAATTTATTCACGAGTCCGACCTTGAAAACCAAAATCCAAAAATTCATCAGCTCTATGAACTTAAAGAGGGCCAGCGCTATTGTATGCTGGTTACCAATTCTGCGGGCCTTTACCGCTACAACATGAACGACCTTCTGGAGGTTTCAAGCTACTATAACCAGTTCCCCCAGATAAAATTTATTCAAAAGGTAAACGGGACGATCAGCCTTACAGGGGAAAAACTCCACGAACGGCAGTTTATCGAAGCGGTACACGAAACAGAAAAGAAGACCGGTAAAATAGCCCCGTTCTTTGTCGGCTTTGCCGATCCGCAAAAATCAAGCTACAAATTCTATTATGAATTTGCCGACCAGAATATTTCCGTTACCGAGGCAGAGAATTTTACAAACTACCTTGACCAGTGCCTGCAGGAATACAACTCCGAGTACCGGGAAAAGCGCAGATCAGACCGGCTTAAAAAACCGGAAACTGCGTTATTGGGGCCGGAATCATTTGAACGGTTTAAGGCGGTATGTATCGATCGCGGCTACCGCGACGGGCAGTTTAAATTAAACCTCTTAATGCAGGATGAAAAACGCCATGCCCTGTTCAAGGAGTTGGTAAAATGAAAGAGAAACGCACAAAAGGGTGGCTGCTCATACAACTGGCTCTAACCATTGTGGGAGTAAAAGGGCTTAGCGAGATGAAGAGGGCTTCCAAAAACGGTAAAAAAGCCCAGGCAAAAATTTTAAGGCATATTCTTACCACCGCCAAAGACACTGTATACGGAAAAGAACACAACTACAGCGAAATCCTGGCAGCAGACTCGCCGGAAGAACTTTTTAGCCGGTACCGGAAAAATGTTTCCATAAACGACTACGAGCATTTTCATCCATACATTGAACGGCATAAAAACGGCGAAAAAGATGTTCTTTTCCCCGGCAAACCAAAAGTGTACGGTACAACGAGCGGGACTACAAAAGAACCAAAATGGATACCTGTAACCGACGAATACTACAATGAAGTGTACCAAAAAATGAACCAAATGTGGCTCTACACCCTAATGCTAAACAAGCCCCGCGTGTATCACGGCCCATGCGCTTCTTTTGTGGGAAAGGCTATCGAAGGCACAGCGCCGGATGGCACACTGTATGGTTCAGTCTCCGGGATTATGCAGCGGGATATACCCAAATTCTTTAAGGTAATCCATACAGCTCCGGCAGATGTATTCCACATAGCCGATTACAAGGCAAGGTACTATGCTATAATGCGCATGGGTGTCGAACGGGATGCCCACCTTTTTATTGCAGCAAACCCCAGCACCCTGGTGGAGATGCAAAAAAATGTGAATGATTTTTTCGAAGACTACTGCGACGACATTGAACACGGGACTGTGAGCAAAAAGTTTTTAATTCCGGATGAAATACGCGAAGCTATGCTGGCACACATAAAACCAAACCCGGCGCGTGCAGAGGAATTACGGAAGCTTAAGGAACGGCACGGGAATGTACTGCCAAAACACTTCTGGCCAAATATGCAATTGGTTAATGTCTGGTGGTGCGGCAATACAAAGGTTTATTTTGAAAAAATCCGCGACTCTTTCCCGCCCGACTGCGTGTTCCATGAATTTAGTTATGTCTCCACAGAATGTAAAGCCGGCCTGGTACTTAAAAGCAATACACCCGATACACTCGTTTTTGGCCATAAGAGTTATTTTGAATTCATTCACGAATCGGATCTTGATAACCCGAACCCAAAAATTTATCAGCTCTACGAACTTAAGGAAGGCCAGCGTTATTGTATGCTCGTTACAACATCTGCCGGCCTTTACCGCTACAACATGACAGACCTTCTGGAGATCACCGGTTATTATAATCAATTCCCAACAATAAAATTTATTCAGAAGGTTAATGGAACCATCAGCCTTACCGGGGAAAAATTGCACGAGCGGCAGTTTATAGAAGCTGTTCACGAAACAGAGAAAAAAACCGGCAAGATAACCCCATTCTTTGTTGGTTTTGCCGATCTGCAAAAATCAAGCTATAAATTTTACTATGAATTCGCCGACCAGAATATTTCTTTTACCGAGGCGGAAAATTTTACGGAATACCTTGACCAGTGCCTGCAGGAATACAACAGTGAGTACCGGGAAAAGCGCAGATCGGATCGGCTAAAAAAACCGGAAACTGCCTTATTGGGGCCGGAATCTTTTGAACGCTTTAAGGCGGTGTGCATCGATCGCGGTTACCGCGACGGGCAGTTTAAACTAAACCTGCTTATGCAGGATGAAAAACGGCACGCCATGTTTAAAGAGCTGGTTAAATGAAAGAAACAACAGGCGATTTCGGTTATTCTGCAGATGCAATAATCCCGAAAGACAGTCCGGAAGACCATAACGGGATGTCATCGCAAAAACTGCTCCATAATATAAAGGGTATTATATTTGATTTTGACGGTACGCTTTTTGACAATACGCGGCTGCCCCTTCGCTTAATCGCCGCCTTCCCGCCGGATATTTTTCGTCTCTGGAAAGAGCGCCTTATCCGTAAGCGCTTTGCCGGAACCGACTTTTCTACCACAGAAGATTATTACAAGGCATTTTTTAAAGCTCTGGGAAAAGCATGCCATCGCTCACCGGAACGGATAAAAAACTGGTATTTTAAGCGCTATATGCCGCGAATGATACATGTCCTGGAAAAGTACTACTCACCACGGCAGGGGGTCGCAGAATTATTCCGCCGTTTGGATATTCCGGAAAAAGCATCCAAAGATACACCGCAAAAAAAACTGCGGGTTGCAGTATATTCAGATTACCCTTCCCTAAAAGAGCGGCTGGAAGCGCTGGATCTGTACCCCGGAAAAAGGGTACTCCTTTATGGGCCGGAATCTTTTGGCGCTCAAAAACCCGCAACAAGGCCTTTTTGCAGCATAGCCGACGAACTTGGCATAATACCGGAAGAAGTCCTTGTAGTAGGCGATCGTGAAGAAACCGATGGCCTTGGCGCATTTAGATCCGGAATGCGTTTCTTTTGCCTAAAAACAGGCCATAAACGCTACTTCCGGCTGGACCCAAACCGACAGCCCCCAAAAAAAGAACAGCCCCATGGGCCTTCGCTAATTATGTATGCTGGTACATGGGAAGATTTAATTCAATCTTTAAAGGATAAGTATGCACCCAATCTTGCACCCGGTTAAACCTTTTTCGGCGCCGCACATAATTATTTTTGCAGTTTTAATAAGCTGTGCAGTATTTTTGGCTTTTTTTCTATCCAGAAAATCAGGTTTTACCAAAAAGGTAATTTGGGCATGTGCTGCTATCGGGTTTTTGTGCGAAATGGAAAGAATGATTTTTTTTATGGAAAAAACAATAAATGGCTTTCGCCTCCCCCCCGATTTTTTGCCATTTAATTTGTGTCAGTTCCAGGTTATACTAATATTTATACTGGCGTTCTCGGAAAATATCCATAAGAAAAAATTATTGTTATCATTTATGTACCCTTCGTTAACCGGCGGGGCGTTTATTGGAATTCTAATTCCGGCAGCGGTAAATTTTCATGGGCTATTTGATATAGGGTTATACCGTTATTTTTTCTTCCATGCAATGCTGCTGTTCCTGGGGCTTTACCTGTTTTTAACCAAACCAATCCAATACACTATTAAAGAATACTTTACCGGTTTCTTCTTTTCTTTTACTACCCAGATTTTTGGCGTATGGATTAATGCATTTTTTGGCTGGGATCCGGATGTTAACCATATGTTTGTCGTACGTCCGCCGCTGGAAGGGCTCCCGATACTGAATTTGAACAAAGGCTGGCCATTTTATATGCTCCAGATGTTTTGGATTGGCGCATTGTTAGTTACTTTATGCTATCTGCCTGTAATAATCAGAGACACAGCAGCTTTTATAAAAGTAATCAAAGAAAAACAAAGACGCTAGGTCTTTGCAGGGTTTTGCCTTTCCGGCAGGATCCTAATCACCTTCCGCAGGATACTGGTTCTCCCTGATGCCAGCCAGGCGAACAACAGCCTCGTGGCATTCTTTCCGCATTTTCTGGATTGCCTCCCTGCGTCCAATGCTTGTGTCAAAAAGCAAAGGCTCGCCAATACGCAGGGTAATCATGGGGAGTTTTTTATTCCCCAACAAAGAACGAAAAGCATTGACCAAAGTAAAGGGAAAAGACGGCTTCCTGTAGGAAAAAGCCAGTGGGATTACCGGCATATTGCAGCGGTGAGCTATGGTAAAAACACCTTTTTTAAATGGCCTGATTGGCTGGAAATAGTAAAAGAGTGCCTGCTCCGGGTAAGCATGTACCCATTTTTTCTTGGCATGGATTTCGTCAAAAGCCCGGTTAAAGTACTTAATTGCGTGTATACCTTTAGGAATCGGGATTGCCCCTGCAAGGCGCATCCAGTCCTCGTCCGGGGTGTTAAGGTTTTCTTTCCATGCCGGAAAATACATGGCCCTGTAGCGAACAGCCTGTAGTACAAAAAGGTAATCCCAGCGGTGTATATGGTTCGAAATTGTCATTGCCCCGTTTTTTAACAGTTTACGGTGCTTGCGGAGTACTTTCCTTCCTTCAATCTTAATGCCAAAACGAAGGGGGCTTAAAAAATAAAATATAATCGTAAAAATCCCAAGGTACATAAGCGTGCGCATAAATCTAAAGCTGAAAGTTTTTTCCAGGAAAGGGTAGTTTTCATCAACTGTTACTTCATGGGTTATTTTAAGGTCATCCGGATGCTCATCCAGCTTTGATGGATAAACAATATCTAACTGCGGGACAAACGGTTCGGGATCTTTTACATTCATGCTGGGAAAAGTATACGGTAAAATTCAAAAACAAACTAGCTAATCACCTTCTGCCGGATACGGGTTCCCGGTAATACCGGCCAGGCGCACAATAGATTCGTGGCATTCTTTCCGCATTTTCTGGATCGCCTCCCTGCGTCCAAGGTTTGTGTCAAAAAATAGAGGCTCGCCAATACGCAAAATAATCATGGGAAGTTCCTGTTTCCCCAATATAGAACGAAAAAAGCTCATAATTGTATATGGAAAACTTGGTTTACGGTAAGAAAATGCCATGGGAATTACCGGCATATTATAACGATGCCCCATGGTAAAAACACCTTTTTTAAATGGCCTTATTGGCTGGAAATAATCAAAGCGGGAACTTTCCGGGTAAACATGTATCCATTTTTTCTTTTCGTGGATTTCATCAAAAGCCCGGTTAAAACATTTAATAGTCGAAAGTTCCGAAGGAACCGGTATGCCGCCAGCCAGGCGAATTAAATCCCTGTCCTTCCCATTAAGCTGTTCCTTCCATAGGGGAAAATACATTAACCTGTACCGGACTGCCTGGAGCACAAAAAGCAAATCCCAGCGATGTATATGGTTAGAAACAGTCATCGCCCCGTTTTTTAGCAGTTTCCGGTGACTGCGTAAAATATTCCTGCCCTCTATCCTTAACCCATAACGCAGTGGGCTTACAAGAAACACAATGGTAAAAATACCCAGGTGCATTAGACCCCGCATAAACCTGTACCGGAAAGTCTTTTCCAGGAATGGGTAGCTATCATCGACAACTGTATTATAGATGGGCTCAAACTCTACCATGTGATCATCTGGGTTCGGGGGGTATACTATGCCAAGGTTGGGAATAAACGGTTCCATCAGAACAAACTTGGAAGGTACGTGGAAAGAGCCGGAATATAGGTAACCAGCAAAACAACCGCCAATTGAATAAAAAGGAATGGCACAATATAACGGCATACTTCCAGGAAAGGTTTATTAAAGCGGTAACTTGCCAAAAACAGATTAAGACCTACCGGGGGGGTCAGGAACCCAACTTCCAGGTTGATAATAAAAATAACCCCCAGATGAACCGGGTTAATCCCGTATACTTCGCCAAGAGGGGCGATTAGCGGAAGAACTACAAGTATAGCCGAGAAAATATCCATCAGGCAGCCCACCACAAGCAGTGCAAGGTTTAGTAACAGGAGGAAAAGAAATTTTGATTCAATCGCGCCCTGCATCCACCTGGCAAAATTTTCCGGTGCCTGGGTATCTATTATTGCGTATGAAAGAGCTTTTGCAACGGCAATAATACTTAATACACCGCCTATTATCGGCAATGCCTTGTAAAAAACTTTTGGTACATCAGGAATTTTTATATCTTTGTTAATTAGTATTTCTACAATAAAAACATAAATTACAGATATAGCTGCAACTTCAATAAGAGAAAAAGTACCGGAAAAATAACCGATGATCAGAAAAAACGGCAGAATAATTTCCAAAGCTGCTTCTTTTATAGAAGTAAGAGCTTTTTTTAAATTAAAGGGTTCCACCGGAATTTTTACTTTTATGGATGAACCAATCCCCATAACTATCATGGCAATAACCAAAATAATTCCAGGAATTATTGCGCCAAGAAACATATGAAGTATATTTGTCCTTGTTGTAGCCCCTGCAAGAATAATGGGAAGACTTGGCGGAAAAAGGAGGCCGATACATCCGGCAGAAGTTAACAGCCCAATGGAAAAATTTTCCGGGTAAGATGCTTTTTCCGAAAGGACAGAAAACAGGATTCCCCCCAATGCGAGTATTGTTACCCCCGAAGCCCCTGTAAAAGAAGTAAAGAAAGCGCAGATAATTACTGTAGCAATGATCATTCCGCCGGGGAGCCAGCCGAAAAGGCTGCGGAAACAATGTACAAGACGTTCGGCTGCACGGCTTTCGGAAAGTAAAAAACCGGTTAGGGTAAAAAGCGGGATGGCAATAATGTTTGTGTCGGTTAGAGCGGAAAAAACAGAATTGGTAACCATGTCGGCTTCCCCCCCGGAAGCCTGGATCATTACCAGGGCAATCCCGCCTATAACGGTAAAAATAGGGGCACCCATAAAAGCCATTACAATAAGTAAAATAACCAGGGGGAATTGAATATTGCCGATAAAATCATAGAAAAACAGTGTCAGGTTAAAAACCGGATCAGGTGTGTCAAAACCCCAAATAATTTTTGCAATAACCGGAAAAGCTGCGAGGCATCCTAAAACCAATGCTGCCAGGGAAAGAACCCGGTTTTTTACAGGTAACTGCAATGCAAAACGCAAAGCCATTACACCATACCCAAGCGGCATTGCCAATACAAAAACCATATTTGGAATAAAACCAACAACATGCGGTTGTATGGCTATTTTTACAAAAGAAAGCGAAGCCCATGCAAGAATTGTACAGATAATTACTGCAACATAACCTGTAACCACTGCAATAATATGGCGGTATTTATCATTTTTAATATAACCAATCAAGGCAATAGAAAGATGTTCCCCTGTCTTTGCAGAGAACATACCGGAAAAAAGCCCAAGCATAAGTAGAAGATGTCTCATTAAATCATCGGAAGCAGGAAAAGCGGTGCCAAAAAGCCTGGCTATTGCTTCCGAAGCGGAAATAAACACAAGAGCTACAAGAGCAACTATACAAATTCCTTTTTCAATCTGTAAAAGAATTGAGTAAAGGGAAAGCCTTTTTTTCTCCATCAGCGCTGCCCGTTTCTATAGTTGCGTAAAAGATTATCCATGCGCCTGTAAATATCACGGTCAAACATAGTCCCAACCAAACTGGGTGTAACGCGCCCCATTTCATCATACCAAAGTTGTTCCTGTTCCGGGCTTAATTGGTTGACTTTAAGGCCGTAATTTCCAAAGGTTTTGATTAATTCGTCTTCCAGTTTTCTTACTTCCCGGTCAAGTTCCCTTTCGTAGCGCTTTACCACTGCCATCATCTGGCTTTTATATTTCTCCGGGATTGCACGCCATGTCCTTTCATTAAAAATCATTGCCCCAAGGAACGGGGCGACATTTATAGATGCCATGTTGTTTGCAAAACCAAAAGCCTGGGTACTGCCAACTGCAACAGGGCTGGAGAAAACGGCGTCTACCATACCGCTATTAAGTGCAACAAGGATATCGTTTCGCCCAACAGCAATCATCTGGTAGCCCATGGTTTTAAAAACCTGGTTTAATTCCGCCTGATCCGAGCCGGTTCCCAACCTTTGTTTTTTAAGATCAGCCGGTGTAAAAATGGGGGCTTTGGAAAAGAATTTTAACCAGCCTACACGGGCCCAGGCCAGGGTATAATAGCCCTTGCTGTTAATGCTGTTTTCCAAATCGCCCTTAAAAGCAGCAAGAACCAAATCCAATTCGTTGTCATCCCTAATCATAAAAGGGCAGCTTAGCGTCATAATTTCCGGGGTGATCTCGTAAAGGCCAAGTGTAGAGAGCACTGCCCCCTGAATCTGGTTTAATCGAAGGCTCCGTACCACATCTTTTTCGTTACCTGCCACACCGTTGTGATAGACGATCAATTCAACTTCGCCGTTTGTTATTTTTTTCCATTCACTGGCAATCTGATTAAAAAACTTACCCCAGGGGGTATTTTCCGGAATCGGGGAAGCCATTTTAATAGTAATTTTCCGCTGGGCAAAAAGCGGACTAACCGAAAGAATTAACACAAAAACCAAAATAAAACGAAGGGTAAAAGATAAAAACCTCTTCGATCTTTTGCCAGTATTCATAACCATTCTGCACTCCTAATAACGTACCGATCTCTTTATTATACCTTATCTACCAGAGCTGTCATATCCCCCCCGCCCCGAAAACGCAGCACATTTACCATAAAGATGTTCAGTTTATTAACAATATTGGGGGGCAGTAGGTTACCGTCAACTTCCACCGACAGGATCGGGTAATTCCGTTCCCTTGCCCACGGAGTAAAAAGCCCTTCTATTACACGGCCAATAAGGCAGGCAAACGGGCTGATATTTACTATTCCCGAATAGCCGTTTTCCATGGCAGTGGCGGCAACCCCGCTGGAAACACATATCTCCGACTGGAGCTCCAGGTCTACAAAGTATTTTTTCGTATTGGCCATAATCTGGTACATATCCCGCGGCGAAGAGGGGACAAGGCCAGTTGGCTCAAGTATGGACAGTACCTTGTGTTCTACCGAGTGTTTCCACCATTCTTCCAGCTTTAGCATTAAAAGTTCCCTCCATGGTTTGGAGAAAACCCTCCTGCCAGGTTTTTGCAGATCAATGAGCTTTTTTAGCTCACATTCCCGCACAAAGTCCAGGTAATGTATCCATTCCCCGATACTGGCCACTTTTACCGCAATACCGCGTTCGCTTAAAAGGTCGATCAGCTCGCCCACGGCAAAATCATCCCGCCGTACATAGATTTCGCCAACAATAAGCACCCGGGGGCAGTCGCTTAGTTTCCGTTTTAGGGGGATTTTTTTTATATCCGAGGCTACTTTTTTAAGCTGGTGCCAGACCTGCTCCGGCTTGTGTTCGACAGTCTGCATAAGGATCCGCCACGATTTTTCAAAATCGGCAAGGGCCGTTACCGGGTCTTCCGCCGTGGCTTTTAGGGCGCACTGCACGTCTTTAAGGTAGTCGGGCAGCACAAGGCCTTTCCACATTTCCTTTGCAAAACCGGGCCCCAGTTCGGTGTAGGAATTGTCTGCCGAAAGGATAAACACCACGACATTTTCCAGGCGCATGTCCCGGAAGAGGTTTTCGTAGAACACATAGTACTGCCCCGTCCGGCAGGGGCCCGTGGTAATCGGCACAAAGAGGAGGTAGAGCTCATCCTTCCTGTAGTTTTCGCTGGAGAAAAACTGCAGTGCGCTGCCCAGCACCAGGTGGCTGGGGACGCACTCTTTCCCCGACGCATGGGCCCGTGCTACCTGCACGGTTTTTGCTGTCGCCACAGGCAGCGCCTCGGCATTGATCCCCATGCCCCGTATCGCCGCGCCGACATATTCGGTGGAAATTGCGCCCATGTTGGAAAGGAGCAGTTTTACCCGCTTGTTGTTTTTTATATTAACCCGTTCGCCTGTTTTTTCGTTATCGATACGAAGCTGAGCCTCCACACTTACCGTTGAATCGTAGACAAACTTCCAACCGTTGCTGTAACGCTCGTCTTCGATTTCGCTTCTCTTGGCGCGGTAACCGTCGATAATGTCGAGGAACGCTTCTACGCGGGTATCCACCCCGGCATCGGCGGAATGGGAATCGAGTTCCAGTACCAGGAAAGGCTTTTGCCCCATTATCCATTTTAGGTAGTGAAGGATGAATGAATCGGGCGCGCAGGAAAAATTTGTAATAAAGGTAACGTAGATGTTGTCTTCTTTTTTAAGGAACTCGGCGGCTTTAACATCCTGCTGCCCGTAATACCAGTACATATTGGGGAAGATATTTTCTTCTTCGAAGGGGAGTATGTCAAAAGGTATAACTGTATAGCCGCGGGTAGTAAACTTGCGCGGTATCCCCATATTTGCTTCGGCTGTATAGGCATTGTAAGGGCGGCCGAGCAGGGCGATAACAGGCCGCCCCGCCTTGCGGGCTTCTTCCAGGGCTTCCTTGCCAAGTTTGCCTGCCGCAGTAAAATATTCCTGCTGTTTTGCCATAGCAGTATCGAAGGCCGCCCTTGTTTCGTTTTCGTCAATACCAAACCGGGAAGTAATTTTACAAAAATATTCCAGCGCCTTTTCGTTGCCGAATTTAAAACTTACAACCAAAGGCAGCCAGCGTTTTTTATCCACATCGGGGAACGCTTTTTCTATATAGTACGGGAGGCTCTGCGTAATGGGGCAAAAGCTTGCGTGTACATCATCTTCGTAGCTGGGCATGTCGCGAAAGTGGGGCAGCAGTACATAATCAGCCCCCTTATCCAGGCAATCCTGCACAGCCCCGTGCGCTATTTCCGCCGGGAAACAATATGTCGATTCCGCACGGGCAACGCCCTCGTGAACCACGTCTTTTGAAAGGATTGTCTTAATCCCCAGTTCATGGAAAAACCAACTGTACAGCGGGTAAAGTGTGTGAACGGAAAAAGCTTTGGGAATACCCACGGTGAAATTATGCTTGTATTTTAGGGATTGGGGACTGTTTGCAGATATACCATTTCGACCAGATTCATCGCTTCTTGCCAAACTAACAAATCCTTGAATGTTGTTATCATGTTGTTGTTCCTCCCCATTCCCTACTTCCCGTTCCCTACCCCCCATTCCCTGTGGGGCAAATTCCTCGTACAAGAGCTGTTGCCGTTTTTCCACATAATCAAAAACCGGTACATCTTTTACCGATTTCCGCATATTGGTGTACTTGTTGCAGCGGCCGCCAAACATGTACTTGTGTCCGGCCACATTCAAAACCTGTATGGGGCAGTAGTTATCGCAGCTTTGGCATTTAAAAACCCGCTCATAAACGATTTCCCTGTTCCGCAATTCGCCCAGATCCACGGCTTTTTCGTCCAGGAGGCCGTCGGCGTTTTTACGTTTTGCAAGCAGGGCAACGCCAAAGCAGCCGGTAAGTTCCGGCGATGGCGGCACAAGAATTTCCCTGTCAAGCATCATCGCGAAAGCCAGCGGGACGGCGGGGTTTTTTGCGACGCCGCCCTGGAGGAATATTTTCCCGCCTATGGTTCGGTTCCCTACCACGCGGTTCAGGTAATTTGCCACAATGGAACACACAATGCCGGCTGTAATGTTTTCTTTGGTCGCCCCCTGCTGAACCGCTTTGCGAATATCGCTGTTTATAAAGGCCGAACAATGCTCGCCGAATTTAAGGGGGGCGTCGGCTTTAAGGGCAAGCGGGCCGATCTCCGGCGCGCTGTGGATGGAAAGGTCCCCCGCGGCGCTTTCTTCCAGGAACGACCCCGTACCGGCAGAACACGCTTCGTTCATCGCATAGTCGATGGGGACGCCGTTTTTTAACAGCACATACTTTGCGTCCTGGCCGCCGATTTCAAATATTGTTTCAACACCGGGATCAAAATATGTTGTCCCAACCGAGTGGGCAATAATTTCGTTGTACACACCGGGCGTTTCCAAAAACACACCGAGTATTTCCCGGCTCGACCCTGTCGTGGCAACGAGTGGTATTTCGATTTTGCCGCCGCCAATACCGGCAGCTACCTGTCCTTCGATTATTGCAAGGCATTCCTTAAGCGCTTTTACCGGATCGCCGTGGGTCCTGCCATAGTGGCTTGCGACGATTTCGTCTGTTTCCATATCAACAAGACATGCCTTGGTTGTGGTTGAGCCGCCGTCCACACCCAGTATATAACGGCGGCCGCTTTGTACTTTGCCAAACGGCTTTTCAAAAAAACGGACTTTACTTTCCCACTCAACCAGCGCGGGAAGCGTACCAAAACGTATATCGCTGCTTTTAAGCAGTTTTTCCTCCGGCGGCAAAACGCTTCCGGACTCTGATGCAAGAGCCGCAGCCCCTAAAGCCTCAAACACCGGGGCCGATTCCGGGACAATAAACTCAATATCCGGGGCAAGCTCGCGGATAAAGCGCAGTATGTGGCGGTTTAGGGTAATGCCGCCGGTCAGGACTACGCGCCCCGAACTTACCTTGGCGCGTTTAAGAAAGTCGATTACCTTAACGGCCATAACGTTGGAAAGTGAAAGTACAATATCGTCTTTGGAAGCTTCCCGTTTATTCAGCCGGTGGGTACAATCACTCTTCATAAAAACAGAACAGCGGGTGGAAAGCGAATACACTTTCGCATCATCGGAAACCCTGTCGATGTCGGCAAGCGTCATGTCCATGCGGGCAAGCTGCTGTTTTAAAAATTCCCCGGTCCCGCTTGCGCACTTGTTGCCGGAAAAGCTGTTGATAATTTTCCCGTTTTCGTCGAGGCGATAGACGATTAAGTCTTCGCCGCCCATGGAAACAACGGCATCCGCCGTAAGGCCCAGCGCCCGCAGCGCCGCCTCCACACAAAGCGGTTCCAGGGTCCCCGCCGCATCGAACATAAAACGGCCTTCGTTGCCGGTAACCAGAACAGGGGTACCCGGCTTAATGTTACCTTCGGCCAAAAGTTTTTTTACTGCCGCGGCAAAATCCCCTTCATGGGGTACCGCGGCACTCCAAAGGCAGGTAAGCTTATCTCCTTCCAAAGAAGCCAAAGCCATTTTTAGGCTGGTTGAACCAATATTTATGCCAAGTGCCAACATATACTTATGATACTAATTTTGACAAACGGGGACAATAGTGTCTAAATAACTTTTTCTGATAAATGAGGCTTTTTCAAAACTTCAGTTTTTAAAAAAAAAGCAACCTTAGATTTAAAGGAAAAACCCGGCAGGGAAAACCTGCCGGGTCAATGAGTTTTATTTTCCGGCGAGAATCCTCTGGAATGTCGCCGCACATTCATCAAGTGCAGGCTTTACCGCCATTTCGTCTGATAGAATCTTTGATGCTGCCAGCAGAATTGCATCGACAATTTCCTGCTGTTCCGGGAAAGTCGGTTTAGCAATCTGATTAACCATTGTATTGCCGGTTTTTGGGTTGACTGCATTCAGGTACGATTCCGGTACACCCCAACCGGTCGGATCGCCAACACTCCTTACACCTATAACCCTTCTTCCGCCTGTCTTAAGGTAAACTGCAGTAGGAACATAGGGTAATTTTTGAATAATGGGATCATCATAGATGGCTGCTACACCCGATGCGCCGCCAATAGCCATTTGCTCTTTCTGAACCAATGTCCCCATTGCCCATTGAAGGAATAGCCAGGCAAGTTCAGGTTTTTTTGATAGTTTCGGTATACAATAATTCCAACCCTCTATACCAACGCCTTTTTCTTTCGCGATTGGAAGCCCTGTATAGGCAATTCTGCCGGAAACAACAGATTCTGCGGGGTTCTCGACAGCACCAACGGCATCGTCCCATTCCCAGCCCATTACTGCGAGACCCTGTTGCATAGCAGCCTGGGAAGTATCCCAGTCAGCCAAAAGCAAGCCAGGGGGGCAGAATTTTGAAAGCTTCTTGTAATATTCAAGAGCTTCTACTGCATCCGGGCTATTAATACTAACCGTTCCGTACTCGTAACCATGTTTTGCAACAATTTCCCTTGCGCCAAACATGTAAAGAACATTCAGGATATTATACCAGGTTGATTCATGGCGTTTACCCATAAGCGTTATACCATAGATGTCGTCCTGTAGTACTTCACCGCACAGCCTTTCACCTTTCTTCCTGGTAAAGAATTCTGCAGTATCATACACTTCATCGGTGGTTACAGGCGGCGAAGGCAAATCATAGCCATACCGTGCCTTAAAAGCAGCCTGTTCAATGGGATTGTCAAACACATCAAACCTGTACCAGGTATACATGGCGATAAAGTGGAACGGAAGGCCGTAAAGTTTCCCGTTATACCAGGAAACTTCCTGCCACCAGTTATCATCGAGCATTGCACCACCTGCAATATCAAAGGAAGGATCATGCAGTTTTGGATCATTCAGAAAGTTCTCCAGGGGGAGAAGCCAATCATTCTGAACATAGGTTCCATTCTGCCTGTGCGGCGCCAGGATCATGTCATAAATTTGAGTTCTACCGACAAAGTCAGCCATGGTTTTTTGATTAACCTCTGCCTGCCCATATTGCTCAATTTCCACTTTCACACCGGTGATTCGCTCAAATTCTCCTTTAATTTCTGCAAGTGCTTCCAGTGGAGGAAGAGATTCCCCGATAAACTTTAGGGTTTCTCCTTTCCACGGAGCCGCAGCCTCAGCCAGTGTCCATCCGGCTTTAAAGGTAATCTGTTCATACTTTTTCGAGTTTCCGTCACCGCCGCCACAGGCAATTAATGAAACAAGAAGAAGTCCACAGAAAATGATGCCCAAAACCTTTTTCATACTTCCTCCTCAATTTTGCCAAATTATATTGGCCGTTTTTATTATTTCCGGCAATGCCGGTTTATTTTTAAACTAGCCCTTTTTTCGAAACAGGATCAAAAACATAAACATTATCTGCTTCCCAGGCAAGCCATATTTTTTGCCCTATACTTATCCTTGCGTCAACAATAAATTCCGACTCAACAACAATTTTCGTATTGCCTTTTATTGCAGTAATTACAAGGCGTTCACCGTTTACCTGGAAGAAATCAACAGTAAATTCATGATAATCCTTTTTTTCGGAAAAACTTACCTGAATATCTGTCGGCCTTAACCCAAGATCAATATTATTTGGCAAAGAATGTTCATTCGCCAGAAATTCCAGTTTTTTTACCGCCCTGAACTTAATATCTTCGTTAAAAATATTTAATCCATCTGCTGCCTTTTCAAAGGTAACCGGGATTATGGACATTTTAGGTTCACCAAGCATAAGAGCCACAAATTCGTTTGCCGGGTGAAAATACAGTTCATCGGCTGTACCTTCCTGCTCAAGATTGCCTTTATTAAGAACAAAAATATAATCTGCCATTGCAACTGCTTCACTTTGATCCGGAGATGCACAAATAACAGGAATACCAAGTTCTTTCTGGAGCCGCTTTAGTTCACCGCGCATCTGGTGTCGCAGCTTTGCATCCAAATGAGCAATTGGCTCATCAAGAAGGTAAACAGAAGGTTTCCTTATAAGAGTTCTGCCAAGAGCGACACGCTGGCGCTGCCCTCCGGACAGTTCCCTTGGAAAACGTTCAAGTAATTCGTCGATCTGTAAAAGTGCAGCAACCTCGCGGATGCGCTTGTCTTTCTCAATTTCTGTCATTTCCTTCTTGCGTATTGGCGCATCCAGGGGAAACCGGATATTTCCATAAACTGTCCTGTTTGGATATAGTGCATAGGATTCAAAAGCAATTGCCACATTCCTGTCTTTTGGCTTAACTTTATTAACAAGGTTATTATTAATAAAAATATTACCATCGTTCATTGGCAAAATTCCCGCTATAAGACTTAAAATTGTGGTTTTTCCTGCTCCGGAAGGGCCAAGAATAAAAGAAAATTCACCTTCTCTGGTTTTAAAAGATAAATCGTGAATGACTTCTGTCTTGCCAAATTTTTTATTTATATGTTCCAGTTGTACTGTAGCCATTTCACATCCCCCTACAAAACATTCTTCTCGGTTTCTACATCAAAAAAACTGCATTTGTTATAATCAAAAACGGCATAAACAGTACTCCCGATTTTAATATCTACATTTGCCGGAATTGTAACCAATAATTGCTGCTTTCCCAGTGTTACTGTAAGCAGCATTTCTTCATTTCTTGGCTCAACAAAGAAAACATTCCCTTTTATGCTATCACTTTTATTTTCATTGAAAACAGAAACATGGGTATGTCTTATACCCAATAAAAATTCTTTTTTTCCCGACTGCAGGATTTTATCGGCCTTTGTTCCGGAAAACGGAACTTCGACATCATCAAAAATAATGGCGTTTCCTTTAACCTGGCATTTAATAAAATTCATGGGCGGCTCCCCGATAAAGCCTCCTACAAAAACATTTGCCGGGTTATGAAAAACATTTTCCGGAGTATCAACTTGCTGCAAAACCCCAAAATTCATTATCGCAATTCTGTCTGCCATTACCATCGCTTCTATCTGATCATGAGTAACATAAAGAGTTGTTACATTCAGTCTCCGCTGTATTCGTCTGAGTTCTTCCCTCATTTTTGCTTTTAATTCTTCTTCCAGGTGGCTGATTGGTTCGTCAAGAATTAAAACCTTCGGGTTTCTGACAAGGGCGCGGGCAACGCCTACACGCTGCTGTACACCGCCGGAAAGTCCCTTAACATCTTCATTTAGTAAATTACGGATATCCAAAAGTTCGGCAACTTCCAGTACCTTCTTTTCTATTTCTGCTTTGCTTATTTTCCGGATCTCAAGAGGAAAAGAAATGTTCTCGTAAATTGTCATATTTGGATAAAGTGCATAATTCTCGAACGACATCGCAATGTCGCGTTCCCGCGGGCTAAGGTTATTAACCAGAACTCCATTTATATACATTTCACCCGAAGTTAGTTCTTCCAGACCGGCAACCATCCGCATTGTTGTAGATTTACCGCAGCCCGAAGGGCCAAGCAGGCAGAGAAATTCTCCATCGTTAATTTCCAGGTTTAAATCCTTTACGGCTTCAACGCCACCACGGTATATCTTGCCGATATGTTTCATTGAAACTGTAGCCATTATGCGCTCCCCTTCATTTTACGGTTTTTGTACCATTTTGGTACCTGATTCGGATTGCAGATAAAATATTCTCTCCAGATAAGAAAAACAAGAACAACCCATGGGATTAAACAAAATTCAACGCTTACCCCAATTAATTCCATGGTAAAAAGCCATATCAAACCAAGAAGGCACAGGGTAAGGATGGTATAAAAAATACAATCACCCAATTCGGCGCCTTCTCCCCAGACAAATTTATACATTGCTTTACCGAATTTGCTTTTTGCCATATCAAATTCCTCCTATCCTTTTACAGCACCAAACGACAAACCGCGGATAAGGTATTTCTGCAGGAATATCGCAAGAATAATAATCGGTAACGTAACTACACCGGCAGCTGCACAAAGCTGCCCCCAAAAAGTTCCATGAGGTGTAATTAGGCCGCTGAATGATGCCGGAAGGGTTTTAGCTGCATGTCCGCCCAGGATTAATGCAAATAACATTTCATTCCATGAAAAAATGAATGAAAGCAGTGCAGTCGAAGCAATACCAGGTTTAACGATAGGTAAAATTACATGCCAAAACGCGCCCCATTCAGTATAACCATCAACCAATGCAGCATTATCAAGTTCTTCCGGAATATCATCAAAAAATGTCCGCATGACATAAATTACAAATGCAACAATAAAAGTACAGTGAGCCAAAACCAGGCCTGGTGTTTTTCCCAAAAGCCCAAATTTACTGAATAGAATATAAAGAGGAAGAGCTTCTGCAACACCGGGGCACATCCTTGTTGTTAAAAAATAGAAAAACAAATGTTTTTTTCCAAAGATATGAAACCGGCTGAATGCCCAGGCACAGGGAATACCAACAAGAAGGCTTACAACAACTGTAATTACTCCTGTTAATACCGAATTCCTTAAATAAACCAAAAAACCATTGGTAATAAATACTTCCGGAAAATTCTTTAAGGTAGGTGTAAATGTAAGTTTAGGCTGTGTGGAAAGAATATCTGTCCTTTCCTTAAACCCGGAAAGAAAAGTCCAAAAATAGGGAAGAAATGCAATTAAGCAGGCAACTATGATAAAAATAATACCTATAAAACCAATAAATCTTGTTTTCGCGTTTGTTTGTTTAAGCATATTCTATCCCCCTTTAATCAATTTTCTTTTCTGGCGGTACGACTGTATGGAAGAATACCAGAGATGCCAAATAACTAATTATAAAAATAATCATTACCATTGCACTGCCGTATCCTATATGCCAGTAAGAAAAATTCACACGGTACCCAAGAACAGAAAGGGTTTCCGTTGCAAGGCCTGGACCGCCGCCGGTTGTAATCCAGACAGTGTCAAATATTTTATACAAATCTGTAAACCTAAGCAGAAAACCAACAATAAAAATCGGTTTTAAAGCCGGAATAGTGATTCTTTTAAAAGTCTGCCAGCTGTTTGCCCCATCAACGGATGCTGCTTCCAATGGCTCTTTTGGCTGCCCGACAAGCCCGGATAAAAACAAAAGAAACATAAAGGGCGTATATTGCCATACGTCAATTGCAATAATGGTACCTAAAGCCGTATATGCCTGAGCAAACAAACCATCCTGGGCTATCCCCAGAATTCGAAGCCAAATTCCAACAGGTCCGAACGAAGGATTAAGGTTTAAACCCCAGATAAGGCCAACAACAGACGGTGCAATGATCATGGGAATGGTAACAATTGGGACAACAAATTTCCGCATTCTGATATGCTGAGAAACAAAAACCGCAATTATTAATCCCAGAATAAATTCCAGCGGCAATGCAACCAGAATAATAACAAGAGTATTTTTTGCGGCTACCAAAAATGAAGGATCGCGGAACACTTCGCGGTAATTTTCAAGCCCAATAAATTTTCCACTGGTCATCTTTGTATAGCTAACATTAAAAAAGCTATTCCAAATCATGATTAACCATGGTGTAAGCGAAATGATAAAGCATAAAATTGTTGCTGGGAGAATCCAGGCATTCCATCCCTGCCACTTACTTCTTCTCATCTTTTTCCTTCCTCAAAAAATAAAGTAACTTCACTTTTTCGATACGCGCAGTCCCTTTCCATACCCCAGTGTTTCACCCTGGTCTATAATAACCGCACTGCCTTTCATTGCCGAAGCTTCATCGCTGGCAAGAAAAAGGACAAGGTTCGCAATTTCCTGCGGAGTAGATACCTGCCCCATGCTTTCCAGAGTTGCCTGCGGGTCTTTTTCAAGGCTAAGCTGGCGATCCAAAAGCGGGGTGTGAATATTGCCCGGGCAGACAACATTGATTCTTATGTTATCCTTAGCGTGATCCAGTGCCAGGGCACGGGCAAACGCAACAACACCGCCTTTGCTTGCTGCATAACCTGTAAAACCCGGATCGCAAACATAAGCCCAGTTTGACCCGGTAAATACAATAACACCCTTATCCTGTTTTAACATTTGCGTTATTGCACCTTTTGCAGCAAGGAACATACCGTTCAGGTTTATGCTTATCATTCTGTTCCATTGCTCAAATGTCATTTTGTCAACTGTCATTGGGACATCAATTATGCCGGCATTTGCGTGCATAATATCAATCCGGCCAAATTTGGCGACGACATCTTCAAAAGCTTTTGCAACCTGAACAGGATCTGTCATATCGCAGGCAACAAAAAACCCTTCGCTTCCAAGGGCATTGATCTCTTCGGCTGCCCTGGGACCTGTAGTACGATCAATATCAAGAATGGCTATTTTGGCGCCTTCCTTTGCAAAAGATTGGGAACTTGCCTTGCCAAGGCCGGAAGCGCCGCCGGTTACAAGAACCACTTTGTTTTTAAATCTCATTTAAACACTCCCTTATAACTTGATTTTGTTTATTCTGATGCCTCGAAAAGCGGGCATAGATCATTATACAGCTGCTTATACTGTTCAAACAATTTTTTGTATACCTTATGGTTCTCTGCAATTGGTTCAAATTTTTGTTTTAGGTTAACCATTTTGGAAACAGCATCCTTTACATTGGAGAAAAGGCCGCAGGATACACCCGATATTATTGCCGCACCCAGACAGGCGGCATCCGAGTTGTCTGTTGTCCAGATAACCCTGCCAGTAATATCGGCTTTAATCTGGTTCCAGACATCGCTCTTTGAACCGCCGCCAAGAACCCTAATCTCCTTTACAGGTATTCCCATAGATTCAATGGCTTCTATATTCCGCATAACAATAAAACCAACGCTTTCCATTACAGCCCGTATAAAATGAGCTTTTGTATGTTTCATGGTAATGCCAAAATAAACGCCTTTTGCTTTTGGATTGGCTTCCGGAGCCATAGCGCCCTGCAAATGCGGCAGCATTACAAGACCGTCGGAACCGGCAGGAACCAGTTTTACTTCTTCGTTCATAAGATCGTAACTTTCAATCCCGGTCCTGGAACTAAGAAGAATCTCCAGATCACAAAAAGCATCCCTAAACCACTTTAATGCCATTCCGCCTGTGGTAAAAGTATGAGCCATGTATAGATCTTTTATCCCATGGTAATGGCAGGGCATTTGAAAAGCCGGATCCATAAAAGAATTATTGACGGTAGCACAAATGGCAAGGGCTGCACCGGTATTCTCGGAAAACAAACCAGGTGCAATATTACCAACACCTATTGTACCGGCGGCTTGATCAAGCGCACCTGTACAAATAGTCATCTTTTCGGAGACACCAAGTTCTTTTGATATATCTGCCTTAATATCCGCAACAATATCCCCCGGCTCATAGATATCCGGTAATTGGTTTTCGGATATGCCAAGATAAGCAAGCATTTCGGGCCACCATTTTTTGGTATTAATATCCCAATAAACGGTTGAACAGATCAACGAACCTTCGCAGGCAAATTTACCGGTAAGCCTGTAAATAAAATAATCTTCTATAAGCAGGGCTTTGTGAATATTTTTAAAAACCTCCGGTTCATTTTTTTTAATCCATAGCAGTTTGGAAGCAGGCCAGGTTGGTACAATGCTGACTTGACCTGTAATCTTATAAACAGTATCCTGCGGAAACTTTTCCGAAAGCTCATCTGCTTCTTTTTGGGCGCGGTTATCCATCCAGACAATCGCATTGCGCAGGGGCTTGCCGGATTCGTCAATAACAATCAGGGTTTCGCCCTGGGCAGAAATTCCCAAACAGGCAAGATTGGTTCCCGAAACACCACTCTTTGAAAGGGCTTCATTAATGCCGGACTTAAATGCATCCCAATATGTTTCTACCGGAAGTTCAACCGATAAAGTATCCGGTGTAAGAAGTTTATACTCCTGGGTCGAAGTAGCAATTAATTTCCCGTTCATGTCAACAATGGCAACTTTAATAGCAGTTGTCCCCAAATCAAGAGCTAATATATATTTATCCATCAGAAACCCCTTCTATTCTTACAGTTCGCTTGGAGCTTTACTCCAGGAGATAACTGCTTCTTCATCACCAATATTGATAAGGGTATGGGGTACCCCTTCCGGCATAAGAATTGCATCTTCCGCAAAGAGTTCATAATGTTTTCCCGTACTCTCAACGTACAGAATTACATGGCCTTTGGAAACAAAGAAAACCTCGTGGGAAGCCGGGTGCCCCCTGTCAATGTCTCCCCTCTGTCCTGGTTTTAATGTTGAAGTTCCAAAAGTAATTTTGGGGGTTACCAGATACTCCCTGCATACTTCGGGACCTTCCAGGAATAACCTTGCATCGTTTTTCCTTATTACTTGTACATCCATGGTTTTTCTCCTAAATAGTTTTTTGATTGTTCATATAATCACAAACAGTCTTTAATTGGGCGTAAAATGATTTATCGGAACCAAATTTACCATCAAACAAAGCGCTGCCGATTGTAAAGGTCCATGGGTTTAATTTCTGGACAATATCGATCCTGTCAAAAGTAGCAATACTACCGGCAACAACAACCAGAAAATTAACTTTTTTTATAACAGCCTTAATAACTTCTTCCGGATCTTTTGGATTCCGGTAGGCAAGAATGTCGGTTCCGTGGCAACCAGCTTCCTGTAAAGCGAAAGCGCTATCCGCTATCTCCTCCGGTGTTCCCTCAAGAATACTTGGATGCCCATGGATCTTTCCGCAAAACGGGAGATATTTTACCTGCATTTTTTTGCAATAATCTGCAACCGACTGATAAAAAACTGTACCCAACAGAAAGTCAAACCCGCAGTCAACAGCCATTTTTGCCCCTTCCAGGCATTCTTCCTCGGTAAGGGTAACGACTTCCAGGAAAGTGGTTTTTTCGGCAGCCCGCATGGTATCTACAAGGTCTTTCATTTGTGAAACAGGCAATCCAATATTCTTGAACCCCCAAAATTTTACCGGTAAATCCTTGCAAGATAAAAAAACATCTTTTGCATTTTGCACAGTTTCGTCATTGTGGGTTAGCATTACAATAAGCTCTGACATGAAAACTCCTTTCAAGGTTATTAACGATTAGTAACTTTTGTATCCTAATAATATTCAAATCATAATAACCTGTCAAGAAAAATACTCCAAAAATAGACGAATTTGATAGATGTATTATAAATAACCTTGACAATTATACTAATATTATGATAGAATCGATAGTTTATTAGAACATTTTGAAACTATTTAGTTATGTTTTGTCCTATTATTATTGGTAAGCAAGGAGGCTTTTTATGAGGAAAAGCACACGGCAGGATCAAATACTTGATTTACTAAAAGAAAAAAAAACCGTAAAGGTAGTAGATTTAGCCAATCAATTTAATACCAGCGAACTTACCATTCGTAAAGACCTGCATGAACTTTGCGAAAAAGGCAAAGTGTACCGGACATATGGAGGTGCAACTCAAGTTCAGACTATCGAAGCACCCCTGCAGGAACGTAGAAAAAAAAATGAGCACATAAAGCGCGCTCTGGCAACAAAAGCCCTTGAATTATTACATGAGATGGACTCAATTTTTATTGATTGCGGGACTACAACAGAACAATTGGCTAATCAACTTTCGGTATTCAGCAAGTTGTCGGTAATTACTGGCGGCTTAAACATAATTTCTGCACTTCTGCCATCAGATAACATTACAATATATACCCCGGAAGGCCGGGTAGATCATGGCGCCCTTTCCATTGTTGGTTCCCAGGCAGAAACAACGCTTAAAAAATATAACGCCCGGCTGACATTTTTTGGGGTTGACGGAATAACGATTGAACAAGGTCTATTAAGCAATAGCTATGAAGCAACAGCCATAACCAATATTATGCTAAAAAACTCACAAACAGGTGTACTAATGACCGACAGCAGTAAATTCGGAAAAATTGCACCTATTCATTTATGTAATTTTGATTGCATTGATATTTTAATAACTGATTCAGACATCCCGGACGAATACAGAAAGGCATTTGAAGCGGCTGGAGTTAAAGTAGTTATTGCCTGACCAGGTTTTAACAAGTGTCCTGTTTAACACGTTTGGCATAATGGGAATTAATATATTGTGCAGCAGCCAAGCCAGCCTGATCACCTTCCATGCTTACAGAGTCTACCAAATCATGGATATGCAGGACATTCCCGCAGGCAAAAATTCCCTTTTTCCTGGTCTGGAGCGAATCGTCAACTATAGCGCCGCCGCTTGCCTCCGAAAGAGGTATGCCCATCGCCAGAGTTAATTCATTTTCCGGAATAAGGCCAACCGAAATAATAAGTGTATCACATACGATTTTCTTTTCAGTACCGGCAATTGGGCGGCGCTGGTTATCGACTTCTGCCACAGTTACTGAACTCAGCCGCTCTTTACCTTCTATGTTAACCACTGTTGTATTGTAAAAAACAGGAATACTAAAATTATCAAGGCATTGAACCAGATTGTGGGTTAGCCCGGTTGAATAGGACATAATCTCCACAACGGCATGTACCGCAGCGCCCTCCAGGGTAAACTGCCGGGCCATAATAAGGCCAATGTCGCCCGAACCCAAAATAACTATATCCTGCCCAACCCGGTAACCCTCCAGGTTCATATAACGCTGGGCAGTACCGGCAGTAAGCACTCCTGCCGGGCGAGCGCCGGGAATTAACAGGGATCCGCGGGAACGCTCCCGGCAGCCCATGGCCAGTATTATTGCCTTTGCCTGAAATTGAACCAGCCCTTCTGTGTTAACTGCAGTAACAACCAGATCATCACTCAGTTCCAGGACCATGGTATTTGTTAAAAACGGGATCTTTGCATTAACAAGATCATCAACACATCTTTTGGCATATTCGGTTCCGGTAAGATCAGCGGCAAAACGATGAAGCCCAAAACCATTATGAATACATTGCCGCAAAACCCCGCCAAGTTGTGCATTTCGTTCAAATATGCAAATGTTTTTTATGCCCTGGGAATTCGCACTTAAGGCAGCGGCCATGCCAGCGGCCCCACCGCCAATAATTGCCAGATCAATCTGCTTCACAAACATTACCACCATCGCCAGATACCCTGGAAGTTAAAATCCGGGATGCCCCGCCGGCCTGCGTTATTTCCAAAGGGGAACAATTTAACTCTTCACCAAGGATCTTTACTACTTCCGGGCCGCAAAAACCGCCCTGGCAGCGGCCCATACCTGCCCTGGTACGCATTTTTACCGCATTTACGCTCCGTGCCCCCAGGGGAGAGCGGATTGCAGAAATAATTTCGGCTCTTGTTATTTGTTCGCAGCGGCACACAATTTTTCCGTTATTACGATCATTTTTAATCGCTTCGGTACGCTCGCTTAAAGACATTTTGCGAAAAGGCTTATTAACACCGCGCAAAGGAACAAAACCGGGATTTGGGGCATAACCAAATTTATCTGCAGCTTCTTTCGCAAGCGCTTTTCCGATTGCAGGAGCGGCGGTTAATCCCGGCGATTCAATCCCTGCGGCATTGAAAAAACCTTTTGCATCCGGGGCTTCACCTATAATAAAATCATCGGTATCGGGATGGGCCCGTACCCCGCCAAAAGCGCCAATTACAGCTTCTCCGGGAAAACGGGGAACCGCTTTGCTTATCGGCAGATGCTCCCAGTTCTTTTCAAAAAAAGCCAGTATCGAATTAATCCCATCCCTGGTGGTATCCATATTATCACGATCGCAAACATCCATGGTATTGCACCCAAGTATAACAGTACCATCCACAGAAGGCATAATTCCCATACCCTTGGTATGCCCGCCCCCCGGAAGCAATTCCGGAGTTTGGCAAACTGTAGTCTGAACATAAGGTGCAAGGCGCTTATCGAGTAAAATATGCTCCCCTTTCCGGGGAAGAATAGTAAAGTGATGCTGGCTTACCATGTTATTAATACTATCCGCATGGGTCCCTGCACAATTGAAAACCGTTTTTCCCTTAAAGCTTCCCCTGTCTGTAATTATATTCCAGGCTTCTTCCTTTCGTTCCAAAGAAATTACCGTTGTACAAAGATTAAATTGAACATTGTTCCTGGCGGCATTTTCTGCCATTGCGATTACCAGTGTATATGGGCAAACCATGCCGCCGGAAGGCGCCCAAAGCCCGCCAATTACTTTTTCCCCAAACCAGGGCTCTTTTTCCATAAGACCCTGCCGATCAAGTACAGCAGCGCCGGGAACTCCGTTTTTATCCGCCTGTTCTTTTAGATTGAGGATTTCTTCCA
>Ga0082212_10001538_pt1 | contig 34092 bp, 22 predicted proteins | sample TergutNt197P3_FD_71548 | JGI IMG/M metagenome (GOLD analysis project Ga0082212, IMG submission 71548) | Neocapritermes taracua P3 segment gut microbial communities from Petit-Saut dam, French Guiana - Nt197 P3 | ecosystem: Host-associated > Arthropoda: Insects > Digestive system > Gut ... | reverse complement strand
AAAACAGCAATAGCAATCCTTTTACAGATCTGACCGGGAGCCATTGGGCCTATTCCTACATAATTTCAGCTTATGTGAAAGGTTGGATCAGCGGTTATCCGGACGGGGAATTCAAGCCGCAAAACGGGATCAGCCGGGCCGAGGTTGTTAAGATTGTCAATTGTATGCTTGGGAGGGGGATCAAGCTGGCCGATTTGCCGAAGGATCTTCCCAGCTATACAGATCTTAAACAATCTCATTGGGCTTATTGTGAAATTATGGAGGCGACTGTTTCCCATGAATTTAAACGTCAAGAGGACGGTTGGGAGATTTGGAAATAGCTTTGTTTTCTAAGGGCACATATACAAACCATCAAAAAAAGTGCTGATGGTCAAAATGACCATCAGCACAAATCAACAGCTGGATGCAAAGTCAGGATGAGCAACAAGGGTTTCTAGTATGTGTTATTTCAAGCATCATAATATTTCTCTCTATGCTCACTAACCTTTAGTGCTTTTACAGGGTATATACCGTATTTTTTTTCGATGGGAGTTACTTGTGCTTTCATATAAGCGGTCATTTCAGACGGAGACATTCCTTTGATTTCCTCGTACAAACTCACTCTTATTGCGTTAATTTCTTTTTCAATATCATTCAGCTTCTTCATAATCAAGCACCTCCATAGGGGTACAAATTGCAATTCTTTTGTAGCCCTCGCTAAGATTGATAAGCTCAGTCATCCTTTTTGTCTTCAGTTTATTAATGTGTTGATAATTAAATGATAAAATACAGTCAAGCTCGTGTATTGAGGAAATAGCAATATGAGCCCCATCAAGTAGAAATTTTTCGGGTATAACCTTATTTCTCACATAGATATTTGCCAACCTATTGGCTTCGTCGTGAAAATCCAAAACAGTAATGTTGTATTTCTCAATTAATTTCATCATATTTGCTCGTTTTGGTTCTTCTGTTTTTAGTAATTCAAAGGTAACATATCGGGAAGTATATCCCTCATATTCGCCTTTTCCTATCGCTTCAAACATACGAATAGTGTCAGCGTGCCCGTCCCTGTCAGCATCAAAATAGTAATTGAACAATGTTGTCTCCAAGTATATTCGCAATTTTGCCAGAGTAAACACCGCCCTTTCTTTGCACTAGTATTATACCAAACATTTCATAAAACTACAAGTAGCTTTTTTGACGGAATCTATCAGAGGCTGTTATCAGATAATTGATTGGAGATTTGGTTAATTATCAAAAATATTTATTCGGAGGAGGCAAAATAATGTACAAATCAAATTACAAAAGGGTTCTTAGTGCGGTTCTGGTGGTAGTAATGCTTCTGGGAATGCTGCCGGTGACAAGTTTCTCTGCAGCAACGGGAGCAATTGGACAAGCAGAATTACTCAGCGCAATACCTGACCTTGATTTTGTTATTGAGGAGAATTCATTGGAGTTGGTAGAGATTGTTGCTTTTGAGGAGGACTTTGCCCCAGGATATGGCAGTAATGGCAAGTTCCTAGCGCCAATTGGAGCCCCGGATGACGACTCTCTCCCTATTTCCACCAGAGCCCAGCTGGAGGCGATTGGAAATGATGCTACCAGCCTTGGTGGTAAATATCACCTCATAAATGACATAGATCTTGGTGGATCGGGTTGGGCACCTATTGGAAGTTATAACACAAGCTTTACCGGGACTTTTGATGGCCAAGGGTACGTAATCAGGAACCTTACTATAGCAGGTAATATATATCAGTATGCTGGTTTATTTGGCTATGCAAATATTGGTACAATTAGGAATGTTGGATTAGAGGATACTCATATAAACGATTCTTATACACCTTCATTTGGCCGTCCTCATGCTGGAGGTATATGTGGTATTATCGTGGGTAGTAGCAGTATCTTCAATTGCTATAACACAGGATATGTTTCCACTTCTGATTTTGCTGGAGGAATCTGCGGTTCAATTTCTGACAATGCTTCTATTTCAAATTGTTATAACCTTGGGGATATCTACTCATACTCTAGCTCTTCTTCTACTGCTTGCATGGCTGGGGGAATTTGTGGCACTAGCGCTGGCGCCATCTCAAATAGTTATAATACTTGAGGTGTTTCTGTTGCCATAACTAATCCTAATTCGTATGCTGGGGGTATTTGCGGATATAACACCGGTTTAGGTTCTATCAACAATTGCTATAGCACCGGAGATATTTCTGCTATCTCATCCAACTCTGCTCATGCTGGGGGTATCTGTGGGTATAATAACGGTACAGATCATGAGTTTATCAATAACTGTATTACTCTATCAAAGCGAATATATGCGGAGGCACCCTATACCTACAGCTATCTAATTAGCCATGGCGGAAGAGGAAGTAATAACTTGGCTCTTAAGGAGGATGTTGAGGGTGATCCTTATGATGACTCGGACAGACGGATTTCTCCGGATGAGGCCAAAGATCAAATAACCTATGAAGAAGAGTTGGAATGGGATTTTGAGGATGTTTGGCAGATGGTGGACGGTTATGCTTATCCGCAATTGAGAGGGTTACCACCTGCCGGGCTTTCCACTGATGCGACTCTGGCCAGTTTATCAATCTTAGATGTTGACGAAAGTATGTTATTTCCAGAATTTGGCATAAACGTAACCAGTCACCACGTTACGGTTCCCTATGGCATTGATAAAGTAATCATTGCGGCAAAGGCCAATCATCCGGGCGCCAGTATTTCCGGTATAGGTGAACAAAAATTATCTGAGGTGGGTGAGTATAGCTTTGAGGTGAAAGTGACCGCTGAAGATGGCGATACGGTTAAAATCTATACTATAACAATCACCCGTCTGGAAGAGATTCCAATCGACCCCAGCAAATTCCTAGCGCCAATTGAGCTACCGGATCCCAGTGCTAAAAAAATCTACACTGCCCAGCAGTTGCATAATGTGCGTAACGACCTTAGTGGCAGCTATATTTTGATGAATGATATTGATTTGGCCGATTGGGGTGAGTGGGGGCCTATAGGGGATAATCTTACAGACGATGACAGCTCAAGGTTTATCGGGATTTTTGATGGACAGGGGTGTGTAATCAAAAACCTTAGTATAGCAGGAGATACATATCAATACTCAGGATTGTTTGGCTATATAAATAACGCTGAGATAAAAAATGTGGGCCTTGAAAGCACTGACATAAATGCTCCATATTCTAGTTCAGATGCTGACTCTTATGCTGGGAGTATCTGCGGCTACACGACATCTGATTCTAACACTATATCAATCTCCAATTGCTATAATACAGGAGATATTTCTTCTGCTGATTATGCCGGAGGTATTTGTGCTTACTCTGATGTTCCTATCTCCATTTGCTACAACACAGGAGACATTTCTACTAATTCTCAATATGCTGGCGGTATCTGCGGTATCGGCGCTAATTTGATGATATCCTATTGCTACAATACAGGAGAAATTTCTTCTCCTTTTGTTGCAGGTGGTATTTGCGGTGGAGGCTCTGGCTCTATCAGTGACTGTTATAACACAGGGGATCTGTTTTTTTCTTATTGGGCAGGAGGTATCTGCGGAGTTCCCTTTTTTGATATCTCTATCACTAACTGCTATAATACAGGAGATATTTCTCCTTATGCTTATGCAGGAGGTATCTGCGGACTTATCTTTAATGGTAACGCTATTATCATTGACTGTTATAATGAAGGAGATATATTTACTTCTAGTTATGTCGGGGGAGGTATCTGCGGATATATCAATGGATCCATCGCTAATTGTGCTGTTGTTTCCAAGCAGATATATCCTACAGGGTTCGATGGTATTGGTTATCTAATCAGCCTTGGTGGAACAAAAACTAGTAACCTGGTTTTGGAAGGTATTTCTGGTGATCATATTGATGACTCCAATGGCCGTATAACTCAGGAACAGGCGGAAGATCAATTTACCTATGAAACAGGCCTGGATTGGGATTTTGCCAGTGTTTGGCAGATGGTTCCGGGTTACAAATATCCTCAACTGCGGGGTATGCCTCCTGCCGGCCCGACGGTTGATATCAAGTATACAGTAACTTTCGAAGCAGGAGATCATGGCACAATGGATACGACCCCTGTCATTGTGAAGGTCGGTTATGATGAAACAGTAACTATTGTGCCAAGTATAAAGGAGAATACAGGCTATATATTTGCCGGGTGGGAATCCAGCCTTGGCGGGATTTATGATTCGGAGGCGGTTGGCTTATATCGGGTGCGTGCTGATGTTGCATTTACTGCCCGCTATGCAGACGCCGAAAAAGCCACAGTCATTTTTGATTATAATGGCGGCAAAGATCTTGATGGGAATAGTTTTTTGATCAGCAGCGATTTCCCCGGTGCTGCCTACGAAACACCGGTAGTCACGAAAGAAGGCTATGACTTTGCCGGTTGGGATCCTTCGCCGAGCCTCAAGTATGGCGAAAAGGGAATTTCCGAAAGGCTTACTGCAAAATGGGATGCCAAATCATATATTGTCTCCTTTAAGGCAGGCGAACATGGGAAATTAGATCCGTCTGATCGTCAGGAAATCGTTAAGTATGGCGAAAAAATAACCCTTATCCCCAGTGTCGAGGCCGAGACCGGTTTTGCTTTTATTGGCTGGGAATGCAGTGAAACCCATGACTTCTATCGGAATAGCCGGCTCAAGAACCTGCCTATCACGGCACATACTACATTTATCGCTCTCTATGCAGAAGCTGATAAGTCTACTGTTGTCTTCGATTACAATGGTGGTATGGATAATGAAGGAAGGCACTTCGTGATCATCAACGGAAAGCCCGGCGATGAATACATAGCGCCGGAACCTACAATGGTTGGACATACTCTCAACAGCATTAATAATTGGCTGCCCTGCCTGGTTGATTGTACTTTTGCTGAAGGGGCCGATCCTATCTATTACTTTGCCCAATGGGAAGCGAATAGGTATACGGCGACCTTTATGGATGATGATGGTAGCACGCTACTAGGTCAGGTCAAAGAAATAGCCTACGGAACGACAGTCGCGGCAGGAAACGGTGGTATTCCGGATGATCCCATAAAGGACGGCTACAACTTCGACGGCTGGGACGACGGTGTAGTTACTTCCAGCGATGTTTCAAAATATCTCGTGACGGAGCATGTGACTTTTACGGCCAAATATGTTGAAATAGCTGATGCTATAGTCGTCTTTGATTACAATGGCGGCAGGGATGATGAGGGAAAGAGCTCCAAAATTATCAGCGGCAAGCCCGGCGATCCCTACGATCCGCCGCCGCTGCCAATCAGGGATGGATATACCCTCGACACCCCTAAAAGCTGGCTGACGGAGCGAGCTGAAGAACCCGGCGGTACCTTTGGTGAGGCGGGAAGCTCTGTCACCTATTTTGCCCAGTGGACGCCCAATACCTATACCGTGACCTTCGAAGCAGGCATAAACGGCAAAATGACTCCAGAAAACCCCGAAGAGCCTGGTATTTATAGCGAGTCTGTCAGACACGGTGATGGTGTCAAAATCGTTCCTCATATAGATCCAAACAGTGGCTATAACTTCCCTGGCTGGTCAATAAGCGGGGATGAGAGTACTTATGTCGAGGAGACTATCTTGAAAATGCCCATAACAGGTAATATCACATTTGTGGCAAAATATCAGCTCAAAACTAGCAATCCTCCCGGAGATACCAAAACCGAAACGGCTACCCTGACCGTGAGGGCTATCGACAATGCCAGCGGTGCAGTGATTCCGCCTGTTATCACCACCCCAATTTTGGTCGGTGAAAGGAAAAAGATTCCCGCACCGGTAATTCCCGGTTATGATTTAGCTGAGGATTGCCAGCCTACCAAGGAGGTTACGATCATAGCAGGTGATAATACGGTTGACTTTTTCTATAATAAAAAGAATGAGCCGCCTGGTCCGGGCGGATCCTCTGTGAGCGATAAGATCAAAGAAGTACTGGAAACCCAGAAGCATATCAGCTATATCAACGGCTATCCCGATGGCTCGGTCAAGCCGGACAACAATATTACTCGAGCCGAAGTTGCCATCATATTCTGGCGATTATTGAAGAGCCCGGAAAAGAATTATCCTGTGACCGCTGCCTTCAGTGATATCAAAGGCGACGAATCGTATGCCCAGGCAGTGAAATATCTGGCTCAGATGGGTATTATACAGGGTTATGAGGATGGCAGCTTCCGGCCCTCCCGGGGGATTACCCGGGCTGAGTTTGTGGCTATTGCCTGCCGCTTTGATGATTTGGAAAACAGTAATATTAATCCCTTTACGGATCTCACCGGGAGCCACTGGGCCTATGCCTATATTATTTCCGCCAATCTTAAAGGCTGGATCAGCGGCTACCCGGACGGGGAATTCAAACCCCAAAATAATATTAGCCGGGCCGAGGCTGTTAAGATTATTAACCGGATGCTGGGGCGGGGGATCAATCTGGCTGATTTACCGATAGATCTTCCCGGCTATACAGATCTTAAACAATCCCATTGGGCCTATTGTGAAATTATGGAGGCAACTGTTTCTCATGAATTTGAACGATATTTGGATGGCCAATTTAAAGGTTGGGAGATTTGGAAATAAAAGGAGGTATTTAAGGGGGTATCCACTTGCGGCGGGTAACAAATGGAATATAATGGAAAAATTGTGAGGTGGTAAAAATGTTGAAAAAAGGATTGGCCGGCTTGCTTTTGCTGGTTATGGTAGTGGTGATGGCGCCGGTGGATGCGGTTGCTTTCGGGAGTGGTCTTGATCCGGTTTCTGCCGGATATGCCCATTCTCTGGCTATTAAATCGGATGATAGCCTTTGGACTTGGGGCGGGAATTTTTCCGGGCAGCTTGGTGATGGCAAGGATCGGAATGCTCCTGCCAAAATCATGGACGGTGTCACCGCTGTTTCTGCCGGCTATTATCACTCAATGGCAATCAAAACAGATGGCAGCCTTTGGGTCTGGGGCGGGAATTCTACCGGCCAGATCGGTGATGGTACAACCATCCAAAGAAATACCCCGAAAAAAATTATGGATAATGTAGCAGCTGTATCTGCCGGATATAATCATTCTCTGGCAATCAAAACAGATGGCAGCCTCTGGGCCTGGGGCGGGAATTTATCCGGTCAGCTTGGGGATGGCTCTAGGACCCAAAGACTTGAACCGGTCAAAATCATGGACGGTGTTATCGCCATTGCTGCCGGAAATACCCATTCAATGGCAATCAGAACAGATGGCAGTCTTTGGCTTTGGGGAGCAAATAAAAATGGGCAAATCGGGGACGGGTCAACAACAGATAGACCGATGCCGGTAATGGTAATGGAAAATGTTGCGAGTATATCTGCCGGTGATTATTACTATTCTCTGGCAGTAACAGATGACGGCAGCCTTTGGGCCTGGGGAGCGAATGATAGCGGGCAGCTTGGTGACGGTAGCGCAACTCAAAGGAATACTCCGAAAAAAATTATGGATAGTGTCGTAGCGGCATCTGCCGGGGAAGATCATACGGTAGCGATAAAAAATGACGGCAGCCTTTGGTCTTGGGGAAGGAATGCTTACGGCAAGCTGGGCGATGGGCAGGCGGCTGATAGATATACCCCGGAAAAAATAATGGACAATGTTGCTGCTGCCACCGCCGGTTACAATCATACTTTGGCAACTAAAAAAGACGGTTCCCTGTGGGCTTTTGGCTCAAATTCCTGGGGGCAGATCGGGGGTAGTGCAATCGGTTCGGATGTATACACGCCTGTTAAAATTATGAACGAGGTAAAAAAGCCGGCCCCTGCTGCAGAACCTACTACATATCTTGCGCCTGATCAGATTCTTTTGCCCTTGGACAAGCTGGCTACCGTTACGGATCGAAGCAGCGCTGTCTCTGCCACAAAAGCGGCTGCATCAGACCTCTCTATTGGAGGAAAAGCTAATGCCACGGGCATTGATATGCTCACTCTTTATGCCGAAGAAGCAGTGGCTTTGGCCAGCAGTCAGGATACAAGCGGCGACATATTGATCGATAAGGACAGCATAAGCGCCCTGCAAGCCACAGCTGAAGTAGTAAAGACAGCGACTGGGGAGGCGCTTGTCTCCTCCGGCATTACCCCGCACCGGGAGCTGTCCAGCGGGGTAAATTTCAAGACAAAGGACGGTTCTTTATTAAAAATCACGATAGATTCTTCGGCCGGTGACCAAGTCAGCGGCAATGTCAGGGTGCAAGCTCCCGATTATGCCCTGACATTCTCTGCCGAATCCATCAAAACCAATACCGAAGATGGCCTCCCCTTGATCATCACGGTTAAAGAAAGCAGCAGCCCAAGTTTATTTGCCTTTAGTGACCCCGAGTTGACCCTGGCATTTTTGGCAGGCGCCCAAAACAGTAAAACCTACAATATCACTTTCAGCAAGCCCATTGAGGAAAATATTAAAATATCTTTGCAACCGGCTCCGGGAGACCCTACTTATCAGGCTGTGATGGGTCCTTCCGGTAATGCGGTAGGCGGCAAGTACAACCCGGTCACCCAAACCCTGGATGTAAGAATCAATGAAAGTGGCAACTATACGGTAAAGGAAAATAAAAAAGATTTTACAGATATCGCCAATAAGTCCCCGGAGATGCAAAACGCTATTCGGATCCTGGCATCCAAAGGGATAATCAGCGGTACCAGTGCCTACAGATTCTCTCCGGATTCCTATATTAATAGAGCAGAGATAGCAGCGCTGATTGTGCGAACTCTTTCCAAATATGATGATAATGCTATATGTGATTTTGAGGATGTCAAGCCAAGCGACTGGTTTTATGCTGCAGTAGCATCTGCTGTGAAATATGGTATTGTGAATGGCTTCAATAAAAAAACCTTTGCTCCAAGAATGAATATACTCAAGGATCAGCTGGTGGCCATAGCTGCCCGTGTTTTGCAAAAAGAGATGAAGTATAAAACTCCGTCAAATCTTAATACAGTTTTGAGTACTTATACTGATGCCGGATCGCTGGCCGATTGGTCGAGAGAAGAGATAGCTTTGGCGACAAGGGAGAATCTGGTTGTTAAGCGCAGCGACGGTAAATTCAATCCTAAAACTACTATTACCAGGGGTGATGCAGCAATCATTCTATACCGCATGTTTAACAAAATTTGGTAGATCGGATGTGATTTTATGAATTTTGACCTGATATCCATACTACTCATTATCAGCGGGGTATTTGCAATAGTTGCTTTGCCCCTGCTGATTTACCTGATTGCTTCTCATAAAAGAAGCCGGAAGATCAGCAAGGTCTTAAAGCAGGACACCGAGCTTATTACTTCATTTACAGCTACGGTAACTTCTAATCTCAGCCGGAAGATAGAAGCGGACGACATTACGGAAATTATGCAAAATGCTCAAGGCGAAAGCAAAAATACGGAGTTTCCTGCTTTGGAGGGGCGCTATATAATTAAAGAGGAGCTTCATGACAGCAAAAGCAGCAGAGTATTCCTGGCCCAAAGTGTCAAATTGGGAAATCTTTGGATCATAAAACATATCCCCAAGGGTTGCGGTCAGCTGGCAAATGAGGAAAATATTCTCAAACTGCTCAACCATATCAGCCTGCCTAAAATCATTGATATACTCCATGATGAGAAGGGAACATATCTGATAGAAGGTTATATCGAAGGCTGCTCTTTAGATAAATTGTTTGAAGCCTGGCAAAAAATCAATCAAAGTATTGTGGTGGACTGGGCCGAGCAGATCGCTCAGGTATTGAATTATCTTCATAATATTGAACCCACCCCTGTTTTTCATCTTGATATCAAGCCTTCCAATTTTATGGTGACTCATGACAATAAGCTGGTCTTGATCGACTTTGGTATTGCCAAGCGATTTGGCCAGGATGAGATGTCGACCAATGGCCTTACCTACAAATATGCCGCGCCGGAACAGTTTAAGCATAATGTCCGTCAAGAAGATTTGACATTGATTGCCAGTAGATTTGGGGTGCTTCCCCAGGATTGGCTATCTTGGGAACTTGATGCCAGGACGGATATCTATAGCTTGGGGGTAATGCTGTTTGAACTTGTAATGGGGGAGGGTCCAACTTTTAAAATTATCGGCGATCTTAAAAATAGAGTATCCGCTGACCTATATAAAGTTATCAAAAAATGCCTGGCTATTGATCCGGGTGAGCGCTATCAATCAGCCGGTGATTTGTTATTTGATATCCAAAGGATCAAAGTCTCCAAAATCAAGATGGCCAAAGCCCTATTTATGCGGAAAGCAGCTGCACTTGCAGCGGCTTTATCGATCGTATTTTCCGGCAGCAGTTTTGCCGGCAGCGCCTATATTAATGCTGTTGATACAACTGTTAGGCCGGAAATTGTAATTATCAGTATGGGTGAATCAACAGATCTATCTTTAGAAAAGCAGTTGCCGGGTGGGAGAATTATTGCCCTGGATAACTCAAGGGTCAATTGGACAATTCCTGATGATAACATTGCCCGAATAGACGGTAATCGGATAAATGGCATCAATGAAGGAGAGACTGAGCTTAAAGGAATTTATCGCAATAAACCCATCAAGCTTAGTGTCCGGGTGGTGGAACCCCTGGACGGTACAGTTGAGATATCTCAACGCTATCAGGCGGGATATATGGTTCAACCATTTGCGGGAACCCTGGAAAGAGAGCATAGAGATGGCAGATTATCCGGGGCGGAATTTGTATCTCCGGAAAGCATTGCCAGGGCTGAAGACGGGACAATTTATATTGCAGATTCCGGTATTTTGCGAAAAATAAAAAATGACCGGGTAGAAACTATCATACTCGAACCAAATTACCTGACGCCAAAAATCGTCCGTTGTTATCAAAACGAGGTTTTTGTTTTGACCCATGAGTGGGAGGATGACGATGGCGCTTATTATAATATTATCCGGTTGGGAGAGGGAGAGGCTGAAAGCTTGTATCTGGCCGATGGTTATTATACTGCGGTGGAAGATTTTGACATATCTCCGGGTGGCCTAATCTATTTCCTGGACCGCAATATAGCTGTAGATAAGCTTTTTTTGAGAACACTGACTATTAGCGATAGCGCAAGCAAAAATACTATCTGTGAATTACCCGAAGGTATTTCGGCGCTGACTCTTGATGATAACGGCGCAGTTTATCTTGCAGATCAAAAGGCGGGTGTCATTCAGGTATGGCAGGAAGGCCGGCTTAGCTATTTTGCGGGGATAGGAGGAGAAAAAGCTTTTATTGACGGCGCAGCCCCCCTGTTTTACATGCCCCGGAAAATTAAATGGGTCAATGATGCCCTTTATGTTTGGGATTTCAATGTGCTGCGGCGCATCACTGTCAAAGCCGGTGTAGCCCTGGAGTGCATAACTTTGGCAGGAGAAGCCAGCCCTACCTTTGTCCCGGAGCTGATCAGGGAGCCCCAGAGAGCAGAGGATATTATCTTGCCCAACAGTATGCTGACAGAATTTGTAGTATTTGAGGACAACATATTAATCACCGACCCGAAGCATGGGGTTATATGGCAGTATTAAAAAACACAAAGTTAGAAAAAGAATAAATAAGTCAATATTAATAACTCAAATATTTAAGTTATTAATATTGACATTTGAGTTTTTCTTTGTTATTATAAAAGCATAGCAGATACAATCAGGAGGATCAAAAATGCTTGCTGAAGAACTGACAAAACTGGTTGACGATTGTCTGAATCTCCGTTGTGAGCTGAATACGGTTGAATTGAAAAAAGCGGCGGGGGGAACGCCGAAGCGTTTGTATGATACCCTTTCTTCTTTTTCTAATCAAACAGGCGGAGGAATAATTGTTTTTGGTATCGACGAGGAAAATAATTATGAGATCTGCGGCGTCTATGATCCTCAGGATTTGCAAGCAAAAGTGACCGAGCAAGCCAATCAAATGGAACCTGTCGTCCGGCCGCTTTTTACTGTTGCCCAAATCAATGGCCAAACAGTTGTCAGCGCGGAAATCAGTGAATGCGATGTTTATGAAAAACCCTGCTATTATAAGGGGGCAGGGAGAATGCGCGGGTCATTTGTCCGTGTTGGTGATGCTGATCTTCCCATGACCGAATATGAAATATACAACTATGAGGTCTACCGGCGCAAAATACAGGATGAGCTGCGCTGGATTCCGGAAGGGATCGGGGCGAACTTGAATCAAGCAAAGTTGAATTTCTTTCTGGGAAAAATTCGCCTTGAGAAACCAAATTTTACCAATCTTTCTGATCAGGATGTGCTGACCCTTTGCGGTTTGTTCAGGGAGAGTAAGCCGACCTTAGCCGGACTTATTCTTTTTGGGCTCTATCCCCAGGCCAATTTCCCCGGCTTTGATATTACTGCGGTTACGGTTCCCGGCTACAAAATAGGAAATACCGCCGCTGACGGCGCCCGCTTTTTGGATAATAAGAGAATTGGCGGAACCATTCCTGATTTATTGGAAGGCGCGCTTGCTTTTGTCCACCGTAATATCAAAGTCAGAACGATTATTGCTGACAATGGCCGCCGGGCGGATAAGCCGGAGTATCCAATAAAAGCAATTAGAGAAATTATTCTAAATGCCCTGATTCACCGGGACTATAGTTGTCATACAGAAAGCTCTCCTATCCGCATTATGTTTTACACAGATCGTCTCGAAGTTGAAAATCCGGGTGGCTTGTATGGGCGTTCTACTCTGGATAATTTAGGAAAGTCGGGCGCCGATACCCGCAATCCGGCAATCGCTGCTGCCTTGGAAGTGTTGATTGACACCGAAAACCGCTTTTCCGGGATTCCCACCATTCGTTACGAAATGGAGGCTGCCGGACTGCCGGAACCTGTATTTAAATCCTCCCGCGGCGCTTTTTCTGCTACTCTTTACAACAAGATGCCGGATAACATCACAATGGATGGTATTGACATAGAAGAAAGGCTGCTTCGCTTTTGCCTCAACCCCAAAACCCGGGAGGAGCTGGCAAGGGAGCTGAACCTGTCATCTGTTTCTTATATGATGTCACGCTATATCAACCCGCTGCTGGAAAGCGGCAGGCTAAAAATGACCATCCCCGACAAACCAAAAAGCCGCAAGCAAAAATATTACAAAGAATGAATATGAAGCTTTGTAATAATGTATAAATGACATCTTCTTTGATAGCACAACCCTTTATGCCATTGCTTCCAATAAACTGACAAAAAAAACAAGATTATTGCCTTAAGTCAAGCTATAGAGTATGATTTTCAAGGAGTCAGAATCCAGGAGTCAGTAGTCAGAATGAAGGTAGTTTTCGCTTTGCGAAAACGATTAAAGCAAAAGAAAGAGTATATCTTGGGGAAGCATATTCTCATGGTGTTTTTGTTTTTTATTCTGAATTCTGACTCCTGACTTCTGACTACTTGCGGTCGAAGACCGCTTTATGCCATATGGCAAGCGGAAAATCCCGAATGCGATTTAAATGGCGATAATTTAATCAACTATGGTGATTTGATCATACTCTGGCTAGCCTACAATTACAATTGAGGTGCGATTATTATTTCATAAAGGAGGACATTGTTTTGAAAAAAAGAATAGGCATTATTTTTGTTACACTCTTGGCCTTGGTTTTGGCTTCTTCTGCTGTTGCTTCCGCCGAGTTTGTTAGAGGATTTGAGAATAACTGTGTTTTGGAGCCCGGCTGGATCGGGGTTGATGAACAGGGATTACCTACGACTATGCCCATTTTTACATACGGCTCCTCCGGCTACATCACGGAGAGGGTATGGGTCGAGGTTCCCTGCGATACCGACCGTGACGGCAAGCGTGACCGGATTTCTATTTATACCTGCCGCCCTGTGACCAAAGACGGCTTCCTTTGCCCTGTTGTGATGGAATTTGATACCACTAATTATACCACTATCCTTGATTATTCCCGGATGTCCAACTACATCTCCAGTACTGACCCGCTCTACAGAACTATGGCCCAATCCTTTAAATATCATGATAATTATCCCTTAACCATTGGCATTAATACTGACACTACCGACCTGGAATATGACGATATCAAATATAAAGGTACTGAAGCCTGGGATCCCATCTGGTGGTCGACCGATGACGCGTTCAAGGTGGACAGCTGGTATACAGGCCAGGACTATAACGGTGCGGTTCCCGCCGCTACCATCCCTACCGGCAGCGGCACAGCCAGTACCCCCTATAGCTGGGTTCAAGAGATCCGGAATCAGCAATTATTTGTCCGGGGTTATGCCCTGGCCAGCATCCAATCATTCGGCAGCCGGGACGGTGAAGGAATCACCAGTACCATGCATGTGGAAGAGTGGATCTCCGCCGCGGCTGCCGTCAAGTGGTTTAACGGCGAAACCAAAGGCTACACTACCCGCTTTGGCTCTGTAGAAGTGGAAGCTGACTGGGCCAATGGTCATGTAGCGGGCACCAGTGCTTCTACGCTGCTTGCCGCTATGTCCGGAGCCTCGGGCCTTAAAGCTATTTGGCTTAGAAACGCTATTACCAGCTGGTATGAGCTTTACCGTTCCGGCGGCTCGCTTCACAATCCCGGCGGTTATGGCGGCGATGACATTAACCTGATTGCTTCCAATAAATTCCATCGTTTTAATTCTGATGTTGGAGGTAATAATATTCTTCCCTTAGAAATTGGGCCTAACTTCGATTATATTGCCCAGCTCGCTTATGCCGGAACTCAGCAATATATGATACAAAAGCAGGATCGGGCCACAGGCGACTATAATACGGAATGGGATGTCCGCAATCTGACTCGCGGCTTCAGCAAAATTCCTTCCGATGTGGGTATACTTCAGAGCAATGACCAGCAGGGCTGGTACATTATGCCTAAAAGCGGCTTTTTGACGTTGCAGGCTATGCGCGACAGTTTTGGAGGAACTCATAAAATGGTTTCCGGGTTTAACAACCAAGACAGCCGCTTGGTTCCCGGTAAAGACGGTGTGGAACGGGGTATGGTGAAATGGTATCTGATGTTTCTTGATCATTTTCTCCTGGGCCTTGATAACAAGGTCGATGAGCTGATGTATGATATTAACATAGCTGATAATATTACCGGTATCATGCAAACCTATGATTACAACGCCTCAAAAGAAGAGCGCGGTACCATTTTACCCGGCAGCCGCTATCAAAGGATTTATCTGACAAAAGGCCCCGAAGGAAAAGCCGGCAGGCTTTCCTATATTCAACCGCAAGCCGCAAAGGAGCATTTTACGGATCTGGATATTCATGCCCAGATCGATGCCCCCCCTCATTTAGGCGCTCCTGCCAAGCCTTCCCAGGTTATCCCCTTTAACAATATCCAAGGCAATCTGCAAATCACATCTGCTCAAGCCAACTATTGCGAAGATCGCTTAGTCGGTGTCAACCGCACTGTCAACCTGACTGCCGAGACGATCCTTGATGCGGTGGATAAACCTGTTACAGGCCGTTTGCTCTATCTTTCCGAGCCCCTCGCCGATAGGGTGCAGTTGAGCGGCAGCGTTGTTGCTCACCTGTTGGCTGCCCCTGATAGAGGTATGGGCAACCTTTCCGTCGCCCTGCTGGAAATTGGCAGGAAAGCTTATGTCGGATGCCGCGCCGGTTACAGTTTCAGCACCACGGGCGAAACAATAGTATTCCCGGCGGTTAACGGCGCTGCCGCTATCAGCGCTTCCCGCTATGGCAACCCCGTCGGAACCAGCACCAACAACTTCAAATACGTTACCTGGGGTCATACCGATGTGCAGAACCCCAGCTATGATGGGAAGGCTTGGTTCGATGTTCCCGAGCAAAACTATATCCCCAACTACTATTTCCAAACTACGGAAATTGATCACGGCCAATATTACAATTATGTTGTGGAGCTTAACCCCTATAACTATACTTTTGAAAAAGGTAACCGTATTGCCGTTATGGTTTATGGTAGCGACCCCTCCTACAGCCCTCTGTTGACCTCAGAGTGTACTGCCGAATTTGATCTGCAGCTCGGCTCCGGCTCTTATATTGACATTCCTCTCAGATTGACTGAAGCTGAAGATGCTGTAGTTATCAAAATAGGAAATGTTGCAGCAGCACCCGATGGAAAAGTGGATGTTACCTACACAATTACCGGTAATGATTATGGTTTTTCCAACTTGGATCTGAAGATACCCTACAATAGCTCCGTCTATACGCCTGTTGCAGTCACGGCTTCCGGCGGCTTGAATACACCCTTCTTTGTCTTCAACCCCAATTATTCCCCCGGCTTGATGCGGGTCGCTTTTGCTTCGCAAGATAATGTTATGGATAATGATGGCCTTTTTACCGTAACTTATCAAATAGATGCAAGTGCTCCTGGTACCGCGGAATATCCATTAAATCTGGAACCGATAAAGATGCAGTACAACGGCTTCATGGATAAGCTGATCGATTTGGAAGTTGTGATCGAAAAAGGCGCCTTGATTCTTGGTATTCCAGGTGATATTGACGGTAATGGTTTGGTTACCCCGGAAGATGCCATGTTGCTCCTGCAAATGATTGTCGGCCTGATTGATTGGACCCCCAGAGCTCAACTCCTGGGCGACATCAATGGAGATGGCCTGGTCGATACCACTGATGCCGCTCTGATTCTCAGGATGGTTGTTGGCGCTTAAGCAAATCAGATAATAAAAAATGGAGGTACTTGAAATGTAAACAACATCAAAGCAGTTGCGAGCTGAATACGGTTGACTTGAAAAAAGCGGCAGGCTAAAAATGACCATTCCCGATAAGCCGAAAAGCCGCAAGCAAAAATATTACAAAGAATGATCTTCACAATAAAGGCGAAAAGAGCCTGAGCAGGGGTTCCAGTAGTTTTTGCTGCCAGGGCCTGCTTTGGTAAAGCTGATAACTGATATATTGGGAATGACTTAGATCCTCCTCGAAAATAGCCAGGCAGCGCTTGGCAAATTCCTGGCTATAGACAAAGGCATTGATCTCAAAACCCAGCAAAAAGCTGCGGATGTCAATATTGGTGGTGCCTATGGAGGCTATTTGCTCATCCATGATTATCATTTTGGCATGCATAAAACCGGGATAATAATAAAAATCCACCCCATAATCCAAAAGCTGGCCCAAATAATAATTGCCGGCGCACCAGACAAAGTATTTATCATAGACCTTGGGCAGGATTATGGTGATTTTTATCCCGGACATCGCCGCGATTTTCAAGGATTCCAGCAGGGTTTCATCCGGTACGAAATAAGGGGTCTGGATACAGATGCTCCTTTGGGCCCGTTGAATTATTTTGATAAAGGCATTGCGTACCTGAGTCGCCTGATTATCCGGACCGCTGGAAACTATTTGCATCCCCAAAACCCCCGGCGGCGGGCTTATGTCGGGGAAAAACTCCTCCCGCCAGGGCCTTTCTTTGGCATTGCTGGCATAAACCCAATCCATTAAAAAACGAGCCTGGAGCAGATAGACAGCGCTGCCCCGGATGCGGATATGGGTATCCCGCCAGGGCTTGATTTTGCCCAGGCTGAGGTATTCATCGCCAATATTCATACCACCCAGATAGCCGGTTTTACCGTCGATCACTACAATTTTGCGATGGTTGCGATAGTTTGCCCGCATATTAAAATAAGGTAACAAGGACGGAAAAAACGGGTGAACTTGGGCGCCCGCCCGCAGCAAAGGCAAAAAGAACTGTTTGGAGGTTTTCAAAGAGCCCCAGCTATCATAAATCAAACGGATTTGCACCCCTTGCCCGGCTTTTTTTATCAGCAGATCCCGCAATTTGTGACCGATATTATCGTCCCGAAAAATATAATAGAGCAGATGGATATGGTCGGCGGCCGCTTCGATATCGGCAAATAGGGCGGCCATTTTGGTATTGCCTTCGGTAAAAATATCTATGTCATTATCTTGAGAATAGAAGCTATCGCCGTACTGGTGATTCATCCGCAATAAGTCTTCATTGTTTTGAGCGGCAGGGTCAATATACTCTTGATGGCTGATTTTGGGAAGATTAAGAATATTTAACAAATAGCTATAATAGCCTTCATCATAAAGACGCTTGGCGCCAAAGGTCTTTTCCCGGCGAAAATGAAGACCGTTTCCTATTACAAAATAGAGAAAAATCCCCAATCCGGGCAGCAAAAGCACGGCAAAAATCCAGGCCAGGGTACTGACACTGGTTTTTCGCCGAAAAAAGACGATGATGATGATAGTGATAGCATTGAGGATATAGAGCAGGTAGAGTGCTGCGTTGGAGGTTGGTGTGGGCATTTTATATCTCTTTCTGGTTTGTTGTTGGCTATTGGTTACTACTGTGAAAGTGTGGAGTGTGGAGAGTGGAGTTTGGTAAAGGATAAAGAAAAAAGATAAATGATAAAGGATAAATGATAAAGGATAAATGATAAAGGATAATGGATAAAGGTAAATGGATTCTGCGGCTTCGCGCAGAATGACGGATGGTATGAAATTGCATAATTCGAATTTAGCCTGATCTCTACCCCAGATAAACTGGAAAAGAATTTAAAAATTAGACGCGGATTTACGCGGATTAAAAACGGATTGGCACGGATTTTTTTATAATATTAACATTGAATTGTTTTTTGTTTTTTTTCTCAAACAACAGCACCAAAGTTCCTCATATCATCAGGCAACAGCGAAAATCCGTTAAAATCCTTAAAATCCGTGACTAATTATTTCATGCACCCTTTTATATCTACATCCATGCAGGTAAAACCAAGATAATGCATATATTATGACTTTTTTTATTCGAATTTGAGAGCTTAGTTCCTTCATAGCAAGATGGCAAGGTCTTTAATCATTTTCCTTTTTCCTCTTTCCTTTTTCCATTACTATAAGTCTATGGGGATTTCCTCGGGTGCTGTCAGTAGTCTTTCCGGGTTTTGTAACAGATTGCTTAGGAGCTTGACGGAGCGGGCGAAGTAGTAGCCGTCGCTGATGCGTTCGTCCAGGGTTATACCCAGGTCAATTACTCTTTTTACTTGAATCTGATCATCGCCGCAGATTAGCGGGGCCTTGTGGATTTTGCCTACTACTACAAAGACAGAAGCTGTGCCGAATTCATAAAGATGATGAAAAGCGCTGTTCAGGCCGATGCTGCCCAGATTGGAGACAAAAACGCTGGCAAAAAGAGGATGAGCCTCGGCAATGAATTTGGGCAGCTTGTTGATATTGTCCAGGCGGCGCAGCAGCCAAAAGGCTAATTTTTGGCTAAAGAGAGGCAGTCCGGCTATGATCGCGAGAATTTTATCGTCCTCTCCCTGGCTCTCCCCTTTGCAAATAAGGGTGGCCTTGCGGATTTTTCCGATGATTTGGGGCAAGGTGGCGGTGGGGGCAAAAGCCAGCTTGACAGTGGATTCTTCTGCCTCATCGCTAAATTCTTTTTTTATGGTAAAGGCAATTGTGATATGATCTCTGGTATAAATCCTTCTGCCTACCACATAGCGGTTGAGGTGGGGACGCAGGGCAAAGGTGCGGATTAGGGCAGCCAGAAAAAGATCAAAAGTGGTGCACTTCAGCTCGTCTGTCGCCAGGTTTTTATTATAATCCCGGATAAAGCCGGTCAATTTATCCAGGCATATTTGTTCCTTAAGATAAATCAGGGATTCCGTACGGGTGGGCATGGCATGGACCATGCTTTTTTGATAATTGCTGGCGCTGCGGAGCAAGCGGGCGTCCAGCCTGTCCCCGCGGCGGCGTTTGGGTGGTTGCCAGTTTGTCATTATTCATTCCTTTTCTTTTAACGGCTTCACCTATTTTATCATTATATGGGTATAATTGTAAAGCTCTTTTCCGGTGTTTTTCCCCCTATTTTCCACTTTTCCTCTTGACAAGTACAACCTAAATGTGTCAGACTATCAGTAAGCTATAGAATATAGAAAGAAGGGAAAGATATGTTTACTATAATATCTAAGAAGCCAATGAAGTTATTAATGCTTATGCTTTTAGCTGCCTTTGTTCTTACCATTGTATTCGATGCCGCACGGCTCATCGTTTTTGAGACCGTATTTGCGGCTACTGATGATTTTGGGCCGCGTATTAATTCCGCTGCCGACCCGGCAGATGCTATCTATGTTTCTCCGGATGGTAACGATTCTACGGCAACCGGATCTATAGAAGCGCCTTATAAAAGTATCAATACCGCTTTGGCAGCCGCTGCGTCCGGCGATACCATAATCCTGCGCGGAGGTACTTATCGTGAAGGAGCCAATGTCCGGGTACGTTTGCCAAATATTACCATAAAGTCCAGAGAAGGCGAATGGGCGGTTATTGACCTGACCAGCTATGATTCGGGCAATGACGAAGACTCCGGAGTATATTTCGATGTTGATTCCTCAGGCGGCAAACTGCAATCTGTTGAAGTAATCGGAGGGTTTTATGCTGTTTCGACAGAAACAAGATGGGATTGGGGAGATCCGAATAACCGGACCGGGGCTTCCAATATTATTATCGAGGATTGCAAACTGCATGATTCCAGGTACGATGTGATCAAAGTAAAACCCAAATGTAATAATGTCACCATCCGCTATAATGAAATATATAATTCCGGGCGGGCCTTTGACGGTAATGAGCATAACGGGGAAGATAATGCCGAAGGTATTGATAATGTCAACGGCGATAATATGTATGTACATAACAACTATATCCACGATATAATTTCCAATGCGATCTACGCTAAAGGCGGCGCAACCGATGTTTTGATCGAAAATAACCGGATCGAAACCGCCTACGGCGCCGGAATTATGCTTGGTTTTGATGCCAGCCCGGAATTTTTTGACCTAACAGTTAATCCGCAGTACTATGAGAATATCCGGGGTATTGTCCGCAATAACCTGATTATTGACACAGGTTGGGAAGGTATTGGATTTTATGCTTCCAAGGATGGCCAGGTTTATAACAATACCCTGGTCAATGTAGCCAATGGCGGACTATATCACAGCGCGATTTACTTTGGGATCACAATGCAGGACTGGGATCCCCAGGCCCTGCGGCCTGCCAATCTCAACCCGATTATCCACCATAATGTTGTGGTCCAGCCATCCGCTAATATTCGTCCGACCATAGAGATCCGTTATGCAAATGAACTTGGCGGTCTTTCCGCTCTCGATGGAAATCCGATAATGAGCAATAACTGTTATTTTATAGCCGGGAAAAATGCTACCTTTACCGATAACCGGCCGGGCAGCATCCTGACAAATGCGGGACTTTCCGCCTGGCAATCCCATATCGGCGGCGACAGCGGTTCCATTGAGGTCGATCCGGTTCTTGATCCTGATTATATAACTACAAATCCCCTCTGCGCCGGGATGGGATATGCTTTTGAACTGGCGCCAACTTATCTGGCATTTGCCAGCCCCTCACCCTACACATATCCGAATGCGACAGTAGGCTACAGCAATATGTCTATGGCCCAAATCTTCACTATCACCAATATCGGCACTCAGCCGCTGACTGGCCTGACAGCAGCATTGAACAGCCAGGACTTCGAGATCAGCACACCGCTGTCCGCCAATACCATCCTGCTGCCGGGTACGGCAACCATTGCTGTCCGGCCCAAAAACGCCCTGGCAGCCGGTTCCTATAGCGGTACCCTTATCATCCGTTGGGACAATGACGGAGGTGCGGGACTTGCCGTCAGCCTCGGCTTTGCGGTGGGTAATGAGTTAGTGTTTCCTCAGCTGACACTCTCGGCAGATCCACTTACTTCCCAGATTTATCCGGGCAACGTTGTCTTAAGGGCCACTCTGTCAGGAGCGGCGCCCGATAATGGGGGCAAAACAGTCGTTTTCAATATAAATGGCAGCTTATACAATGCGTCTACAAACGCTTCCGGTATTGCGGTCTATACCGCCGCCGATCCTGCACCCGGTCTATACAGCTTTGGCGCCGCCTTTGCAGGCGACATAGACAATGCTCCGGCTGCGGCTGCGGCTATCACCGGCTACACTGTTTACAAGGGAACCGGCTCGGCGCTGAATAAACCCGCGGCAAGCCTTATCGGCGGAAACGGATTTATCGCCGCAGCTACTTTGGTTTCCCCGACCGGCCAAATGATCGAATATGCCGTAGGAACAAACAGTATGACGCCCGGCGCCTGGCAGAGCAGCAAGGTTTTTACCGGACTTGCTCCGGGAACAGACTACTATATATTTGTCCGCAGTGCGGAAAACAGCGCATACAGCGCCGGAACGCCTGCGGTCAGCGATGCGGTCAGGACACTGACTACGGGAGAACAAATCTTTGATATTGCCGGCTTTTATCATGAAACCGGCCAGCTATCAGTAGGCAAAGGTGATATTATTGTTGTGGGGCAGCGCATATACAGGGTCACGGCGAATACCATAACGATATCCTATTGGAGCCAGAGCACTTTGGCAGGGGCTATTTCCTGGTGGACCGAGTATCTGGATAGCTACGCTTCATCCGGGATGCTGGAAATAATAGCTATGGACGATCCTGTCGCTGTTACCGGTATGATTAAATCATTTTACCCGCTCAACTCCGCAATTATCAGGCTTATGCAGGGGGATGTCGTAAAATATGAGTTAACTGTCAAAGAGGAGCCCGGCTACGGCCAAGTTGACCGGACATTTACTTTCCCTGCAATCGAGCCGGATACCTATTCTCTTGTTATCAAAAAACCTGCTCACACCTCTTTTACGGTTCAATCTGTCATTGTCGGCAATACTGATCTCGACCTAACTGCAGACAGCCGTCCGGAAGTTCGGCTGATGAGCTTGCGCTGCGGCGATATCAATGGTGACGGCCTGATCAATGATGCTGATTTGACCGTTTTATGGCGGGCAGGTAATTACAACAAAAAAGCCGGTGAAGCAGAAAACCACTTATGCGATCTAAACGGAGACGGCTTGATCAATGACGCTGATTTGACCATACTTTGGCTGGCTTACAATTACAACCGGGGGCCAATTATAGTCCCGTAGAGATTTTATTAGGCTATCAAAAAAAATTGTTTTTTTTATAACGATAGAGTATAATAAAGACAGCGAAAGGAATATTACCATGCGGGTTTACTTTGATAGAGGTGTGACGATGCGAAGTAATACAGTCATAAAAAATGAGGGAATGCGTATCCTTACCGAAAGACTTGGGCCTGTTGATGCCGGAAAATTCATTGTACTTTTGCGCCGTGAACCTTTTGACTACACGGAATGGCGGCAGGATTTATACAAAGATATGGCGCTAGATGAGTTTTTGCAAAAAGCAAATGAGCATCGCAATCCGGCGAAGGCGTAAGCTCCTACCATTTTATTTTTATTTTTTCTATTCTGAATCCTGACTTCTGACTTCTGACTACTTGCGGTCGAAGACCGCTTTATGATATAATTCAGGGTAACAGACGCATAATAAAGCTAAAAAATAAGGGTAGGAGGAAGAATATGAGTAAAATTGCTATTGTGGCAATTGGCGGTAATTCCCTGATTTTAAGAAAAGATAAAACATCTATGGCAGATCAAATGGAAGCGGTGGCCCAAACCTGTGTCCACTTGGCAGATATGGTAGCCAAAGGCTGGACCTTGGTCATCACCCACGGCAACGGTCCCCAGGTAGGTTTTGATTTGCGCCGGGCCGAGCTGGCTGCCGGGGAGCTGCCTTTGGTGCCTCTGGAAGGTATTGGTGCCGGCACCCAGGGTAATATCGGCTATATGATACAGCAATGTCTTTACAACGAGCTCTTGCGGCGGAAATTGGATAAACAGGCTGCGACGGTAGTGACCCAGGTCGTGGTGGATAAAGACGATCCGGCTTTTTTAAACCCTACCAAGCCGGTGGGCAGCTTTATGAGCGAAGAGGTTGCTCTACACCATCAAAAGGAAGATGGCTGGCAGGTGGCGGAGGACGCGGGCCGGGGCTGGCGCCGGGTGGTAGCCTCTCCCTTGCCGGTGGATATAGTGGAAAAAGATATAATTAAACAATTGGTAAATAATGGTAATCTGGTGATCTGTGTGGGCGGCGGCGGGATTCCTGTTGCCCTGGATGAAAACGGTCTTTCGGGCCGGGCGGCAGTGATCGATAAAGACTATGCCTCTGCTCTGCTGGCCAATATTCTCAAAGCGGATCTGCTTTTGATTTCCACCGCCGTAGATCAGGTCGCCATTAATTTCGGCAAGGAAAATCAGGAAAACCTGGCCCGGATGAGCCTGGCTGAAGCCAAACAGTATTTAAAGGAAGGACATTTTGCCGCCGGCAGTATGGGCCCCAAAATCCAGGCAGTGATCGGCTTTTTGGAGCAAGGCGGCAAAGAAGCCCTGATCACCTCCCCGGAGCAGATTGCCGCTGCTTTGGAGGGAAAAACAGGAACGATGATAATTGACAATTGACAATGGATAATTGACAATTATAAAAAGAAAAACAACGTCATTCCGGGCTTGACCCGGAATCCCCTGCTCATCCATAAGGGGATTGCGGGTCAAATCCGGTTTATATACTCAACAACGAAAACATTTTCCATCCCTGCAAAGGTCTTTTTGCCGCCAAGCGGCGCGGTAAAACCTTGAAAGGCAACAAGCATTCCTGCGGTTTTCCCGCACCACCTGACAGCAAAAATCCTCGTTGGATGAATAGAAAATGTTTCCGTTGTTGAGTATAGCTGAGTGTATGAACTGTAACCAGAGTTTATCAATAATTTTTCGATTATAATCGAAAAATTATTGACGGAAAAGGATTATTCGGTTATACTATCTATGGGTGATAGTTATGAGTAAAGAAATTATTGAGCGGCCTGTGTATGTTCAGAGAATTATGCGTTTTGTTGATATTCCGTCAATCAAGGTTCTTACGGGCATACGGCGTTGCGGTAAATCTTCTATTATTTATCTGATCATGGATGAGCTGGAAAAACGCGGAATCCCTGAGGGAAATATTGTCTATTATGATTTTTCCGAACCCGAATGGGAAGATGGGAAGATGCTTGCTGTTTTTGAGGAAGTGAAAGCGAAATTAGCGCCGGCCGGGAGAACTTATCTCTTTTTGGATGAGGTGCAAGAGATAAAAAGCTGGGAGCGAATGGTTAATACCCTTAATCAAAAACGGGAATTTGATGTGGATATTTATGTTTCCGGTTCTAATTCCCGGATGCTTTCGACGGAAATTGAAACGTATTTAACAGGCCGTATCATTACAATTCCTGTTTGGACCCTATCCTTTGCCGAGTATTTGGATTTTAAAAAGAGATATATGGAGCTTGGCAGAACAAAAGATGAGCTTTATAACTATCTCGAATTTGGCGGCTTTCCTGCCACTCATTTGCGCAAAATGGAACGGCCGGATATTTATTCAATGGTCAAAGATATTTATAATACGGTGATTTTTAACGATATAGTCAAACGCAACCAAATTCGCAAGGTGGATCTATTGGAACGAATCGTGAAATTTGCTTTTGCCAATGTCGGCAGTATTTTTTCCTCAAGCTCAATCTCGAAATATATCAAGAGCGAGCAGAGGAAAATAGATGTGGAAACTGTCTATTCCTACTTAGAAAAATTATCCGGCGCCCATATTCTCAAGAAATGCTCACGATATGACCTGAAAGGCAAGGAAATCTTGAAAACTTTTGAGAAATACTATCTTGCTGATACATCGCTGCGTCATGCCATTATCGGTTTTGACAAAGATGCTTTTTCGGGATTACTGGAAAATGTTGTTTATCTCGAATTGCTGCGCCGGGGATATGATGTTTATGTGGGGAAGTATAACGATTTGGAAATAGATTTTGTCGCCGAAAAGCAAGATGAAAGGGTTTATTTTCAAGTGGCGCAAGAAATCCGGGATGAAAAAACGATGGAAAGAGAATATGAAAACCTGCTGAAAATCCAGGATAATTACCCCAAATACGTACTATCCACCCAAGACCTAGCAGCCGGAAACTACAAAGGAATAAAATCAATCCACATAGCCGACTGGCTATTAAGTATATAGATATAATCCCTACCCCAGATAAACTGGAAAAGTATTTAAAAACAAATTAGACACTGATTACACGGATTAAAAACGGATTAACACGGATTTTTTTCATTATAAAAAAATAGATGTTTTTTGTTTTTTCTCATACAACAGCACCTAAGTTCCTCATATCCTAGAGGCAACAGCGAAAATCCGTTAAAATCCTTAAAATCCGCGTCTAATTATTTCATGCATCCTTTTAAATCTACATCCTTGCAGGTCAATTCAGAGATGACGTAAATATAATGACTTTTTTTGTTCGAATTTGAGAGCTTAGTTCCTAAATGTTAAGAAAGAAACAAATCATTTAATAATTATGAATTATGAATTGTGAATTGCTAAAAGGAGTTGATGATTTTTGTCTGAGCAAGAAACGGTCTATAAAATAATCGGTAAAGCTACCCCCAGGATCGACGGGCCGGCTAAGGTTACGGGGAAAATGCAATATACTTCCGATATTATGCTGCCGGGCATGTTATATGGTATGGTTTTGCGCAGCCCCCATGCCCATGCGGAAATAATCAGCATTGATACTGCCGAAGCGGAAGCTCTAGGCGCTGTTTGTCTTACCTATGCTGATATTAATCCGATAGTTTATAATGAACGCAGCGTCAGCATACCTGCCGCTACCTATCGGGACCGGACGGTGCTGCCTGCTAAAGCCCGCCATTTTGGCGAACCTATTGCCGCTGTGGCTGCTGCCAGCGAAGAATTGGCTTATCAGGCCCTGCAGCTGCTTAAAGTTGAATATAAAGTTTTGCCTGCCGTTTTTACTCCTCAGGAAGCAATGGCGGATGGCGCGCCTCAGCTTTATGAACAGATTTGGCTGGGCGAGGAAAAGGTAGCAGTCAAGAATAATATCGGGGTTATCCGCAATATTGAAGAAGGGGATGTCGAAGCCGGCTTTGCCGCTGCCGACCGCATCTTTGAGCATACATTTGAGCTGGGCCGGGTTTATCATGATCAGCTGGAAACCAAAGGAGCTGTTTGCGCTCCGGAGGCTGACGGCAGCCTGACCGTTTGGTGTACCGCCCAATCCATCCATGCCAACCGTCAGCTCTTGGGCCGGGTGTTGGGTCTGCCTCTTTCCAAAATAAATGTCAAGAAATTGCCTTTGGGCGGAGCTTTTGGCTCCAGTATCCAGGTCAATACGGTTACTCCGATTTGCGCCTGCCTGGCCTTGAAAGCGGGCCGTCCGGTCAAACTGATCTCCTCCCGGGAGGAGGATTTTTACAGCCATCAAAAATACCCCTCGGTTTTTGAAGTGAAACTGGGGGTGGCCGGGGAGGGCCGTTTTACTGCCGCCCAGGTCAAATGTCTGGTGGATTTTGGCGCCCACCAGGTGCAGCCTTTACCCTATATGGGTTGTGTGGCAGGTTGGTTTGCCTCTTTGTATCGCTATGGCCCCTTGCGTTTTTTGGGCACGGCGGTTTATACCAACAAGGTGCCTTGCTGCGCCATGCAGGGTTATGGCAATCCGCAAATCAATTTTGCCATCGAAAGCATGGTGGATATCATCTGTGAGGAAATGGGCTGGGATTCTGTGGAATTCCGCCTCAAAAATCACCGGGGCGTAGGCGATGAATTCTGGGGCCAGGGACCGACCATCCGCTCGATCATCAAAAGCTGCGGAGTACCGGAATCCCTGACCAAAGGCGGGGAGATATTTGCCTGGAAAGAGCGCCGGCCTCATACGGAAAAAAGCGGCCGCTATCGCAAAGGGATCGGAGTAGCCCGGGGTTTCCATACTTCCGGTACCGGCGGGCCCAAGGAAGGCGAGGTTATCGATTATTCCAGCTGTATGGTAAAAATAAATGAGGACGGCTCGGTGGATCTGATCAGTGCTTTGATGGATCACGGGGGCGGGACCTGGGATGCCATGGCTAAAATCGTTTCCCAAACCCTGCAGGTGCCAATGAGGATGATCGGCCTTTCTCCCACCGACACCCGCAACACCGGCTATGATGTCTGCACTCATGCCACCCGCGGCGTCTATTGCGGCGGAGCGGCGGTGCTGTATGTGACTAATAAAGTCAAGGAAAAACTTTTGGAATATGCCGGCAGGATCCTTTTTGAACATCCTGCGGCTTTGGAAATAATCTGTGATGAGGAATTGGGCCAAGGGGTAATATTTGCCAAAAATTACCATCAAAAGAGCATAACTATCGGCGAAGTAGCCAAAATCGCCCAGATCAATAGCTGGGGGACTATAGCCTATACGGACAGTTATCGCCAGCGCAATTGCCCCCCCTGTTTCACCACTCACTTTTTAGAGGTGGAAGTGGATACCCTGACAGGGGAAATAACGGTACCAAAAGCCCTGCTTTACGGCGATTGCGGCACAGTGATCAATCCGGTTCTAATCGACGGCCAGCTAATAGGCTCTTTTAACCGGGGCCTGGGCTATACGGTTTATGAAAGCCTGGATGTAGATCAAAAGACCGGCGAACTGACCAATAAGGGCCTGCTGGTGGATTATAAAACCCCCACGGCAGCGGAAATGCCGGCCGCGGAAAATGTCCTGGTACACTGGACCGACACCTATGAACCCTCCGGTCCTTTCGGCGCCAAAGGCATAGGCGAAGCAGCCCTAGCCAGCGTCCAGGCAGCCCTGGCCAACGCTGTTTATAATGCGATAGGGATCCGGTTTGCTAAGTTACCTATTACTCCGGAGGTAGTGCTTGCAGCCCTTAGGGCAATTGACAATTGACAATTGACAATTGACAATTATGGAGCTTTCGCTTCGCGAAAGTTTTTATTTAATAAAACATTTCGCGGAGCGAAATTTCAATAATTGTCAATTGTCAATTATCAATTGTCAATTCCAGATCGAAAGGAGGCACATATGAATACTCGGATCATCCCGGTTAACTATAATTATCTGGCCCCGACGACCCTAGCCGAGGCTTTGACCGTTTTGGCGGATAAGCCCCGGGTTAAGATTTTGGCTGGGGGTACGGATTTGATTGTTAAGTTGAAAACCGGCGTTGATATTCCTTTGGAATATCTGATGGATATCAAGCGGATCGAAGAGCTTAAGCTGCCTAAATATTGCCAGCGCGGTCTTTTTATCGGTCCCTTGGCTACTCTTTCTCAACTGGAAAAGGACCCGGATCTGCAAAAGCATTATCCCGCTCTGGCCGAGGCTTTGCGGGCTATGGCTGCTGTATCTGTCCGAAATATGGCTACTATGGCCGGGAATCTTTGTAATGCTTCTCCGGTTGCCGATACGGCCGGGCCTGCGATATGCTATGGGGCTCAGTTAAAATTGGAAAATATTACCAATCATCGTATCATCAAGGCGGAGGATTTTTTCACCGGACCTCAAACTAATGTGATGACGCCTCAGGAAATCTTAACAGAGATATTTTTACCGCAACCCCTTGCCAATTGCGGAGGCGCCTTTAGAAAGAAAACCCGGGTCAAGGCGGATATTGCCAAAATCAGCGCTACGGCTGTTCTGGCCCGGGAGGGTAATATTATCACTCATTGCCGGATAGCTATGGGATCTATCGCCGCTGTTCCCCTTTTCCTTGGAGAATTGAGCGCCGGCCTCATTGGGCAGGAAATGAGCCCGGATCTGCGCCGGGAAGCCGGACGAAAGGCAGCGGAAACTATAAAACCGATTGATGATAACCGTACTACTGCCGGATACCGCACAGCTATTGCCGGTCTGCTGGTGGAAGAAGTCCTGGCCGCGGCTTGGCAAAGAGCGGGAGGTGAGCTGTAATGGCTAAGCAGGAAATAAAACTGACTGTAAACGGGAAAATTTATCATTTAGAAGTTGCTCCCAATGAAATTTTGCTCAATATCCTGCGGGATAAACTCTTTTTGACCGGCTCCAAATACGGCTGCGGCATCGGTGAATGCGGGGCCTGCACCATTTTGGCCGGGGGCCGTTCCTATCTTTCCTGCCTGATCCCGGCAGTAGCGGCGGACGGTTGGGAAATCACGACCATAGAGGGTCTGGCCAAAGGCGAGGAGCTTACCCCGCTGCAGCAGGCTTTTATCGACGAGGGCGCCATTCAATGCGGTTTTTGCACCCCAGGCATGGTAATGACAGCCACCGCCCTCTTAAACGAGAACCCCGATCCGGATGAGGAATACATCAAGGATTATTTGCGGGGCAACCATTGCCGCTGTACAGGATATATAGCAATCGTCAAGGCAGTGCAAGCAGCAGCGGAAAAACAAAGACAGGGTTGAATAACAACCTTGGCCCCCCTTAAAAAAGAAGGGGGCCAAGGGAAGAATTAAGCGAGGAAGGTATCTGCTCATGAAGAATTTTAACTATATCAATGCCCCGGATTTGCCTTCTGCTTTGGAGGCTTTGGCTAAGCCGGATGCCTATTTGGTGGCAGGGGGAACTAATGCCCTGGTGGATATCCGGGCCGGAAAAATCAATGATCGTACCTTGGTCAATATTCAGGGTCTGACGGAATTTGACCGCATTACCCTGCAGGAAAACGGGCGGATCCAAATCGGTGCTCTTACCGCTATCAGTAAACTGGCTGCCTCTGATTTGCTGGCGGAAAAAGCGCCGGCTCTTTATCAGGCGGCTTGTAATTTTGCCGATCCGCTCACCAGGAACAGCGCTACTATAGGCGGTAACCTGGCCAATGCCTCTCCTGCCGCCGATACCGCCCCGCCTTTGCTGGCTCTGGATGCGGAATTGCTCTTGGCAAGTCGGTTTGGGGAGCGGCGTTTACCATTGCAGGAATTTTTCCTGGGGGTGGGGAAGACAGCTCTGGTCCCCGGAGAAATGGTACTGGCTGTGGAATTTATGCCAAATTCTTTCAGTAGTTTTCTCAAATTAGGTTTACGTCAGGCCATGGCTATTTCCATAGTTACTGCCGCTGCTGCTCTTAGCCTTGATAAAGAGGGCATTGTCCGGGAGTTTCACCTGGCCTTTGGTTCGGTAGGGCCGACTCCCTTGCGGGCCTATAATGGAGAAAAAGCCGTTACGGGAACTGAATTCGCTGATCCGGAAGTCATAAAACAACTGCAAGAAGCAGTACAACTTGATATCAACCCCATTGATGATTTGCGGGCCGGCGCCGGGTATCGCCGGGAAATGGCTGGGGTTTTAGCCAAACGGGCAATTCTTTCGGCAGGAAGGGAGGTAGGGCAATGAGCGGCACTTTTGAGATAAATTTACGGATCAACGGGCAGGAAGCCGTTTTACCGACCACAGCAGAAAAAAGCCTGCTCCGCTTTTTGCGGGAGCATAATTATTGGGATGTAAAATGCGGCTGCGAAGAAGGTGATTGCGGCAGTTGCGCCGTACTTTTAGACGGGAGAGCAGTAAAATCCTGCATCACCCTGGCAGCAGCCTGCAACGGCCGGGAAATCTGGACCAACCGGGGCCTAGGACGCACGGATGAACTGACCAAAAAATTACAGGCGGCCTTCGTAGAAAGCGGAGCCATCCAATGCGGCTTTTGCACCTGCGGCATGATAATAGCCGCCAAACACTACCTGGAGCAGGGAGGCAAAGCCGACCGCTCTCAAATCAAAGAAGCCATCTCCGGCAACCTCTGCCGCTGCACGGGGTATGTTAAGATAGTTGATGCGGTTTATGGGGTTGCGCTTGAGATGGGAACTGGCGGAATATAGAGAGCTTACCATAATTGACAATTGACAATTGACAATTGACAATTGACAATTATGGAAAAAAATCAAAGATTTTTTGATTATTGAAATAAAGGTCTTTTAATATAATCAAGAAAACATGGACTGTTTTTACAACAATTGTCCATTGTCAATCGTCAATTGTCAATTGAAAAGGGGTGCATTATGTCTGATTTCAAATTAATAGGTACGGGGGCTGCCCGTCATGATGCTTGGGCTAAAGCCAAGGGCGAGCAAGCTTATTCTGATGATTTTGCCTTGCCGGGGATGATTTACGGCAAGGTTTTGCGCAGCGCTTATCCTGCCGCTGTTATCAAAAATATCAATACTCAAAAAGCCAAAACCCTGCCCGGGGTCCATGCGGTGCTTACTTCTGCCGATGTGCCCCGTAATACCGATGTTTCTAAATTCGGTCAGATGCGGGATGTGGGCGGCGGTTTTGAAGGGCTTTATAAAGTGCTGGCTGACGGTAAGGTGCGCTATAAGGGCGAGGCTGTAGCTTTGGTGGCTGCCGATACTGAGGAAATATGCGAAGAGGCTTGCCGTTTGATCGAGGTGGATTATAGAATCGAGCCGGGGGTTTTTTGCCCGGAAGAAGCCTTGCTTCCCGGGGCCTACCTGGTTTCCGGTGAGGATAAAAGCAATCAAATCATGCGGACCAAGGTGGAAAAAGGCGATGTGGAAGCTGCTTTTGCCAAAGCCCATGTTATCGTAGAAAATGAATACCGGACCCCGGCGGTGGATCATGCTTATATCGAAACCGAAGGCGGCGTGGCCTGGGTGGATGAGAATGAGGTCATTACCTTGCGGGTAGGCACTCAGGTTTTGGAGCATTACCGTACCGTAGCCAAAATCATGGATCTGCCCCATAATAAAGTGCGCAATATGGGGGTACCCATGGGAGGCGGTTTTGGCGGCAAAGAGGATATTACCGTGGAGTCCTTTTTAGCCCTGTTGGCTTGGCATACCCGCCGCCCGGTAAAAATGATCTGGAGCCGGGAAGAAAGCCTGGAGTGTCATGCCAAGCGCCACCCGGAAATCTTACGCTATAAAACCGGGGCTGCCAAAGATGGCACAATCATCGCCCAGCAGGTGGAAATTGTCATGGACGGAGGCGGTTATACCTATTTGACCCCCTGGGTGCAGATGTACTCCACTATTTATGCTCCGGGCTGCTATCGGATAGATAATTTGGAGGTGAACAGCGTTTCCGCTTTTACCAACAATACTTTTGCCAGCGCCAACCGGGGCTTTGGCTCCTGCCAGGTCAATATCGCTTATGAAAGCCAAATGGATGAGGTCGCGGCCAAACTGGGGATTTCTCCCTATGAGATCCGCAAAATCAATTGCCTGCGCCAGGGCGATGAAATCTCCACCGGCTATATTCCCGAAGGCTCGGTAGTTTTGGAGGAATTGCTGGATAAAACCTGGGAAAAATTGGTAAATAGCGGGCCCAAGCAGGAATATACTCAGGAGGGCTGGAAAATCGGCCGGGGCTTGGCCTGCGGGATGATGCCTTATGGCCGGCTTTGTTTCCTTCATGATTCCTCCCGGGTCGGGATCCGGGTCGAGCTGGACGGCAGTGTGACTGTGCGGGCCGGGGTGCCCGATCTGGGGGGCGGTCAAAGCTCGGTGCTATGCCAAATAGCCGCCGAGGAGCTGGGACTGCCTATCAATAAAGTCCATTCTTTTGTCATGGATACTCATTTGACTCCTCTGGCCGGTACTACTACGGCTACCCGTCAGCTTTATATGTCCGGCAATGCCTGCCTGGTGGCTGTAGGCCAGGTTAAAGAAGTTCTGGCCAAGAAAGCTGCCGCTGCTTTAAATTGCCTGGCGGCTGAGCTGACTTTTGCCGGGGAGCGGATTTTTCTCACAAAAGAGCCGGAACGGGGCCTTGCTTTTGTTCAGGTCGTGGCCCAAGCCTCCAATGACGGAGAGCCTCTTTTTTGCGAAGGCCAGTTCAATGCTCCTTTTACCGAAGTACCTGATTTAACCAATATCAAAGGGCGGATCCATCCGGATCTGACTTTTACCGCCCATGCCGTAGAGGTGGCGGTGGATGAGGAAACCGGTCAATATAAAATCCTCAAACTGATTGCCGGGATAGACGCAGGCAGGGTAATCAACCGCAACAGCTGTGAAGGCCAAGTAGAAGGCGGCGCAGTCTATAATGTGGGTTATGTTAACGAGAACCTGGGCTGGGAGAAGGGTATTACCCGGGCCAACAGTTTTGCCACCTATTTGATCCCTACAGCCCTGGATGTGCCCGATCTGGAAACCGTTATTCTGGAATCCGGCGGCGGTTTGGGGCCATATGGGGCCAAGGGCGTAGGCGAACCCTCCGACAATTCTATAGCCCCGGCTATTCTCAATGCTATCAGGGACGCTACAGGCTACCGGGTAACAAGTATGCCGGTCACTCCGGAATCCTTATTAGCAGGGGTTAAGTCAATTCACAATTCATAATTAGTAGCTTACGAACTCGTTTCGTAAAAAAAACAAGAATTTTGTTCAATACTTTTCGTGGAGCGAAAAGTTACCTGCATTCTGATTTCTGAATACTGAATCCT
>Ga0082212_10001537_pt1 | contig 34095 bp, 26 predicted proteins | sample TergutNt197P3_FD_71548 | JGI IMG/M metagenome (GOLD analysis project Ga0082212, IMG submission 71548) | Neocapritermes taracua P3 segment gut microbial communities from Petit-Saut dam, French Guiana - Nt197 P3 | ecosystem: Host-associated > Arthropoda: Insects > Digestive system > Gut ... | reverse complement strand
AAAAAGGAATCATGTCATGCTATACTATATTCACCGTTTGTTCAGTGAAGGGGGTGAGAGGATGCCATGCAATGATAAATTGACAATGCGGCAAGAGCAGGCTGCGGAAACACGGCGGAACCTGCTTGACGCCGCTCTGAAGTTGTTTGCTGAAAACGGGTACAGCGCAACGCCGGTGCGCGACATCAACCGCATGGCCGGCATGGCGGATGGCTTGCTATACCACTATTTCCCGGACGGCAAAAAAGAAATACTGCTGGTCCTGGTGGAGGAGAAGATCGGCGAAATCAGAGCGCTCCTTCGCAGCGGCGCGGAAGGGCTCGACGACCTGCCGCTTGCCGAAGCGCTGGAGCAGGTTTTCCAAAACTGGTTTGAGGTTTTTCACGCGCGGAAAGACGTGATAAAAATCCTGTTGAAGGAAAATGAGGCCATGCAGATCATTGAACGGGAGAAGCTTGCGGAGATTATACACCGTGGAGATCAGTGGTTCCCGGAGTTTTTGCGGAAAAGAGCCCAGAGGGGCGAGATCAGGGAAATCGATTACGTCAGCGCGTCGGAGTCATTGGGGACTGTGCTGTACAGCTATTTCCTCGCGATGCTCACTGGCACAAGCGCGGGGATATTAAGCGATGAGGCGCATCGGAAACGGCTGATTGCCTATCAGGTGGATCTATGGAAAAACCCTCAGTCATAAGCTAGAGGGTTTTTCAAAGGGCTGTTTTGCTCACTGATTGTTCAGTGAGCTTTCACGGGTAAGCCCGCGAGGCTAATACAATTTTTGGGAAAGGCGCGTCTATGCAAATCTTCAGGTATCTCAAAAAATCGTGGTTGGCGGTGCTTGGCTGCTTCCTGCTGCTGGTGGTGCAGGCGGTGTGCGACCTGTCGCTGCCGACCTATACCAGCAACATCGTCAACGTGGGTATCTCACAGGGAGGTATCCCGGACGCGGTGCCGGAGCAGCTGCGTGGCAGTACACTGGAAATCATGCGGGAGCTGATGCCGCCGGAAGACAGCGCCGCGGTAGTGAAGAGCTATACCGCAGACAAGGACAGTATATACCATTTAAATGAAGCGGCGGACCGCGCCGCGCTCGATAGCATCTTCCGGGACGTGATCGTGCGGGAGGCCCAGGTACTGGTGGGCGACAATACCTACACGCCCGAGGAGCTTATGCGGGTAATCCAAATGCTCGGCACGGATATGCCGCTGGACGAAAGCACGTTGAAGCTTTTGTACTATGACTATTTTTCTGAAGGCGCAACAGAACCTATGACGGCGGAGACGTTTCTACACTTTCTGCAAAACGGCGTGGCGAACGCTCCAACCCTCGGCGCGCGGATGGATGAGGACACAAGGGCCGGCATCGAAAAGCTCGGCCAGTTTGCCGACGCGAACGCCCTCGAAAAGCCGATGAACGCCAAGGAGCTCGGCGGGGTGTTCGGCATGGACGAGGCGCAGGTGCAGCAACTGCTGCTGCTGTATTTCACCACCTACGGCGGTGCCGGCACAGAGGCCCTGTCACTGCAAGCATTTGCGGATTATTTGGTGGACGACGTTTCCAAAAACCCGGAATATGCGGGTATGATGGACAAAAACACCCTTTCGCTGATACAGCAGATGCAGGCTTTCACCGACCCCGCGGTGATCAAGCGGCCGGTTACGTATACGGAGCTGGCGAAGCTGATGGGGATGGACGCGGAGCAGGTGAAACTGCTGTATGTGTACGAGAAGTCGCAGGACAATGCCTACCAGCCGGAGGCTATGACGCTGGGCGAGTTCGTCTCGTATCTGGAAAACCAGGCGGAAAATCCGCTCTTCGCGGCCCAGCTCGGCTCGCAGGCAACGGTCATGAAGATGCTGGGCCGGCTTTCCGGCGTGATGGACGCCGTGCTGGGCGGAAGGAAATATACCTATGAGCAGATTGCCGGCCTCATGAACATGGAACCGGCGATGATCAAGCTCGTGTTTGCGCTGCGTGAATCAGAAGCCCAGGCCGGGAGCTGGAAGCTCTCGCCGCTGGAGGCTGTGTCGTTCCTCTCCGGAAACAGCGCGCCCTTCGGCAATATGCTCGGCGGTGATCTGGCGGCGCAGATTCAGATGGCGCAGAGCCTGATGCAGGGCAGCCTGGCGGGCAAGAAATACACGCCCAAGGAGCTTTCCGCCCTGCTGGGAATGGACCAGAATGTAATCGAGAAGCTATTCTTGTTACGTCAAAACCAATACGGCGGCACAAGCGGCTGGAAGCTGCCGCCGCACACCTTTATAGATTTTATGTCCAAAGACGTGCTTAAGAGCGAAACATATGCTGAGAGAATTGGCGAAGCCGCCGAGTCGCTTGAAGCCGCCAAATCATTGATCGGCGCGGTGGTTTCCGGTAAGGAATACAGCGCTGAGGAGATGGCGCAGCTGATGAGCGGCTTCGGCGAGGCCATGGACGCGGACAGCATCGAGATGCTCTACCTATTCTATGCGAGCACGCAGCACAGCGATCCGGATTGGAAGATGACGGTGATGGAGCTGCTGGACTTTTTGGGCAACGACGTGGTGAACGACCCGCGCTTTTCCTCGGTGCTGGACGCGCAGACGAAGGAGAGCATCGCGGGCGTGAAAACGCAGTTGACCGAAAGTATCTCGCTGGCGAACGTGGATTTCTCCAATGAACTTGTGCAGCAGCAGGTCGCGGTAAGATTCCTGAACGGCGAATACACCGCCATCGGCATGGACATGGCCAAGCTGCAGCGGGACTACATGTTCCGTATGGCGCTCCAGATGATCCTGCTGGTGCTGCTGTCCACCCTGGCGGCGATCTGCGCGTTTATGCTGGCCAGCTATGCGGGGGCGAGAAACAGCTTTGTCCTGCGCGATAAAATTTACGAGAAGATATTGTCCTTCTCCAGCGCGGAGATCGACAAATTTTCCACGGCGTCGCTCATCACCCGCAGCACCAATGACATCCAGCAGATTCAAATGGCCATCGTGATGCTGCTGCGCATGGTGCTGTACGCCCCCATCCTCGGCGTCGGCGGGGTGATCAAGGTGGCGCAGACGAACACCGGCATGGGCTGGGTGATCGCGCTGGCGGTAGGGATCGTCATGGCGGTGGTGGCCTTCCTGGTGAGCATCGCGATGCCGAAATTCAAGAAGCTGCAGGTCATGATCGACAAGGTCAACCTGGTCAGCCGGGAGATCCTGACGGGGCTGCCGGTGATCCGCGCCTTCACCCGCGAAAAGGAGGAGGAGGCGCGCTTCGACAAGGCGAATAAGGCGCTCATGGGTACGCAGCTCTTCCTCAACCGGGGAATGAGCGTCATGATGCCCATCATGATGTTCTTTATGAACGCCGTCGCCATGCTGATCATCTGGGTCGGCGGGCACGGCATAGAGGCCGGCAATATGGAGGTCGGCGACATGATGGCCTTCATCACCTACACCATCCAGATTATCATGGCGTTTATGATGCTCAGCCTTATTTCGATCATCCTCCCAAGGGCCGGCGTGGCCGCGCAGCGCGTGGAGGAGGTGCTTGAAGCCGAGCCCAGCATCGTCAACGCGCCCCAAACGCAGCCGATTGGAAAGACGACGGGCCTGGTGCAATTTAATGATGTGTCGTTCCATTATCCAGGCTGCGCGGAGGATGCACTCAAACATATTGCCTTCACCGCGAAACCCGGCGAGACCACGGCGGTCATCGGCAGCACGGGCAGCGGGAAAACGACGCTTGTCAGCCTCCTGCCCAGGCTCTTCGACGTCACAGGCGGGAGTGTCACCCTCGACGGCAAGGACATACGGGAACTGGACATCACCGAGCTGCGCGGCAACATTGGTTTCGTGCCGCAGAAGGGCAACCTATTCAGCGGCACGATTGAGAGCAACATCAAGTTCAGCGACGCGGGGCTGCCGGACGCCGCGATGGAACGGGCGGCGGAGATCGCACAGGCCGCCGAGTTCATTTCGGGCAAGGAGGAGGGCTACGCCGCCCCCATCGCGCAGGGCGGCACGAACGTCTCCGGCGGGCAGAAGCAGCGGCTCTCCATTGCCCGGGCCCTGGCGCGCGGAGCCAAGGTGCTGGTGTTCGATGACAGCTTTTCGGCCCTTGATTTCAAGACGGACGCCGCGCTGCGCCGGGCCCTGGCCAAAAACAGCGGGGACGCGACCGTCATCATCGTGGCGCAGCGGATTTCCACAGTGCTTCATGCGCATCAGATCGTGGTGCTTTATGAGGGGCGGGTTGCGGGCATCGGCACGCACAGGGAATTGATGGAACGCTGCGAGATATACGCGGACATCGCGAAAAGCCAGCTCAATGCCCGCGAGCTTGGCGTAGAGGAGGCGGAATAATGGCTGAAAATACGAACAGGCCCCCAGCGCCGCAGCGCCGCGGCATGTTCGGCGGCGGGATGCGCGGCGGCGAGAAGGCGAAGGACTTCAAGGGCTCCGTAGGGAAGCTGGCGCGCTACATGGCGCGCTACAAGCTCTCCCTTGCTTTGATCTTTACGTTTGCCGTCACCGCCACGGTGTTCAACGTGGTGGGGCCGAAAATCCTCAGCAGGGCCACCACGGAGCTGTTTAACGGCTTGGTGGCGAAGTTCACCGGCATGGGCGGCATTGACTTCGGCAAGGTCGGGCAAATTCTGCTCACCGTGCTGCTGCTGTACGCGGTCAGCCTGGTGTGCAACCTGATCCAGGGCTGGACCATGGCGACGCTCTCACAGAAGGTATGTTACAACTTACGGCGGGAAATCTGCGAAAAGATCAACCGTATGCCCATGAAGTATTTTGAGAGCCGGACCGTGGGCGAAGTGCTCTCGCGCATCACCAACGACATCGACACCATGGGGCAGAGCCTGAACCAGAGCGTGACCCAACTGATCACCAGCATCTGTATGATCATCGGCGTGGCGGTCATGATGATCTCCATCAGCCCGCTGATGTTCGGCATCACCGTGGGGATTCTGCCGGTTTCCGCCGGTCTGATCCTGCTTGTCGTCAAGAAAAGCCAGAAGTATTTTAAAATCCAGCAGAAATACCTGGGTATTATCAACGGCCAGGCGGAGGAAACCATCAGCGGGCACAGCATCGTCAAGCTCTTCAACTATGAGGAGCAGGCAAAAAAGGAGTTCGTAGAGACCAACAAGGTATTGTTCCAGTCGGCATGGAAGAGTCAGTTCCTTTCGGGCCTGATGATTCCCCTGATGCAGTTCATCGGCCATTTGGGCTATGTCGCTGTGGCCATTTCCGGCGGAATCCTGGCCTTCCGGGGCGCCATCAGCGTGGGGGACATCCAGGCGTATATCCAGTATGTGCGGCAATTCACGCAGCCCATCGCGCAGCTGGCGCAGGTTTCCAACATGCTGCAATCCATGGCGGCGGCGGCCGAGCGCGTGTTCGAGTTCCTGGCGGAGCCGGAGGAGGACGACAGCGCCGCCGAAACCATCGAAAACGTGCGGGGCGAAGTGGAGTTTGACCATGTGCGGTTCGGCTACGACGAGGACAAAGTTGTTATTTATGACTTCAATAGCCGGATCACGCCGGGCCAAATGATCGCCATTGTAGGGCCGACCGGCGCGGGCAAGACCACCATCGTCAAGCTGTTGATGCGCTTTTACGACGTGGTCAGCGGGGCCATCCGTGTGGAAGGGCATGATGTGCGGCAGCTGGGGCGCGGGGCGCTGCGCGAGAATATCGGCATGGTGTTGCAGGATACCTGGCTGTTCAACGGGACCATCCGCGACAACATCCGCTACGGCAAGCTGGACGCCAGCGATGACGATGTCGTGGCCGCCGCAAAGGCCGCCCACGCGGACAGCTTCATCCGCCTATTGCCTGAGGGCTACGATACGGTGCTGGGCGAGGACGCGGACAATATCTCGCAGGGGCAAAAGCAGCTGCTCACCATCGCGCGGGCCATTCTTGCCAACAAGCCCATGCTTATCCTGGATGAAGCCACCTCCAGCGTGGATACACACACCGAGCAGCGGATACAGAAGGCCATGAACAACCTCATGCGCGGGCGCACCAGCTTCGTCATCGCCCACCGCCTGAGCACCATCCGCGACGCGGACAACATCCTCGTCATGCGGCATGGTGACATCGTCGAGCAGGGCACGCATGGGCAATTGCTGGAGCAAGGCGGGTTTTACGGGGAATTGTATAACTCGCAGTTTGAAGAGACAGCGGCGCCCCCTGGGAGCTGATGTACGAGAGGGCTCATCAACGGAACCCCTTCGGCGGCGCGCAGGTCTGGCGTTTGGATGACATAAAGAAGGCAACGTGATCTCGCCCCGCGGCTTTTGCCGTCGGGCGTTTTTTCATGCGCCTATACATAGGCATTCGTACATCCGGAAATGATATGGATGATTTAAAAAGAATTTATCCTTTCTTTATTGATGATTTAGCATCGTGTGATACCATTTTATGAGTGGAGGCTTGAAATGACATGGGACAAGGGAATGTTATGATCATTACAGAAAAACCCCTTCCGCGCGCTAAAACGCCGGAGGAAGCGGGCGTATCCTCGCAAGGGATTCGCGACTTTCTGGTTGCCATGGATGCGACCGGCCTTGAGCTTCACAGCTTCATGGTGCTGCGCCACGGCATCGTGGCCGCCGAGTGTTTTCGCGCGCCGTTTAAGCTGGAATATCGGCACCAGATGTGGTCGGTGAGCAAATCGCTCGCGTCAACGGCCTTGGGCTTTGCCATTGCGGAGGGCCTCGTCAGCCTGGACACCCCCGTCGCGGACATCCTGGAGGGCTATATCCCGAAAAAACAGGATACGCGCTGGCCGAAGCTTACCCTGCGGCACTTGGTGGCAATGACCGCCGGGAAGCAGCCCTCGTTCCTTTCCCCCAAGGGCCCGGGCGCTGATTGGGTCCAAAGCTATATCAATGCCCCGTGGTACAACGAGCCCGGCGCGGAATTCCGCTATATCAACGAAAACACGTATATGATCTGCGCGGCCCTCACCCGCGCCACGGGAATGTCCGTGATGGACTACCTGGCCCCACGCTTGTTCGAGCCGCTGGGGATCGCCGATTCCATGTGGGAAACTGACAACCGCGGCATCGAGTGCGGCGGATGGGGGTTTTACTGCAAAACGGAGGACTTGGCAAAATTCATCCTGTGCTACCTCAACGAAGGCAAATTCGAGGACCAACAGGTCATTCCCGCCGCGTGGGCGCGCGATGCCGTCCGCAAGCACGCGGATAGTAATTTGTTCGGCGTCTGCACACGTTTGGCTATGGCATGGGCTTCTGGCGCAACGCCGACGGCGTGGGCGGATGGCGGGCGCACGGCGCGTTTTCGCAGTACGGCGTGGCCCTGCCCGGGCAGGACGCCATTTTCATCTGCACCGCCGCCACCCCGGAGGAAGACGCCGTCCTGGACCTCGTGTGGAAATATATCGTGCCTGCATTGGAAGACGATACGCAGCCCGCCGCCAAGCCGCTGATTCCCGGCCCGATTGAATCTCCTTTTGAAGCTCCGCTGCGGGTTTCTCCCCGCAGCGCCTTGGAACAGGCAATTGACGGCCGCCGCATCCGCCTGCGCCATGATTTGCTGCTGTCTCTGATGCATTTCCCTGTAGCTTCGCTGCCGATGATCGTCACCACAAAAAGCGCCAATCTGCCGCACCAGATCAACGACATCATTCTGCGTTTCGGCGAGAACGAAGCCAAGTTTTCCTGGCGTGAAGGCCCGGATCTCAACCAGGTTCTGCTCGGCCTGGATGGCAGCTACCGCGAAAACAGGGTGCGCTTCAACGGGCAGGACTTTATCATGCTTGGCGCGGGTGAATGGATTGACGGCAGCACCTTCACAGTGCGGCTGCGGGCCATTGAAACCATCGAATGCCAGCAATTGGCCTTCACGTTCAACCCGAAAGACAGGGTTGTGATGCAGCCGCAATGCAGCCCCTCCATGCAGGAGGTCATCGGTTTTCTGGCGACGGGCGCGGCGGGCTTTTTCAAGGCGCCCATTGTGCTGAAATGGATACGCCGGCTGCTGAAGGTCACGCCGGTCATCCTGGAGGCTAAATATCCGGGCAGGCTCATGAAATAAAATTAGGGGAGGCACTATGACAAACCAACCGAAAGTATACCAAGGCAAGGCCGGATTTACCCGCCTGAAAACGGAGCGTTTCGGTATCCAGCGCAAAATCGTCGCCAATATGACCACGGAATCCTGGGAGGCCATCCCACACGCCGCCGTCAACTACGAGCCGGACGCGACGGACTTTTGGAGCGCCTTTCAGGGCTTGCGCAGGCAACCCGGCTGGGAGGGCGTCACAATCAACATTGTGCTGCTCCGGGCCATCATAGAGGGACTGCGGGCCTGCCCGGCCATGAACGGGCATATCAAGTACAAGCGCAGGTCCGCCAACGGCCTGTTGGAGATTTACGCCGACATCAACATATCCATGTCCATGCAGCTGCCCAACGGGGAGATGATGACCGTCAACCTCCACAACTGCGAGGAGAAGAATCTGCGGCAGCTGCGTGACTATATGGCCGGCCTGCGCCGGCGCATGGAGAAAACGAACTTCACCGAGGCGATGTATGAGGTAGCCCTGGACAACACCGTCCGCCTGGTCCGGGAGGGGAAGCTCGGCATCGTGCTGGCGCGGCTGATCGGCGCGAACTTCGGTAAAGGAAGGGTCCGCCGCCTGAAGGGCGCGGAAAAGCGGGCATACCGCGCCATCCCGAAGGAGGACCGCCTGACCAAGGACGACATCGAGCAGGGCACCATCACGGTGTCGAACTTGGGTTCTGTCTATCGCGGCAGTTATGCGCCGCCCTCGCTGATCGAGATCATCCCGCCGCAGATCAGCGTTGTCGGCATCGGCAGCTTCTATGACCGCCCCGGCGTCGTCAATGGCCCGGACGGCAGGCAGGACGTGGCCATCCGCAAATACCTGCCCATGACGATCGCCTTTGACCACCGCGCCCTGGATTTCGGCGAAGTCGCGCCCTTCATGAAACGCCTGGACGAGATTTTTGCCGGGCCGTCCGTGATGAAAGATTGGTTCTGATAACATAGAAACGAGGGTACTGCCATGGCCATCAAACACATCCGCCGCAGCTTCTGCGTGCTGCTCTGCCTTTTCCTGCTGCTGGGAGCACTGTTCATCGCCCCGCAGGCTGCGGGCGGGGACACGCCTTTCCGCGTCAATTGCACGTTCTATGGCGACAGCAAAACCACTGTGGCTTTTCATTGGGCAACCCAAAGCGACGCCGCCACCGATGTGAAGCTTTTCAAGCCGGGCGGCGCCGAAAGCGTGGTCAGCGGGGAGGCCGCCGCGAACAAATTCCAGGGCAACTACATGCACTCCATCGTGGTGGACGGCCTGGAGGCCGGGAAAAGCTACGGCTATCAGGTGGGCGACGCCGGGAAGAACGTGTGGAGCGAGCGTTATTCGTTCCATACCAATCCGGGGGCGGGCAGCGCGATCTCCTTCGTGGCGATCACGGATGTGCAAGCAAGCAATGCCGAAGATTTCGTGAAAAGCGCGGCGGTGCTGCGAGCGGCGACTGCTAAATTGCCGAACGACAAGGCCTTTTACGTGCACCTTGGCGACTACACCAATAACAGTAACAACAAGGAGTGGGACTTTTACTTCAATGCCTTCGAGGGCCCGGCCAATACGATGATCCACGCGCCCGTGGCGGGCAACCACGACGGCTTCTTCAAGTGGAATTGGTTCCGTAACATCTTCACCCTGGAAAAGCAGAAGGATGACCTGAACGTCAACGGCGCGTATTACTCCTTCGACTACGGCGATGCGCACTTTGCCGTGCTCAATACCAACGATTGCTACCCCATGAGCCTGGCGCAGCGCAACTGGCTGATCAACGACATGAATGCCAGCGCCGCCAAGTGGAAAATCCTCTTTATGCACAAGGGGCCGTATTCCGGCGGCTCGCACCCCTATGACCCCGATATAATCGCGCTGCGCGGCTACCTGCTGCCCATCATTGAAGGCCTGAATATTGATCTGGTCATGAGCGGGCACGACCATATGTATTACCGCGGCGAACATGCAGGCACGGTTTTCATTCTGCCCAACACTGCCGGATCGAAGGAATATAAGCTGAATTCCGTCCTGCTGCCGGAAATCAAGGACGCCGCGGCGAAGTGCTTCCAGCCGGATCAGCCTGTATATACGGCCGTCACCGTCGACGGCAGCCAGTTGGCCTACAAGGCTTATTATCAGGACGGCACGTTGTTCGACCAGCTGACGCTTGAGAAAGCGGCCTCCTCGCATTCGAGTGCAACGCCCCTCGCCTGGGCGGACTACGCGGCAAGCGTGTTCGCCAGCCTGTGGAAGCTGCTGTTTGACTACGTGTTCCGGCTGCTGCCCGCGGCGGTGGGGGCACTGTTTGGGGGATAATTATGACCATAAAATAGAATGCAAAAGGCCTCCGCCATACGGGCCAAGCGGAGGCCATGTGACGATCCGCACTTATTCGCTTTACAACCGCTGTCATATATGCTATGCTATAAATCAGGAGCTTGGGATTACAGCGCCGCCGGGCGGCTGACGAATCTTAAACATCGGGAGGCATTTCGATGAAACAGTTCTGTTCCCTGCTGCTGAGCGCCTGGATGGCGGTCGCGGGCTTCTTTTCCTGCCTGTTCGGCAGCGCCGCGTCCTGGGTGATGTCCCTGTACTGGAAAGCGCCGGCCCCGGTGATGGCGCAGGGCGAATTCGCCCCCTTCCCGGCCTTGGGCGAAGTGGATTTCACCGTGCCCGGCGACGGCACGATTGAGGAGGTCCGCGGCCTCATCCGCGAGGCGCGCGCGGGCGGCGACGACAAACACTTCACCGTGCTCATTGAGGACGGCGAATACAATATCACGCAAATCGCCTTTGATGCACGCGACCATGACTCCACATACCGCTCGCGGGACGGCGGGGTGATCCTCAACGGCGGCATACGTCTGGATCCAGGGGATTTTACGCCGGTGAACGGCGCGGCCGCCGCCAGGCTATCAAAGGAGGCCCGCAGGCATGTGGTGCAGCTAGACCTGGCCGCTCTGGGCCTCGCCGCGGGCGACTGGGGCGGGATATATTCCTACGGCGGCTTCACTACGGCCTCGAAATATGACGGCGGCGTGGGCCCGCTGCCCTGCGAGCTGTTTGTCAACGGCAGGCGCTGCGTCACCGCCCGCTACCCCAACGGGAATGCGTGGCTGAAAATCGGCAAAATCATCGATAATGGGGACAGCCGGGAGACCTATGACAACGGGACGCTCGTGAACCCCGGCTGGGACAGCCTGCGCAATCCGCGCGGGGCCACGTTCGCCATGGATAAAACAACGGCCAAACGGGCGGCCGGCTGGGCCCCCTCCTGGGACATCTGGATTTTCGGCTTCTTTAAGTGGGACTGGGCGGACATGAGCACCCGCGTGAAGGCCTTCAACAACGCGGCCGGAGCCCTTACCACCGAATACGCCAGCATTTACGGCTACAGAGAGGGCGGCAGCTACCATTTCTACAACGTCTTCGAAGAGCTTGACAGCCCCGGCGAATGGTATCTCGACCGTGATGCGGGGCTGCTGTACCTCTGGCCTCCAGAGGGCGGTTTCGATGGCGCCCGCATCGACCTCTCCCTCAGTACGGAGACGCTGATCGCGGGCAGCGGCCTGAACAACCTCTGCTTCATTGGCCTGACCCTGCAGGGCACGCGGGGCGACGCCATGGTCCTGGCTGGCGACAACCTTCTGGTCGACCACTGCCTGGTGCGGAATATCGCGGGCAGCGCCATTTCTGTCACAGGCTATAACAATACGGTTTCCAACAACGAGATCTGCCGCACGGGCGCTAAAGGAATCATCATCAGCGGCGGCGATGCGGCAACGCTGACCCCCGGCAACAGCAAGGTCGTCAACAACCTGGTGCACGACTGGTCGGAGGTCATCAAGACCTATCAGGGCGGCGTTCACCTCTATGGCACGGGAAACCTGGCGGCCCACAACGAGTTTTACAACTCCCCGCACACCGCGATTTTCTTCGGCGGCAACAACCACGTGATCGAACACAACCTCATCCACGATGTGTGCCTGGAAACCAGCGACGCGGGCGCGATCTATGACGGGCGCAGCTGGTTCTCCGCCTGGGGCACGGTCATCCGGGGCAACGTGATCTACAACCTGGGCAGTGGCGGCCATACCCCCGACGGCATCTACCTTGACGACGGCCTTTCGGGCGTGACGGTGGAGGACAACCTCCTGGTCAACGTGCCGGGCCTGGCCCTTCACTTCAGCGGGAGGGACCTGGAGGCCCATGGCAATTTCGTGGTCAATGCGGGCAAGCCGGTCAGCTACGACGACCGTACCCGCGTAAGCGCCTTGGGCGAATCCTCCTGGTATCATCATGCGGTTGAAAATGGCCCGCAGTGGCAGGAACTGTGGAACTCCCCCTGGCAGACGGCGGTCTGGAAGGCGGCGTTCCCAAAGCTGGCGGCCTATACGAGTGATTTCAACGACATCGACAATCCCAGCTTTGCCGCCAACCCGGCGGATAGCAGCGTGACGGGCAACGTGTTCGTGGGGAACAAGCCGGGTTACGCGGACAGCGTACAGCGCTTCAGCGAGGTCGGGCCCAATGAGCAATATGGTCTGTGGGGCGGCCGGAGGTATTGGACGCTGCCGGGCTATGAGGATATTGCGGCGGGGCAAGCGGGGCGAAATTGAGCATTTGCCCGTGTATGGCGTGTTTTATGCTAAAATGGCAATTAATATTTATTAGGAAAAACTCGAAGAAAAACGACTAATAAACAGCTTATTCTGGAAAGGGAGAATTTCTATGAAGCGCATTCTTTCTGTTCTGTTGGCGGTTTGCCTGTTGGCAGGTCTGGCGGTTGTAGGAGCGGTGTCTGCAAATGCGGATTTTACCACCGCGCCCATGTTTACAGGAGGTGACGGTCACTCCGTTGTGCTGAAAAGCGACGGCACGATCTGGACTTGTGGGTACAACATCATTGGCCAATTGGGGGATGGCACCACGACGGAACGCAGAACGCCCGTGCAGGTTTCCGGCTTGAGCGGAGTAACGGCTGTCGCGGCGGCGAACTATTTTTCCCTTGCGCTGAAAAGCGACGGCACAGTCTGGGCTTGGGGGGCGAATGGGTATGGTCAACTGGGCGACGGTACAACAACGGAACGTAGGACGCCCGTGCAGGTTTCTGGCTTGAGCGGAATAACGGCTATTGCGGCTGGGAACTACGGACATTCTCTGGCGCTGAAAAGTGACGGCACAGTCTGGGCCTGGGGATGCAATGAATACTACGAATTGGGCGAAGGAACGCTCACAAACCGCAGCACGCCTGTGCAAGTTTTAGGGGCTAGCGGCGTAACAGCCCTCGCTGCGGGACGCAATTTTTCTCTAGCGCTGAAAGGCGACGGCACGGTCTGGGGCTGGGGTTACAACTCGTGTGGTCAGTTGGGTGACGATACTAGGACAGAGGCCATTGTCCCCGTACAGGTTGTCGGTCTGAGCGGCGCAACGGCTATCGCGGCGGGATATGATCATTCCCTGGCGTTGAAAAGCGATGGCACGGTCTGGGCTTGGGGCTGGAATGAGTACGGTCAAATTGGCGATAGCACGAATACCTGGCGCGACGCACCCGTGCAAGTTTCCGGCTTAAGCGATGTAACGGCTATCGCAACGGGATCGGCCCACTCTCTGGCATTAAAAAGCGATGGCACGGTTTGGGCTTGGGGACGAAATGATTGGTGCCAGTTGGGAGATGGCACAACCACGAACCGCAGTACGCCGGTGCAGGTAAAAGGCCTAAGCAACATAACAACTATTGGGTCGGGGAAAATGCATTCCTTTGCACTGAAAAATGATGGTACGGTTTGGGGTTGGGGCGAAAATTATTCCGGTCAGTTGGGGAATACCGCCATCTTGGCGCAAGCGTACACGCCTATACAGATGAAAGGTGCTGGCGGTGTGGGCTGGTTCAACGCAAAGGGAGCCGATTTCCCTGCTTCCGCCTCTGCCCATTTCTGGGTCATTTGGCCTTCTTGGCTGCAATTTATACTGCGGTATCTTCTTTTCGGTTGGCTTTGGATGGGCTGGTTTTGAACATTATAGAATCAGGGCGGGGGTTTCGACTCCCGCCCATTCGCAATAAAGGAGAAGCTTGTATGATCATAAAACGTAAAGCCCTGCCCATCATATTGACGATTCTTTTGCTCTGTGCGGCACTGCCCCTTGCGCCGCACGCGGGCGAGCCGTCCATCCGGCTGCTGGCGATTTACGGCAGCGATATGCTGTTCCAGCAGAATGAGCCGGTACGCCTGGCGGGCTTCGCGCCGCAGGGCACACCGCTGCACGCGGAGTTGTACCAGGACGCAACGCTGCTGGCGCAGGCCGACACGCTATCCGGCGCGGATGGCATGTTTTCGCTCGAACTGCCCGGGCAGCCCGGCTCATATGACGAATATCGTATCGTGCTGACCAGCAGCGGCCAGCCCGTTGCAGAACTGGAGCGCGTGGTGTTCGGCGAGCTCTGGCTGGCCGGGGGGCAGTCCAACATGGCCTGGCAGTACGCCATCACGCCGGAGGGCATCGCGGAGAGCAAGGCGGGCTATGTGCCGGAGAGGCCCTGGATACGCATGCTCCCAACGCTGTACGATTATGTATACGAGGGGGAGGCGCGCAAGCCCCCGCTGCTGCCCCAGGAGGACATCCCGGGCGCGCAGTGGTTCCGGGGCGACAGCGAGGCGGCCTACGGCTTCAGCGCCGTGGCCTGGTACTTCGCCTGCAACCTGCAGGATGCGCTGGATGTGCCCGTGGGCCTGGTGGACGTGAACCTCGGCGGCTCGGTGATCTACAGCTGGCTCTCGCGGGAGGTCATCGAGGCCGACCCGGTGATCATGGCGGACGTGGCGAAGCTTTGGCGCTATCTCCCCGCCGCGGGCTGGGACAGCCGCACCGACTACGACCACTATCAGGATATGACGGCTAACTACAACAAGCGGGTCTACGCGCTGCGGCATTTCAGCCCGGCGGGCCTGCTCTGGTACCAGGGTGAGAGCGAGCTGTTCGGCCATGTGGGCCGCGACCTGCCCTGGGACAGCAATATCTATAAACGCGCCCTGACCCTGCTGCAGGACAGCTGGGCGGCCCTGTTCGGCAGGCCCGTGCTGCCGCTGGTCTGCTCCAACCTGGCGGGCTACACCTACTACAACGAGCGGCCCGAGCAGCCGGGGCTCTTCAACGCCATGCTGGGCGAGCTGGACGCCGCCAACCCGAACCTGGCCACCGCCGCCATCTACGACGTGCCCATCAGCTGGGATTTGGGTACTGACATCGACCCGGCCTACGGCGACCACGGCGCGGTGCACCCGATTCATCCCTACATGAAAAAGCCGGTGGGCGAGAAACTGGCCCTGACGGCGCGGGGGCTGTGCTACGGCGCGTCGTTCGCAACGCCGGTGCTGCAGACAGCCCAAGTGACGGACGGCGCGGTCCTGCTCACGTTCAAGCAGGTAGGCGATGGCTTGTACAGCAAGGATAGCGCCCGCCTGCGCGGCTTCACCCTCGCTGGGGCGGACGGCTATTTCCACGAGGCCAAGGCCGAAATCGTCGGCACGAATCAGGTGCGGGTTTGGCACGAGGGTATCCCCGCGCCCGCCGGCGCGGCCTATGCCATCGGGCACTTCAGCGGTAACGCAAACCTGTTCGCCGCGTTCGGCGGCGGCACCCTGGCCGCCGCGCCCCTGGTCACGAAGCTGCTGCCCGGCGCTATCTATCTGGCCGATACCGACTGGCGCGGCTGCGATTTTACGCGCATTTGGAAGCGGCAGTGGAATCCGGCGCTTGTTCCATCCTTTAACCCAATCGGCCGCGGCGCGAAGGTCAGCTTCGTGACCGACGGCGTCGTCGAGGGTGCGGTGCGGCTGGAGCGGGACGCGGGCGGCATCGGCTGCTTTGGCCTCGCGCCGGAAAATTCGCAGGGGGATTATTCCCGCGAAAAAAGCGTGTCATTCTATATACGCAACCCCGGCAGCCAGCCGTTGAAGCTCAGCGCCGTGCGCTTTTATACCAACGACGTCACGTGGTATAGCCCCGCCGTATGCGTGGAGATACCGGCGGGCAGCGATTGGCAGCAGGTGACGCTGAACTTGAATGCGCTGTATCTCTACGGCAAGGCGTTCACGCCCCTGCTGCCCGGCAGCAGTATGCTGCTGAAGGATGTCAAGCGCATTGAGCTGCGTTTTGACGCCCCTCTCGGCAAAGCCTGCGCCGTAGACGTAGATGAGTTCGAATTTATGCCCCAGCAGGCGGAGGACAGCTTCGGTTACGGCTTGGGGCAGATTTTCCTGGCCCTGCTGCATCCGCTGCGGATGATTCTGGCGTTGATCATGACGCTGTTTTAGAAGGGGGAGTTTATGATGTTGCATTGCTGCAAGGCCGCGATCTGTTGGCTTCTCAGCGGGATTTCATTGCTGCTGCCGCTGGGCAGGTGGCTGCCGGAGAAGGCCTGCCAGCCCGGGCTGTTCAATCGCTACTGCATAAGCTATACTTCAGAAGTGCGCCTGCAGGGCGAGTTTACGTATTACATTGGGTGCAAAGAAATCACCGAGACATTTTACCTGGAGGCCGCCGCCGAGCCGACTGAATTCAGGAGCTTCATCGATGGCTTCCTGGACGGCAGGCTGGCGGCGCGGGCTGGCGAACTGGTACTGGTTTCGCTGGACGGCGACGGCGAATATGAGATCGAGAGCATCGCGCTGGAGCGTGTAAAGCCGCCGAAGGATACCCACCTTCTGCTGGAGGATGCCTGGTGCCAAGTGGGCGTCAGCCTGCAATGGGGCGGCGCGCTGGACATGTTCGTCTGGAAAGCCGCGCCCGCCGGCTTTGGCAATCTCATCAACCGCGCCGACGCGGGCCGCCTGCTCCAGCAATCCTACTACGGCACGGACGAACTGCCCTATGTTGCCGGTGAGTGGGCCGGGACCCCTTGGCTCTACAACCCCGTGCAGGGCGGCGATTCCTACGGCAATTGCTCGAAAATTGTTGATTATGCCAGGCAAGAAAACCAGATATATATCAAGTGCCGCCCGATGGACTGGTCCAAAAACGGCGAGCCGCCGCCCGCCTACATGGAGAACACCTATACCCTGGAGAATGGCATTCTCACGATTGACAATCGTTTTACAGACTTCAGCGGCTACGCGCATCCCGCGCGGCCCCAGGAGATGCCCGCCTGCTACGTGGTCTCCGCGCTGGATACGTTCAATTTCTATGACGGCGCCGCCCCCTGGACGGACGCCGCGCTGACCCGGAAAAGCGATCTGCCGTTCTGGGGCGGCGCGCCGGAATGCGTTTTCAATCTGAACCCCGTCAACACCGAGACCTGGTGCGCCTGGACCCAGGGCGCGCAGCCGGACGCCTTCGGGGTCAGCGTGTACGTGCCCGGGACCGAAACCCTGCTCGCCGGGAGAAGCGACAGCAAAGTGACCTTTGATCCCAACGCCAGCGCGACAAGCTATGTGGCTGCCGTCCGGACGTTGCGGATGACAGCCGAGCCGTTTGAGTATACCTACTATTTGACTGCGGGCACGCTTTCACAGATGCGCGGGGCATGGTTGGAGAGGCAACAGTCAATGTGAAAAGAATTGTCACTTGTATCCCAGGGGACTTTTGGACTTTACAAAGGCAGAGAAATGTGTTAAGCTGTTGGAGAAGGGCAAAATCGCAGAGGAGGCACATTTTGAGCAAGGAATTCGGGAAATATGTGCGTGGTGGCCCGCCCGCAACGGAAAAATTTAACATGAGTCTTCCGCCCATCCGGCCCAGGCTGTATTTGATGCCGCTGGTATGGGCCGTTTCGTATGCCATGAAATGGCTGCGGCTGGCCCGGCTGCACAAGGTTGGCGTGAAGGGCCTGAAACCGCCCTATACGCTCGTGTGCAACCACAACGCGTTCTTCGATTTCTTTATCATGCAGGCGGCGATCCGCTCACGCAGGGCCAATATTCCCGTGGCGGTGGACGGCTTCATCGGCAGGGAAAAGCTGCTGCGCAATGGCGGCGGGGTCCCCAAGCGCAAATACACGGCGGACATCAACCTGGTGCGGCAGTGCCGGAAGATCCTGGCGGACGGCGGCATCTACGTGATCTACGCGGAGGCGCGCTATTCCCTCTGCGGGCTGACGGGGGAGCTCTCGCCGGAATCCGTGGGGCAGCTGGCCAAGCGCGCGGGCGTGCCGCTGGTGACGCTCAAATGCTGCGGCCACCATATCCTGGACCCCTACTGGGGCGACCACCATTCACGCCCGGTCAAGCGGACGCAGGCTTATATGACGCAGCTCTACACAGCGGAGGAGCTGGAAGCCGCTACGCCCGAGGAGGTCAACGCGAAGCTGCGGGAGGCCTTAAGCAACGACGATTTCCGCTGGCAGAGCGCCAACCGGGTCAGAAACAAATACCCGAAGCGCGCGGAGGGCCTGCACAAGCCGCTGTACCAGTGCCCGCACTGCATGGCGGAATACAGGATGAGCTCGCGGGGGGCGCGGCTGTTCTGTGAAGCCTGCGGCAAATCCTGGACGCTGGGCGAATACGGCGAGCTCACAGCCGAAGCCGGGGAGACCGAGTTCGCCTTCCCCACGGACTGGTACGAGTGGGAGCGGGAACAGGTCGTCAAGGAGATACGCGACGGCACCTATCGCTTCGACCACAGTGTGCTTGTCAACGATTTGGCGAACCGGGAGGGCTTCGTGCGCCTGGGGCGCGGCAGGCTGGTCCACGATCTGAGGGGCTTCCGGCTGGAGGGCGTGCGCGACTGGGACGGGGAACCCTTCGCCATGGAGATTCCCGCCGTGCGCACGGTTGCCGTGCACGTGGAATACAGCTATATCTACGGCCAGGGGCGCGACTGCATCGACCTGAACACCCTGGAGGACACGTGGTACTGCTACCCCGAGGGGGAGGATTTTTCCGTCACCAAGGTGTCTCTGGCCGCGGAGGAGCTCTACAAATCTATCAAGGAGGGACGTGCGAATGCCTAAACAGGGGCTTCAGTCCAAACAGAGCATTGACGCCCCGCGGTTTGCCACGCTGCGGGAGTTGATCCGCTACGTGGCGGGCCGCTACGGGGACGCCCCGGCCTTTGTGATCCCGCGGGATAGCGGGCTGGACGAGGAGAAATCCTACAACGATTTTTCAAAGGACATTGACGCCCTGGGCGCGGCGCTGTTCGCGCAGGGCCTCCGGGACTGCCGCATCGCCATCCTGGGCGGGAACAGCTACGAATGGATTTTGTCGTATTTCGCGGTGGTCAACGGGGGCAGCACCGTGGTGCCGCTGGACAGGGACCTGCCCGCCGCCGAGCTGGCCTCCCTGATCGCAGGCAGCGGCTGCGCGGCCCTGATCTACGCGCCGGAATACAAGGACATGCTTCCCGTCCTCCAAAGCGGGGCGGGCCTGCGCCGGACCATCCGCACGGACGAGATAGAGGCAATGCTCTTGCAGGGGCGGCAGCTGATACAGGAAGGCGACGATTCTTATACAAGCTGCCCGCTTGCCCCGGACAGCCTGGCCGCGATCGTCTACACCTCGGGGACGACGGGCAAAAGCAAGGGCGTCATGCTCACGCATGAGAATATCGCGGGCGACGCCGCGTCGATCTGCAGGATGTCCGGCGGCGCGGGGCGCTGCGTGCAGGTGCTGCCGCTGCACCACACCTTCGGGCTGACGGGTGGCCTGATCATCCCGCTGATGTACGGCTTCAGCAACTACCTCAGCCGCAGCATCCGCAGCGTGCAGCGGGATATGGTGAAGACAAAGGTGACCGCGGCGCTCATCGTGCCGGCGTTTGTGGAGGCCATCCATAAGAAAATACGGGAATCCGCCGAGGAGAAGGGCGGCGCTGATAAGCTGCAAACGGCGTTGAAGCTCAGCCGCTTTTTGATGAAGTGCGGCATCGACGTGCGCCGCAGGCTCTTCAAGGAGGTGCTGGGCGCGCTGGGCGGGGAGCTCAACCTGATCGTCTGCGGCGGCGCGCCGTTGAACGAGCAGATTACCGCCGATTTCTTCGCCATGGGGGTGGACCTGCTCAACGGCTACGGCATCACCGAGTGCTCGCCCGTGGTGTCCGTGAACCCGAACCACCCCAAAAATAAGCTGGGCAGCGTGGGCAAGCCCCTGGACTGCTGCCAGGTGCGAATTGACAGTGGAGAGATTCAGGTCAAGGGCGACATTGTGATGCGGGGTTACTACAACAACGAGCAGGCGACAAAGGATGCCTTCACCGATGACGGCTGGTTCAAAACCGGCGACTTGGGCTATCTGGACCGGGCCGGCTACCTGTATGTGACGGGCCGTATCAAGCACTTGATCATCCTCGGCAACGGCAAGAATGTCTCGCCGGAGGAGCTGGAGGAGAAGATCAAGCTGCTGCCCGGGGTGAGTGAGGTGGCGGTCTACGGAGCCGGGGACAAAATCGTAGCGGAAATCTACGCGGGAGAGGCCGGCCCGGCGGCGCAGGCGGAGATCCAGGAGGCCATCAATGAGATCAACCGCCGCCTGCCGGCGTACAAGCACATCGGCACGGTCAAATTCCGGGACACGGAGTTTCCGAAAACCACGACGCTGAAGATCAAAAAACATTCTATTTAAGGGAAGGAAAAAAGTCACCATGCTTGAGAAGCTGAAAGAAGTTTTGAGAGAGTTCCTGAAAGGTAACCTGCCGGAGGTCGGGCCGGAAACGATTCTGATCGACGACTTGGGCTTAAGCTCCATAGAGCTGTTCGACCTGGTGTGCATCATCGAGGAGCGCTTCGGCGTCACAGTGCCCGATAGGCTGTTGCCCACGTTTGTAACAGTGGGGGACGTGGTAGAATATCTGCAGGCGGCGTGACATCGGCAACAATTTTTCTCTATACCGGAATCCACTTGGCGTACAGGATGATATTGTCATCGACCGGCGAAGTAAAAATGTAGGGAATGGTCAGCGCGGGGTCTATATACCAGCCCGCGAACCTGTCGCAGCCGCGCGCCGGCGGCGGCGGTTCGGTGGCGGCGGTGCCCGTTACCACGGTCTGCGTGGGCACGGCGGAGCCGCCGTTCGAGAAAAAAACCACGTGCCGATAGGTGCAGGGTATATATATATCCAGGCCATATAGGTCGAGGCTGCTGTAGATTTCCGTCTCAAAATCCCAGGGGATGGTGTGCCCGGGGTCCTCGTACCAAAAGGTAAAACTTTGGTTGCAGCCATCCACCGGCGTGGGGTTGGGAACTGTGCCCCCCTCCGGCACTAAATAGGTGAAGTTTTCGCCGCTGGGAGGATGAAACGTGACAATAATCGCCGCCACGGTGCAGCCGATCGGCATCTGGATGTCGAAGTCGTTGTATCCATAGGTGAACGGGGCCGTGAAGTGGGTCGCTTGGATATGCGAGGCTGAAAGGGCCCGGAATTGGGTGCACAGCAGCTCCATCTCCGGCGTTACGCCGCCGCCTTGGCAGGCTTCGGTTGTGCACGCGTTGCCGGAGATGTCCCGGCCCTGGTTGGACTGGTTTCCGCTGAAATAGACATTTGGCCCCACGTATAGGTGCGGCCAATAGATGGTCAGCAGCTGGCTTGCCGTGGGGAGCGTACCGGCGGAATAGGTGGCGCCGATGCCGCCCGCCGTGCCATCCAAAGCCTGGTTGTTGGAAATGACGACCGGCCCCGCCGTGGGGACGCCGCCCGGCGTCACGCCGAGATAGACATTGCAGGTCACCGAAGCGCCGCCATTATAAAACAAAATGCCCGCGCCCACGGCGCCCGCGCCGGTGGATTCGTTGCCGGTGATGGTGCCGGCGTTGATCTGCGCGGTACACGCGACATTGGCGTGCAGGGATATGCCGCCGCCGAACGGCGAGCTGTTGTACTGAACGTATCCGCCGTTCATGGTGAACAGGGCGCCCGCCGAGGAAAGATCGATGCCGCCTCCGTGCACCGCGCCGCTTCCCGCCGTGGAATTGTATTCCACATAGCCGCCGTCCATCGTGAAGGTGGCGTTCGCGTTGACATAAACGCCGCCGCCGTTGACACCGACATTGTAGGCGACGCTGCCGCTTGTCATGGTCATCTGCGAACGAATGATATAGATTCCGCCCACACTGGTGCCCGTGTTGTGGTCCACGCTGCCGCCGTTGATGTCCATCCTGCACGAGACAGTCGTCGTCCCGTTCAGATATACGCCGCCCTGGGCGCCGCCGTCGTTGTAGCGCACCGCGCCGCCGCCCTGGAGCCGGAGCCAGCCGCCGGCCGCCACGATCACGCCGGCCGCCAGGCCCGGCGTCCCTGAAGTGGCATGGTTGTTTTGCAGCGCAGCGCCGCTGCCCACGGTGAGGTTGGGAACGGTGGGCGCGGCGGCGTTGACATAAAACAGGCATCCCCCCGCGTTGGCCGCATACGGGGCTACGGTTTTGTTGCCGTCGATGAGGATGTTCGTCAATGCCACGGTGGTGTTTGCGCCCGAAAGCGTGAACAGGTTCCCGGTCACGTCCCGGAGAAGCGTAAAAGGCCCCCCCGCGCCGGAGGTGATGGAAATGGTTCTGTTCGCGGCGGAAATCGTTACGGCGGAGGTGATGCTGAAGCTCTGCTCCACGACGATGTCGATGACGGCGTCCGCGCTGGCCAGCGCGCTTGTGAGCTGCGGTTGGTTGCTGACAGGATAGACCGCGGCAGACACCCCCTTTATTCGAAGTGCAAGACAAGATTACCTTCTTCAGCCAGCTCAACTTCGGCGGGGTTCTCATCGGTAACTGCGGCGCCATTGAAGGCAATACTGCCGGTAGCGTCCACGTCAATTTCGAATTTCTTCTCACTGCGCGCGTATCCTGCATAGACATCAATCACATTCAGGGTGTAGCTGCCCGGCTCCAGGCGGGGAAGGGCGATGGCGCCGTCTTCCGGATAAACTGCGGATGCTTCTCCCGTTGCGTCGTTGGTCAGTGTGCATACGATATATTGGCTATCCACTGGTTCCGGCACGATTTCCTGCGTGGTCATAACCGGCGCTGCAACATCCTGCGCGGCCGCGGGCGCAGCCCTCCCGGGTGGGTCTTCGGTCAGCTCGATCACGGGAGGGGTCTCTTCGACGGGGACACCATCGAATGTAGCGCTGCCTTGTGCGTCCACCTCAATGTCGAATACAGTCCCGTTGATCTCGTAGCCCACGCAGGCGTCAATCATCTCCAGGGTGTAGCTGCCCGGTCTCAGGCCGGTGAGCGTGAGCGCGTCGCCTATCGCGTGAACGGTGGTGGTGTCGCCCGTTCCAAGGTTGGTCAGCGTGCACAGGACGCATTGGCAGTCCACGGGGTCCCCCGTGACGCTATCGACAAAATGAATCGTGAAGGTCGCCGTCGGGAAGAGCGCATGGAGGGCGGTCTGCAATTTGTTTTGGAGAACGTCTTCCAGCAAGGCGACGCTGTCCACAGTCCCCCCCACCGAAAGGTTGATGTCCTGCAGCTCCTCAACAGTCGTTCCCGGCAGCCCGACGACAGCCTGGATTTTTTCGCCTTCCGCGTTGAGCACATGCGAAACGGCGGCTTCCTGCAGCGCGATGGAAGCGACGACGCTCGCAAGCGCGAGCCTGGGGTCAATTACCTCCAGAGAAATATCGGGCATTGACATAGGCGGCGGCTCCTTTCTGAAAGCCTGAAGGCATTATGGCGCGGTTTCATTCGTAACGGTGGGCGGGTGTATGCTGGCGTCGGCGCCGTCGAAGCGTATGGAGCCGTCGCTGAGCACCTCAACGCAGTGCGGGTTGGGGTCGACCAAGTGGCCGTCCGCCGGCGACGTCTGTTGAAGCGTATACATCCCGGGCGGGATATTGTTGATCCTGACCGCGCTCCCCACCGGGAAGGACTCAAATTGAACGCTGGGATTCGTGTTGCTGATCAAGGTGAACCCGGCATCCGCCGCGTTGACGGGAAGCCCTCCCTCGTCGATGAGCCTGACGGTCAAGGTCGCGGCGATCTCGGGCAGCTCGCCGGGATACAGAGCCTCCATGGCCGTGCGCAGCTTTCTTTGTATTTCGCCTGCCAGGGACGAGACGCTGTCGACCAAGTCGCCAACAGATTCATTGATGCCCTGCAGCTCCTCCAGTGTGGCATCCTCCAAGCCTACAACCGCCTGGATTTTTTCGCCTTCGGCATTCAGGACATGTGCGATCGCGGCCTCTTGCAGCGCAATGGAGGCCATGATAGCCGCCAATGCGTCCCTCGGATCTATTTCTTCCAAATCAATTACGGGCATCGACATGGGAATTTGCTCCATTTCTAGTACGTAATTTTGCCGTTCATATGCACAAGCTTTGCTTTTACGTCTCGATTTCAATCACGGCCAAAACGGTTCTCAGCTTGTTGTGCAGCGATGATTCGATGTTTGAAATTGTTTCCATCATGTCGCCAACGGCGGAGTTGATCGCTTGCATATCCTCAACGTCTGCAGGCGGTATGAGAGGCAAAGGCTCTGTCTCGCCTTCCGGCACGAAGGTTCCCACGACCCTTTGGATTTTTTCACCTTCAGCGTTGATGATGTGGGCGAGCGCGGCTTCTTCGAGGGCGATGGAGGCGATAATGTTCGCCAACGCGTTTTGTTCGGTGATTGACGGAGGAATTGTAATGCGGGGCATTGACATCCCAAACCCGCTCCCTTCATCCAAAATATGAAGTACCCTCATCATGCTGAAAGGATTCTTCCCTATATCATATTCCGCACCGTCAAATTTGCCACTGGAGCGTCATATAGATAAAACCAAGAAACGGTTTCGTGGGCATTACTGATTTTAGGAAGAATGAGGCCATGAGAGATGAGCTGAAACTGCTGCTGCTCGCAATGGCATATGAATGTTCACAGAATAACCGCACGCTCTACGATATGGTGATGGGCTGCCCTCCGAAGCCGCCCAGCCCCCCATGCCCGCCGCCATGCCCCCCGCCCAGCCCCCCGGAACCTTGTAAAGATGTGTGCGAAGCGGCGGCGCAGATTATGGGAAGCATTGCGCTGGGAGAAGCCGCGCTTGCGCATATCATGAACGCCGAAGGCGAAAAAATCCAGGCGGCGATCGCGAATACCACCGACATCAATAAAATGCTGGAGGCCAACGCAAGCGTAAGAGATACGCTAAAACAAGTCAATGAAGTGGAGCAAACCTTGCTGGCTAAATTACAATTGATTGTGAATTTGGTGCGTAGGGAAAAAGAATAGCACCTACCGGTTATCCGTTGTTGCAGCCAGGCAACAGGCGCTTGACAAACCATCCGGACAGTGCTATGATAGGGTAACTAAACAGTTATTTGCTTATGTCAGGTGATGATCATGCATAACGAGCTGAAGCGCCGCGTATGCGCCGCCATTGACGCCGCCCGCCCGGACATCCTTGCCTGGGGAGAGCGCGTCGCGTCGCGCCCGGAGCTGGGCTTCAAGGAGGCCGCGGCCAGCCTGCTGGTGCGCGAGGTGTTCGGTTCCCTGGGGCTTGGCGTAGCGTACCCGCTGGCGCGCACCGGCGTGAAGGGCAGCCTGCGCGGGCAGCCCGGGCCGGTGAACGTGTGCCTGATCGGCGAGATGGACGCAATCGTCTGCGTGGGCCATCCGGGCATGGACGGCGTAACGGGGGCGGCCCACGCCTGCGGGCACAACGCGCAGATCGCGGCGCTGCTGGGGGCGGCCCGTGGCCTGGCCCAAAGCGGGGTGATGGAGCACCTCCATGGCGGCGTGCAATTTCTCGCGGCGCCGGCCGAGGAGTATATCGACCTGCCCTACCGCCGCCATCTGGCTGAAAACGGCGAAATACAATATCCCGGCGGAAAACAGCAGCTGATCGCCGAAGGCGCTTTCGACGGCGTGAGCATGGCCATGATGGTGCATGCCCTGGCCGGCGGCGAAGCCCCTTCGGCGCGTTTGCATTTGATGTGCGGCAGCCTCGGCTTCGTCGCGAAGGAGATCACCTTTCTCGGCAAGGAGGCCCACGGCGGCGAGCCCCACAAGGGTGTCAACGCGCTCAACGCCGCCATGCTGGCCCTGATGGGGATACACACCGCGCGTGAAACTTTTAAAGATGAAGACAGTGTCCGGGTCCACCCCATCATCACGAACGGCGGAGACGTGGTCAGTTCCGTGCCGGCGCGCGTGACCATGGAGACCTTCGTCCGCGGGAAAAGCGCCGCCGCCATCGCCGGCGCGGCACAAACGGTGGACCGCGCCGTGCGGGGGGCCGCGATGTCGGTCGGGGCGACGGCGGAGATCAAAGATACGCCCGGGTATCTTCCGCTCAAGCAGAGCGAGGCGCTCAGCCGGGTGTTTGAAGAAAATGCCCGCAGATTTTTGCCGCAGGAGAATATGATACACGGCGGCGACATGACCGGTTCCACCGATATGGGTGACTTAAGCCACCTGATGCCCTGCATCCATCCGCTGCTGGGCGGCTTTTCCGGCGCGCTGCACAGCCGGGATTTTCGCATTGCCGACCCGGAGGCCGCGTATATCCTCCCCGCGAAGCTGCTGGCGATGGCCGTGGTGGACCTGCTGGCGGGCCACGCCGCCCAGGGCAGGCGCATCCAGGAAAGCTTCACCCCATTGATGACCAAACAGGAGTACCTATGTGGACTGAAGAGCGCCTAAACGGCCTGCTGACGGCTCCGTCCGCTGCCTTGACAGTCGACCTGCAACGCCTTTCCGGCGATCTGCTGGTGCTGGGCGCGGGCGGCAAAATGGGGCCGTCGCTGTGCGTCCTGGCCAAACGGGCCTTTGAAACAGCCGGGAAGACCGCGCGCGTGGTCGCCGTTTCCCGTTTTTCCGGCGGTGAAGAACAGAACTATCTTGAGGAAAACGGCGTGGAGACCATCCAGGCGGATCTGCTGGACCCCGCGCAGCGCGCAGCTCTGCCACAGATTGAAAATGTCATTTATATGGCGGGGCGCAAATTCGGCACGCGGGGACAGGAATGGCTCACCTGGGCCATGAACGCCAGCCTGCCCGCCTTCGCCGCGGAGCAGTTCCGGGAATCGCGCGTCGTGGTGTTCTCCTCCGGGAACGTGTACCCCCTTGCGCCGCCGCCCGGCTGCACGGAGGAAACGCCGCCTGCCCCCCTGGGCGAATACGCCATGAGCTGCCTGGCCCGGGAGCGCGCCTTCGAATATGCCGCCGAAGCCTACGGCACGAAGGTGCTGCTCTACCGGCTCAATTACGCCACCGACCTGCGCTACGGCGTGCTGTACGACATCGCCGAACATATTCTGGAGGGCAGGCCGGTTCCGCTGCGCATGCCCCGCTTCAACATCATTTGGCAGGGCAGCGCCAACGAAATCGCCCTGCGGAGCCTGCTGCACACGGCCTCTCCCGCGCGCAGGCTCAACGTCACCGGGCCGGAGATCCTTTCCGTAAAAGAGACAGCGATTCACCTGGGCGCAATTTTAGGGAAAGCGCCGGTATTCGAGGGCCGGGAGGGCGAAAGCGCTGAGGGCGAAATCGCCCTGCTCAGCGATGCCTCCCGGGCCTGTGAGCTGTTCGGCCCGCCGGCCGTGTCGGCCGATACGCTGATCGAATGGCAGGGGCAGTGGCTGCTTGAAGGCGGGCGCGGCCTTGGAAAAACCACCTGCTTCGAAAAGAGAGACGGGAGTTACTGATGAACCGGCACGAAGAGGCGCTGAAAATTTTCGCGCAGGGCACCTTCATCCCGGCCGTCCCCCTCGCCCTGGACGCGGCGCGGCGCTTTGACGAAACCGCGCAGCGGCTGCTGCTCCGGTATTACCTGGAAGCCGGGGCAGGCGGCATCGCCGTTGCCGTGCATACCACGCAGTTTCAAATACGCGACCCGGTAATCGCCCTGCTGGAGCCGGTCCTGCGGGTGACAGGCGAGGAAATCGAGCGCTTTGAAACAGAGACAGGCCAGGTGATTGTGCGGATCGCGGGCGCCTGCGGATCCACGCGGCAAGCGCTTTCGGAGGCAGAGCTGGCCCGCGGGCTGGGCTATGACGCGGTGCTGCTCAGCCCGGGCGGCCTGCGGGACATGAGCGAGGACACCCTGCTGGAGCGCACCCGCGCCGTGGCAGGGGTGCTGCCGGTGATCGGGTTTTACCTGCAGCCTTCGGTGGGCGGGCGGCCGCTCAGTTATGAATATTGGCGGAAGCTGTGCGAAATCGACAAGGTGATCGGCGTCAAGTGCGCCTCGTTCGACCGGTATTCCACCGTTGACGTGGTGCGGGCGGCGGCGCTGTCAACCCGGGAGGTCGCGCTGTATACCGGCAATGACGACAACCTCGTAATCGATCTGCTCACGCCCTATCGGTTCACCGTGGGCTGCCAAATAAAGGAGAAGCGCTTTGTAGGCGGGCTGCTGGGGCAGTGGGCCGTGTGCGCCGGCGCGGCAGTAGAGATGTTCAATATGCTCAGGCAAGCGGCAAAAGAACCACGAATCCCGTCTGGGCTGCTGGGCTTGGCGGCGGAGGTGACGGACTTCAATTCCGCGGTGTTCGACGTGAAACATGGCTTCAAGGGTTGCATCCCCGGCGTGCACGAGGTGCTGCGCAGGCAGGGCCTGCTGGAGGGCGTCTGGTGCCTGGACCCGGAGGAGCGCCTTTCCGAAGGGCAAAGCGAGGAAATCACGCGGGTGATGGAGATGTATCCCCATTTGTGCGATTGACGGGAGGCACGCATGCGCAGCGCGGAACTGACCGGAGAAAAAATTCTGGAGGCGGCGGAAAACGAATTCGCGGCCAAGGGGCTTTACGGCGCGCGGGTGGACAAAATTGCGGCCCGCAGCGGTGTGAACAAGCAGATCATGTACGTGCGCTTCGGCAGCAAGGAGCAGCTGTATACCCAGGTGCTCTCCCGGGTGTACAGCCGCCTGGCGGAGTTGGAGGAGCAGCTGGAGACGGATGAATCCGACTGCGCGCGCACCGTGCGTGACATCGTCGCCATGTATTTCGCCTTCCTCAGCCGGGACCAGAACTTTGTCCGGCTGGTGCTGTGGGAAAACCTCAACGGGGCCGGATACATCCAGGCCGCCGGCGTGCAATTGATCAAAGGCCACGCCATCGGAAAAATCCGCCGTGTGCTGGAAGCGGGGATACGGCAGGGCGTGTTCCGCGCGGACCTGGACATGGAGGAGACCGTCCTTTCGCTGAACATGTTCGCTTTTTCTTATTTTTCCAATATACATACCATGGCGCTGCTGATGCACGACGACTATCTCCAGCCGGAGCGGATTGAAAAACGAGCGGAGTATGTATCGCAGGTGCTGCTGGATTCCATCATGGAAAAAGGGAGATCATGACATGAAGAAAGCATTGAACCCTATTTTGGCAAGCTTGCTCGCGTGCGCCATGGCGGCCGGCTTCGCGCCCTATACCGCCGCGGCGCCGCCTGGATGCGTCTATTACAGCGAGCACGGTGCCGTGGGCGACGGCGAAACCGACGACCTCGAAGCGATTGTCGCCGCGCACGCCTTTGCCAACGCGCAGGGCCTGCCCGTCCGGGCCGATGCAGGGGCCACCTATTATATAGGCGACTCCGACAAAACCGCCGTCATCCAAACCGACACCGATTGGGGGGACGCTACCTTCCTCCTTGACGACAACGCCAGGACTACCAACAGCCTGGGCCATGTGTTCGCGGTGACTTCCCCGCTTGCCCCGGTGCCGGTGACTGGCGTGGGTACACTGAAAAGAGATCAGGCGACGCTGGACTGGCCGCTTGGCGTTGACGCGTATGTCAGGGCAACCGACGACACCGCCACGCGCTATATCCGTTACGTGTCGGACCGGCAGGATTCCTACAAAGGCGAGCCGCAAACTGATACATTTCTTGTGAAACAGGACGGCAGCATAGACCCCAATACGCCGATCATATGGGATTTCGATAACATCACTTCCCTTGTGGCCTATCCCATAGATCCGGTGACGCTGACCGTGCGCGGCGGGCGTTTCACGACAGTTGTCAATCAAGGCGATGCGCCCTACGCCACGCGCAATATCCTTGTGGAGCGCTCCAACGTGGTGATTGACGGGGTCTCCCACGACCTTGCGGGGGAGGCGGCCAGCACAGCCGTATATTTCAACGGGTTCATCGAAATAGAGGACTGCGCCGATGTCACCGTGAAAAATGCCACCGTGGTCGGGCACAAACCCATCGACGGCTACGACGGTTATGAGTTCCTGTTCCAGCACTCCCTCAACGTGACGGTCCAAAACTGCGTGCAGTCGAATGACGTCAAGGACAGCACCCTGCGCGGGATCACCGGAACCAACCAGTGCAAAAATATGGTGTTCGACGGCGTGGAGCTCAACCGCGTGGATTCGCACAAGTTCGTCACGGGCCTGACCATCAAAAATTCGGTGATCGGCTGGCACGGGATCACCGTCACCGGCAAGGGCACGCTGCTTTTGGAAAATACTAAGGTTTGTTCCGGCCAGCAGATGATCAACCTGCGCGACGATTTCGGCAGCGTATGGGACGGCGAATTTATCATCCGGAACTGCGAATACGTGCCGCTGCAAAGCTCCATCCTGATCCGCGGCATTCCCCGCCGCGTCTTTGATTTCGGCTACCCCTGCGCCATGCCGGAGAAGATCACAATCGACGGCCTCGCGGTGGACGGGAGCGAGCTGCCCTTCTTCCATATGGGGTTCCGTATCTTCGGCGGCTTTCTCGATTTCAACAGCCTGCTTGCCCTGCCGAAATACCCGTACACCGTGACGAAAGAAATCGCCATCCGGAATATGACGGTCAAGCAATGCGTGCCCTGGGTTCTCAGCCACAACATATTCATGTTCCGCCGGTGGATTTGCCCGACCACGAAAGTCACAAAACTTTAGCGGAGGCTGGAATATGCGACAGCGTAAATATTTTGACGTCCACGGCGTGGTCGGCAGGCACAGCAAGCCGCCGGCGCGCCTGCCCTGGCGGCCCGAAAGCCTTTGCGAGGACATGCGCCTCGTCCGGGTGCACGGCGCCGCCGTAAGCCAGGCCGAAAGCGCGGACTATTCCTTTGTGGCGGGCGACGCCAGGCTGCTGGAGACCGTCAAGGCCGACCCCCGGCTCTATGGCATCGCCACGCTGCCCCCCACGGCGGCCTTCGAAACCGGCGACCCGGATTATCTGGCAAGGCTCCTGGACGCGGGCCTGCGGGGCGTGAAAATCATGCCGTCGAAGTTCAGTTGCGGCAGGGACCCACGCAACATGGAGAAAATCGCGGCCCCGCTGATCGAACGGGGCCTGCCGCTGCTTTACCCCTGCGCGGAGGGCTTCGAGGGGCTGGCGGCCCTGCTGGAGGCATACAAGGAGCTCAACGTAATCCTCCTGGGGAGCAGCTGGGGCGACAACCGTCAGCTCTTCCCGTTGCTGGAGCGCTTTCCTCGGCTGTGCTTTGAGTACAGCAAAAACCAGGCGAACGATATACTGGAGTTGACGAAGGAGCATTTCGGCATAGACCGCGTACTGTTCGGCACCGGCTGGCCCTGGGCCTCCATGGGCGCGCTGAAGAGCCTTACTGAATACGCGAATCTATCCGAAGGCGAGAAGGACGCCGTGGCCCACGGCAACGCCTGCCGCCTGCTGAAAATCGATCCCGAAGCGCTGGAACTGTACGACGAAGCCGACTGCGCTTTCGACGCGATCGCAGCGGCGGCCGACCAAGGCTTAGCCCTGCCCGTCCCCGTGATCGACGCCCACACACACATGGCCCCGGAGGAACACAAGACCGTCAGCGGGCTGATGATGCTGCGCTCCTCCTGCGAGCATATCACCGGAAAGCTCGACCGCCTGGGCGTCGAGAGCATTGTCACCGCGCCCTGGGAGGGCATCGCGACAGATGGGCTGGCGGGCAACGCGCAGACTGTCCATGCGGCTGAGAAATATCCCGGCCGGTATTACGGCTACTGCACCTGCAACATCAACTATGCGGAGGACCTGGCGGGGTGGCGCGCCTGGTTCGAGCGCTATCCGGAAGTATTCGTTGGCATCAAGCCCTATTGGCCGTATCAAAAATTCAGCCTGCTGGATGAGCGGCTGGTTCCTTGGCTGGAGTACGCCGACGCGCGCCGGCTGCTTTTACTACTGCATTCCAACACCACCGAAAAGCTCGCTGAAACAGCGATTCTCTGCGAGCGTTACCCGGGGATCACCTTTATCCTGGCGCACGCGGGCTGCGAATACAGCGTGGCGGAGGGCTGCGTGCGGCTCGCCAAAAAGCACGCAAATATTGTGCTGGAGATCACTTACACAACGCTGACCAGGGGCATGATCGAATTCCTCGTGGATGAAATCGGCGCGGACCGGGTGCTCTACGGCTCCGACCTCCCCATGCGGGACCCCGCGCCGCAGCTGGGCTGGGTGGCCTACGCGCAAATCCCCGAAGAGGACAAGAAGAAAATTCTGTGCGGAAATATCAGGCGGCTGATGGAGCTTCGGCGTAGCTAAGGAGGGTTTCCATGCGCGTATTTCAAAACTATTACTTCGACTTGAAGGAGCGGGTGCTGTTCAAGGACACCCTGCCTTTCGTGGAGGCTTGGCTTGCCGGGCAAGGTATCGCTTATGGCGGCATGATGTTTGAGCAGAATTTCTACAACTGGGGCGAGGACCGGATTACCCCGCGCCTGTTCGCCATGTTCCCCGGGCTAAAAAAATATCACAGCGAAAAAGTAAGCGTACATGAGCTATCGCCCCAGACTATTACCAGCAATTTCACCAGCGTGCCGAAAAATTGGCCGGAGGATATGAATATCCATGTGCAGAAGGAAGACGAAGATGTCGTCCGGCAAATTGCGGCGAAAATCCCGCGGCCCTTCAACCCTTCCGCCACCTGCATTGCGCTGGATAATGTGCAGTGGTTTCCGGTAATTGATACCTCCCCGGCTTACCTCCCTGGTAAGGGCGCGCCATGCGGCTATAGTCTGTTTCCGCATCTTTCTAACAGCATTGCTCTGGGCAAGAGCTCTGGCTCGGGCAAAAAACACAACATAATCGCCGTGACCATTGAGCGCACGCACACCCTGGAGCAGCTTCTGGACGACACGGCTATTCTGGAAAAACTGACCGACGCCTTTGGGACGCCGCCCCACTATCAGGCCGTGCGCATTGTTTTCAGCGAGGACGAACGCCGCCAAACCCAAGCCGCCGCCGAGGCCCTTGCCCCCATTCTACAGGCCCTATGGGCGGAGCTGAAACCGGAGGAGGCCGTGCCGCGTGACGTGCCGCCGGAGTTTCAATGCATCCGCCACCCAAACGAGGGCGAAGTGGTTGTTATGGAGATGATCTATACGCCGGGCGAACCGGTTTCGCCTAAAAAAGCGATCCTCAAGGCCATCAAAGGCATGGGATTCCAATATAAGTACGAGCCCGGCACTTATTACGAGTGCTGGAAAACCAATCAACACAATCACAAGTTCAAGGTGTGGTTCGCGATCAAGACATCCACCCGCCAGCTGAACTTCGGGGCAAGTATATCCGGCTATAACTTCCATGTGAGTATCCCTATGGGGAATAACATTGACGTTATGAAGCAGCCCGTTGCCGACGAAACGGCGCAGGCGGTCGTAACCGCCGCCATACAGGCGGAAGCGCGCCTGAGCGAAACCCTGCTGCAATTTTACGGCAAAACGCCGGACTGGTACACAGAATAGGAGCTTCCAAATGCCTGACCAACTCACCGTCCCCGCCTGGTATTACACCCACTTCGGCGCGGAATACACCCTGGACGTCCCCGCCGAGGGCTTCGGCGGCTGGCGCAAGGCCGGCTTGCCGCTGTCGCCGGAACGCACGGCGCTGTGCGTTATGCACGCCTGGGACTGCCCGGACCGGGCGAAGGAGCCGGGCATCTACAGCGCGGTGGAATACCTGCCCCGGGCAAAAGAAATTCTCGAAAATAATATGCCGCAGTTGATCCAAGCGTTTCGCGGCGCGGGAATTCAAGTCATTCACATCGAAAGCGGGGATTACGTACACAAATACGAAGCGTATCAACAGACAATGAAGCTGATCAAGCGCAGGCTGCCGAAGAACAAATCTCTTGCAAGACCCGCGCCGGACAAGACATACAAAGCGCTGCAGGAATTCCGCACGGCCCATGCGCACCCCGGCAAAGAGAATACCGCGGA
>Ga0082212_10001536_pt1 | contig 34105 bp, 26 predicted proteins | sample TergutNt197P3_FD_71548 | JGI IMG/M metagenome (GOLD analysis project Ga0082212, IMG submission 71548) | Neocapritermes taracua P3 segment gut microbial communities from Petit-Saut dam, French Guiana - Nt197 P3 | ecosystem: Host-associated > Arthropoda: Insects > Digestive system > Gut ... | reverse complement strand
CAGCGAGGTGTACGTCCCGTTCGGCGACTGCACATAGAAGAAGCCCATGATGTCCGCCGAGCGCGTCTCCACCGTGACGCCCATGTCCACCGCCTCCTTGGGCAAGCGCGGCGTCGCCTGCGCGATGCGGTTCTGAACCTTCACCATGTTGATGTTCAGATCCGTGCCGACCTCGAACGTGACGGTCAGCGCGTAGTTGCCCATGTCATCGCAATCCGAGGACATATAGAGCATCCCCTCCACGCCGTTGATCTGCTCCTCCAGCGGCGTGGCAATCGTCTTGGCGATGTCCAGCGCGTTCGCCCCCGGCGAACGCATCATCACCACGACCTGCGGCGGCGTGATCGGCGGGTACTGCGTGATGGGCAGGTTCATCAACGCCATCACCCCCGCCAGCGACAGCACCGTCGCAATCACCATCGCGAACCGCGGCCGCTCAATGAAAAACTTCGACAACATAAATTGCTCCTGTGAGAATTAGAAATTAGAAATTAGGAATTAGGAATCTTTTTTTCTTCTTCCCCATTCCTAATTCCTAATTTCTAATTCCTAATTTTTTTCCACCACTTCCACCACCGCCCCCGCGCGCACATTCTGGAGGCCCTCCACAATCACACGGTCGCCCACGGCAAGGCCCGACTCAACCGCCACCAGCCGCTCCGTCGCCAGCCCCAGCGTCACGCGCACCGCCTCCACCGTGTTCGACGCGCCCACGCGGAACACCGACGCGCCCTGCTGGCTCCGCCGCACCGCCGCCACGTCCACCACCGGCGACGGCTCCACCGCCGACCCCTCCACCAGCACATTCACATACGTCCCCGGCAGCAGCACCCCCTCCCTGTTCTCCGCCCGCATCCACACCGTCAGCGACGCCGTCTGCTCCGACATACTGTTGTCAAAGAAATCCCATATCCCCGGCGACCCATACTCCGCCCCCGTCGGCAGCACGATCCGCGCCCGGATCTTCTCACTGTCCCCCCGCACCTCCGCGCGCGTCTTGAACTCCACGAAATCGCGATCCGTCACCGAGAACACCACCCGCACCGGGTCCAACTGCACCACCCGCACCAGCGCCGCCGCCGGCACGACGTAATCCCCCCTCGACACCAGCCTGCGCCCGATCTTCCCCGTGACCGGCGCATACACCCTCGTGTGCTTCAAGTCAATCTCCGCCGAGACCAGATGCGTCTGCGCCTCCACCAGCGCCGCCTTCGCCGTCGAGACATCCGCCTTCGCCGTCAAGACATCCGCCCGCGCATTGTCCAAGTCCAGCGCCGACACGCTCCGCGCGTCCACCGCCTCCAGACGCTTCAGCACATTCTCCACACGCTCCAGCACCGACCCCGACCGCTCCAGCATCGCCTCCGCCTTCGCGATGTCCGCCCTGCGCTGCGCCACCCGCGCCGTGTAATCCTCATCATCGATGGTGAACAGCAGATCGCCCTCCTTGACTACCGCGCCCTCCTCGAACGCGATCTCCTTCAGGTAACCGCCCACCCGCGCCTTCACCTCCGCCGCCTCCATCGCCTCCACATGACCGATGAACTTACGCGGCGGGTTCACGACCCCCTCCTCCACCGCCTTCACGACCACCTTCGGCACCCCCGCGCCCATACCGCCCATACCGCCCCTGGACTTCCCCAGCGAATAAAAATGAGCGGCATACCACCCCAGCGTCACCAAACACACCGCCGCAATCACCCAAATGATGGCACCCTCGACGACCCGAACCCTCTGACTACTCATAACGTTTCCCTTAATGCGCCTGCATTGCCTGTTTGAAATAAGCCCGAAAGTATAGGCACTTTCACGACCGGAAGCAAGTTGAAAGTGCTCCACAAGCAGGAAGTTTCTTAGAGGCTTTAGCAATCGCCCGCCATGATATTGACTTCCGTGCGGCTTTGTGGTTTAATTTCGTCATCACAATTTATTCGGAAAGGATGTGCGTATGGATATGCAGGGGATCACTCGGTGGCTGGCGGGGGGGATGCTGGCGGTGGCGCTTATGGCGCGGGCGCAGGAGGGTGTGAATATCAATGACCTGCTGAAGGAGCCGGATGGGACGGAGTTCCGTTTTTCGTATTTCCCGACGGCGGGTAAGTTGCGTGTCCTCATCCTGACCCCGGCGGTGACGGAGGGGGGATGGCGGCTTGCGCTCTTGCGGGGCGAGGAGCGGCTTGCCGCGTGGCGGGGGGATTACCCGATGCCGTCGGCGGGTGTGACGCTTGACCTGCCGCCTTTGGATGAGGGCGAGTACACGCTCGCGCTGGAGGGCACGGGCATCCGTCGGACGTTCGTGCGTAAGCGGTTCGCGTGGGAGGAAGAGCAGCTGGGCAATGAGCGCGTGGTCATCGCGCCGTTCACGCCGCTGACGGTCAAGACCTGGCCGACGCGCGTGGGGTGCGTGCTGCGGGAGCATCGGCTCGACGCGGCAGGGCTGTGGCGCGGGGTGACGTCGCAGGGGGTCGCGTTGCTGGCGGCGCCCATGCGCTTGGAGGGCTCGGTCAACGGGAAGGCCTGCGCCGCGTCGGGCAAGGGGGTCACGTTCACGGAGCGCGCGCCGGACCGCGTGCTGGGCCATGCGCCGTGGACGCTGGGGGCGTTGCGCGGGAGGACGGAGTTCGCGTTCGACTATGACGGCATGGTGCGCGTGACGCTGCACATCGACCCCTCGCCGGCGACGGTCGAATCGCTCTCGCTCGTCATCCCGCTGCGGACGGATGAGGCGAGCCTCATGCATCCGGTGACGGACCTGCTCCGCTTCCATTACGCCGGGCGCATCCCCGACGGCGCGGGCGAGCTCTGGCATTACGACGGCTCGCGCTACGCGGTGGCCTACACCAACAGCGCCTCGCCCGACTGCGTGTGGGAGTCCAGCCACGTCGGCCGCGACAAGCTGCCGCCGCCGTTCGTGCCGTACATCTGGGTCGGCGGCCCGGAGCGCGGCATCTGCTGGTTCGCGGAGAACGCGAAGGACTGCTCGCTCGACCCGCAGAAGCCGATGATGGAGATCCGCCGACGCGGCGGCGTCACGTCCCTGCACATCCACTTCTTCAACCGCCCCGCGGCCCTCGGCCGCGCCCGCGCCATCACCTTCGGCCTGATGGCGACCCCCGCCAAGCCCATGCCCGAGGAGCCGCTCAACTTCCGCCGCTGGTTCCCCAGCCACGAGATCGCCGCCGACGCGCCCGGCACCCTGCCCTTCGGCTGGATGGGCGCGTGCTACTACTGGGGCGCGGCCGGCCCCTTCCACGCCTTCTACCCCGCGTTCAAGGACTTCTCCATCTACGCCGAGTTCGGCCGCCTCCAGCGCGGCGGCGCGCTCGACCCCACGTTCACGCCCCGCTGGCTCTCCGCCTTCTCCGCCCCCGAGTTCCAGCCCGACATGCAGACCTACACCAACCACATCAACTGGTCCCTCAACTACCTCAGCAACGGCAAATTCCGCGACGGCAAAGTCATCCCCTACACCAACGCCCGCGCCGTCAACTGGGAGGACGAGGCCGCCACCTTCATGGACGAGTGGAGCACCTACGACATCGCCGACCCCCGTTACCCCGGCGACGAGCGCTTCATCCGCGCGCGCGACGGCCGCGTCTGGCTCACCGCCTGGCGCAAGCAGGTCCTGCCCCGCGCCAACAACGGCATCGAATACGCCAACGACCCCCTCCCCTCCCGCCAGTCCTTCATCATGCACTACCTCGCCAAGATGCTCGAAGGCTTCGCCGGCGGCATCTACTACGACAACTACTGCCTCTCCCCCAACTACACCCCCGCCCCCCTCGGCCCCGGCTACACCGACGACGACGGCCGCCCCTGCCCCGGCGTCAACATCTTCGGCTTCCACGACCTCACCAAGCGCACCGCCCTCCTGCACCACCGCCTCGGCCTGCCCCCCATGACCTTCATCCACATGACCAACGTCAACGCCATCCCCATGCTCTCCTTCGCCACCCTCATCCTCGACCACGAATGGCGCGACCAAGGCGACTACAAGAAGATGGACGTCAACGAGCGCCTCGGCCTCGACGCCGACGCCACCCTCCTGCTCGCCCAGAGCACCGGCCTGCAGAGCGGCTGCCTCGCCGTCTGGCACGGCCTGTTCAACAACGACCCCCGCATCGAGCGCAGCGCCGCCGGCTCCTCCCTCGTGCACGAGATCAAGCCCGGCCTCTGGGGCGGCCCCCTCCACAAACGCCTCATCCAAATCCTCACCGACTTCGGCTACGGCCAGCCCGACTGCCGCGTCAGCCGCTACTGGGACCCCGGCTTCCCCGTCCGCCTCACCGGCGCCCCCGCCAGAGCCCTTCTCCTGCGGCGCGGCGGCAAGGCGATGCTCATCACCGCCAGCTACGGCGACACCGGCCCCGTCACCGCCGACCTCACCGCCGCCAAGCTCCCGCGCAACGCCCAGGCCCGCGACGCCGAGACCGGGGAGACTCTAGCCTTCGCCGCCCCCGCCACCCTCACCTTCCCCCTCGACCGCCACAGCTTCCGCATCATCATCATCGAGTGAGGAAAAAGGAGGTGCGCGATGTGGGGATGGATCACGGATGTCGTAGGCTGGCTTTTGGAGGCTAGTTGGCTTTTTGTTTTTGTGGGATTCTTGGTGCTGTGCATGTTAGGCATGCCAATCTTGTGCATACACAACCTGATACGCAACAGGCGCGAAAGAAAGCAGTCGAAGAAGCAGATGCGCGAAACCATCGCCATGATGGAGAAGAAAGGGAAAATCATGCGCAAGCCCGGAAAATACCGACCACGGAATTGGGCGTATAAATGGATTATCTATTCTAAAGGCATTCCCCCGCACCGCCACCGCTACGAATTCGGGCGAGAGCTTCCACCCCTCCCGAAACAAGACGACTGAGGCGACCCCCAAAACATGATATAGTCCTTTGAGCGTCTCAATGGCAGGCATCGTAGAGACGGATGATTATCCGTCTCCCCGTGCCATTGCCCTGCGGAGACGACGCTCAGGCCCGCGACGCCGAGACCGGAGAGGTTCTAGCCTTCGCCCCCCCCCCGCCACCCTCACCTTCCCCCTCGACCGCCACAGCTTCCGCATCATCCTCATCGAGTGAACCCCAAGTGGCACGGCGGCAAGCCGCCGCACTCCATATATGTCACCCCACTCTCCACCGTTCACTTGATTTTTAGTTTTTCCCTCAGCCGCCGCGCGGCGTCGCCGACCATCTTCATGTAGAAGTCGGTGGGGAGTCCTTCGTAGCCGAGGAAGGGCGAGTCGCCGACGGGGGGGGTGTTGGTGACTTTGAAGATGGCGGTGCCTTCGTCGATCTCGTCGAACATGGCTTGGTAGATCATGGTCGCGCCGTATCCGATGTGCCCGTTCAGCTGCGCTTTGAGGAACTCGCCTTTCAGCCTCGGGATGGCGTCGAGTTTGGCTTCGGTGTTGCGCCCTTTCATCAGGTTGAACCAGCTGAATCCGGGATAGACCACGGGCAGGAAATCACGCCCGTGCTCGCGGCACCATGCTAGGTCTTTCGGCGCGACCTCCTGCGTGTAATTCTGCACGTCGCGCAGGTTGTTGAAACGCCCGACCGCCCAGGGGCTGACGATGTCCGCCTTCTTCGCGATCTCATGCAGTAGCGGGTCTTCCATCGTATCGCGATTCAGCGTCCGCCAATACGTCGGCACGCCGATCATCACCGTGTTGCCGCCATAGACAGGGTCGTCCTTCAGGAAGGTGATGAGCTCAAGGCACTGGGCGAGCGTGTAGCGGCGGCGGTCGTTGAAGCCGATGCCCCAGACGGAGACGACGGGCTTGCCCTTGTGGCGCAGGTACATCCGGTCGGCGCGGATCTTGTCCTCGTCCACGAGGCGTTTCCAGTCCGCGACGACCGAGCCGGGGATGTCCGTGTCGCTGCCGCCCGAGAGGTCGTACATCATCGCCCACGCCCGCGAGTGCTTCTCCGCCCCCGCGCGGACGTTCGCCATCACCTGCTGGAGCGCGACGCGGTGCTTGGCGTTCTTGGTCGTGCCGACGAACCGCTGGAGGAACACGCCGTCGAGCCCGCACTCCTCCATCCATTTGAAGTGGCGCATGACGGTCTTGGGCGAGCAGGAGCTGAACACGTGCGCGACCGAGCCGTCCGCGTGCTTGAAGGGGGTGGCGAACTTCTCGTCGTCGTCGAGTTCGGAGACGTCCGCCCACATCTCCACGGCGGAGAAGCCCGGCTCGAACTTGCCCTGTATGGCGTAGTGCGTGAAGCCCATGTCGAACCCGTCCCCCGGCGTGCGGAACCATCCCTGATACCCCGCCATGATCTTACCGTCCAGCGTCGAGGGGTCTATCGGCGCACCCGCCGTCGCGCACAGCGCACCGCACGCGCACAGTGCAAACATCAACTTTTTCATCATCGTCTCCTTTTCATTTTGGGTGAACGTGGTGGACAAAGATTCGCAGTGCAAATGCCTTGTTGCTCTTATCCACCGTCCATACAGTCCACCCCTCCTCACTTTCCCTGCTCCCGTTTTGCGGTACGCACCGCATAAAGCCGTTCCGTGAAACCGCTTGTGCTTGTGGTATCCGCCGTACTTTGGAACAAGAGTAAACATACGCTTAAAAGTACAGCAAACTCCCGCGTTTTGCAAGCCTGAAATGATGGGCTAGTGTCCCAAAAAACACTCTGCCATGATGTCCTTCTTGTGCTTGACATACCGAACAAATCTGCGTAATCTTTATAATCTGTGATTCAAAAAAGAAGAAGAGGACTTTGTTATGAATTGTCATCGTTTATGCTCGCTTGTGTTTTCACTGCTGCTCGCGTTCACCGCGCACGCCGCGCCGAAACCGAACTTCGTCATCATCTTCATCGACGACATGGGGTATGCCGACCTCGGCTGCTTCGGCGCGACGAAGCAGAAGACGCCCAACATCGACCGCATGGCCGCCGAGGGGATGCGCTTCACGGACTTCTACGCGTCGCACCTGTGCTCCAGTTCCCGCGCGCAGATCCAGACGGGATGCTACAGCGTGCGCGTCTCCATCCGCGACGTGCTGGGGCCCGCCAGCAAGGAAGGCCTCAACCCCGCCGAGTTCACCATCGCCAAACGCCTCAAGCCCCTCGGCTACGCCACCCAGGCGGTCGGCAAGTGGCACCTCGGCGACCAGCCCGAGTTCCTGCCGCAGGCGCACGGCTACGACCACTACTTCGGCATCCCGTACTCCAACGACATGCTGCGCCGCTCCGCCGCGCGCGGCGTGAACGTCGTGCCGCTCGTGCGCGACGGCGAGGTCGTCGATCTCATCAGCGACAGCGAGGAGCAGCGCCCGCTCGTCGAGCGCTACACCGACGAGGCCGTCGCCTTCATCCGCGCCAACAAGGACCGCCCCTTCTTCCTCTACCTCGCGCACAACGCCGTGCACACGCCCATCTGGCCCGGCAAGAAATTCATGGGCACCTCCCAGAACGGCCGCTTCGGCGACCTCGTGCAGGAGGTGGACTGGAGCGCGGGCCGCGTCCTCGACACCCTGCGCGAACTCGGCCTCGACGGCAACACGCTCGTCATCTTCTCCAGCGACAACGGCCCGTGGGCGCTCAAGGGCGCGGACGCGGGCTCCGCCTTCCCCCTGCGCGGCGCGAAGGGCAGCACATGGGAAGGCGGCGCGCGCGTGCCGACCCTCGCGTGGTGGCCCGGCACCGTCCCCAAGGGCGCGGTCTGCAAGACCCCCGCCGCCACCATCGACCTGCTGCCCACGCTCGTCAAACTCGCGGGCGGCGACCTCCCCGACACGCCCGCGATCGACGGCGGCGACCTCTCCGGCCTGCTCACCGCCACCTCCGCCGAAGCCCCCCGCGAGGCGCACTACTACTTCAACGCATGGAAACTCGAGGCCGTCCGCCAAGACCCCTGGAAACTCGCCCTCGTGCCGCAGCGCGAACGCATCCGCAACGAGGACATCCCCGACGACGCCAAGGCCAACCCCCGCCTCTACAACCTCGTGGACGACATGGGCGAGCGCGTCAACCTCGCCGACAAGCACCCCGACATCGTCGCCCGCCTGAAAGCGCTGGCCGACGCCAAGGCCGCCGAACTCTGCGCCCCCGACGCGCCCGGCCGCCGTCCGTGCGGGGTCGTCGAGCGCAAGGCCCAGATGCTCTACCCCGGCGGAGAAGAGGCGGCGCAGCCCCGCCCCGTCGCGCCCGCCCAGCCGCTCGCCGCGCTCACGCCCGGCGACGCCGTGAACGGCGACCGCGCGCCTTATGTCGCGGGCCAGCCCTTCACGCTCGCGTGCGACGTGGAGACCGCCCAGAAGAACACCATCCTCCTCGCGCACGGCGGGCAGGCCTACGGCTACGCGCTCTACCTCCGCACCGGGCACCTCACCTTCGCGGTCCGCACGGGCAAGGGCGGCGTGGCGGAGATCGTGGTGCCGGACCCCTTCCCCGGCAAGGGGCGGCTGGAGGCCGCGCTCGCGAAAGACGGCGCCATGCGCCTCTCGCTCGACGGCAAACTCATCGCGGTGGGGCAGGCCCCCGGCCTCATCGCCCAGCAGCCGGGCGAGGACTTCTGCGTCGGCCACGACAACGGTCAGCCCGTGACCGCCTACACCACCCCCGAGCCCTTCAACGGCCGCATCACGCAGATCAGCGTCAAGTGACACAAAAAATGAAACGGTGGCCGCAAAAGCGCCCACCGTTTTTTTGTTGTATTGATCGGCTTACGCCTTCGCCGCGTCGGTGTCCGCGTCCGCCTCGGGCGCGGCTTCGGCTTCGGCCGGGGCGCCGGGAAGCACGACCCATTGCAGGAGGCACATCTCCGAGCCGTCGCTGCGGCGCTGGCCGAGCTTCAGGATGCGGGTGTAGCCGCCGTTGCGCCCGTCCATGGACGGGACGACGCGGTCGAACAGGATCTTCACCGCCTCCGGGCTTTGGAGGCGCGAGGACGCGAGCCGGCGCGCGGCGAGCGTGCCCTTGCGGGCAACGGTGACGATTTTCTCGGCATCGCGGCGGGCCTGCTTGGCCTTGGGCAACGTGGTCTTGATGCTGCTGTGCAGGATCAGGTTCGTTACAAGGCTGATCATGAGCGCCTTGCGGTGCGAGGAGCTACGGCCGAACTTCTTGGCGATTCTTTGATGACGCATAGTGTCTTAAAACCTCAAACTCTCTTACTTGTTTTCAATCAGGTCATGGTCAAACTTGTAGCCGAGGTAGAGCCCTAGGTCAACCAGCTTGTCCTTGATTTCGTTCAGTGACTTCTTGCCGAAGTTGCGGTACTTGAGCATGTCTGCCTCGGTTTTCATGGCCAGCTCGCCGACGGTGGTGATGTTGGCGTTGTTGAGGCAGTTGGCGGCGCGGACGCTGAGCTCGATCTCGTTGACGCTCATGTTGAGGATGAGGCGCAGACGGTCGCGCTCTTCGTCCACCTTCTTCTCGGACTCCTCGAACTCGAGCACTTCCTCGCTGTAGTCCACGAAGACGTCGAGGTGGTGGCGCAGGACGGCGGCGGCGGTCTTCAGCGCCTCGTCGGGCGTGACGCGCCCGTCGGTCCAGATGTCCAGCACGAGCTTCTCGTAATCCGTATGCTGGCCCACGCGCGTGTTCTCCACCTGGAAGTTGACGCGGGAGACAGGCGAGAAGATACTGTCGATCGGGATGCGGCCGATGACCTGCTCCTCGGGCTTGTTGCCCTCGGCAGGGCAGAAGCCGCGGCCACTGCGGATCTCGACCTCAAGGTCGAGCTCGCCGTCGGCGTCGAGGGTGGCGATGTGCTGGGTGGGGTTGAGGATCTCGATGGCGTTGTCCTGGAGAAAGTCCGCGGCAGTGACCGTGCAGGGGCCTTTCTTGTGGAGGCGCAGGAGCACGGGGACGCGGTTGTAGCTCTTGAGGAGCACGCGCTTGAGGTTGAGGATGATGTCGGTCACGTCTTCGCTGACCCCGGGGAGGGAGCAGAACTCGTGCTGCGCGCCGCCAACCTTCACGGTGGCGATCGCGACGCCTTCGATTGACGAGAGCAGGACGCGGCGCAGGGAGTTGCCGACGGTGCGGGCGTAGCCCACCTCGAACGGCTCTGCGGTGAACCGGGTGTAGGTCCCGGTCGCGGTTGTCTCATCCTTCTGCACACGGCGGGGCATTTCAAAACGACTCAAACGAATCGGCATGTTTCCGTCCTTTCAGGCTGCCGCGCAGGCTTTACGGGCCTGCGGGAGCCATGTTCTACGATTGCGGTTAGCGGGAATACAACTCAACGACAGCCTGTTCATCCACGATGGGGGCGATCTGCTCGCGCGTCGGGATGCTCTGCAGCTCGGCACGGAACGCCCTCCTGTCCAGCGCGACCCACGTGGGCGTCTGCTGCGTGGTGGCGGCCTCGAGGCTGCGCAGAGCTATGTCGCGGCTGCGCGGGCGGTCGCGGACCTCGATCACGTCGCCGGCCTTAAGGATCATCGACGGCACGGAGGCGACCTTGCCGTTCACCAGCACGTGGCCGTGCAGGACGAACTGGCGCGCGGCCCTGCGCGACGACGCGAACCCGAGGCGGTACGCCATGTTGTCCAAGCGCGTCTCCAGCAGCTGGAGCAGGATCTCGCCCGTGACGCCCTTGCGGCGCAACGCCTCCTTAAAGAAGCGGCGGAACTGGAGCTCCTGCATCCCGTACTGGCGGCGCAGGCACTGCTTCTGGCGCAGCTGCTGGCCGTACTCGGATATCTTGCGGCTGCGGCGCGCGCCGTGCTGGCCCGGGGCGGAGTGCCCCTGCTCAATCGCGCACTTAGCCATGTAGCAGCGCGCGCCCTTCAAAAACAACTTCTGCCCTTCGCGGCGGCACAGCCGGCACGCGGGCCCCGTATATCTGCCCATTACACCCTCCTCCGTTTACGCGGGCGGCAACCGTTATGCGGGATCGGCGTGCAATCCTTCAGCACCGAGACCTGCATCCCGGCAGACTGGATGGCCCGCACCGCAGACTCGCGCCCCGCGCCTGCGCCCTGCACCCTCACCTCAACCTCGTGCATACCCTTGGACATCGCCTGGCGCGCCGCGTCCTGCGCGACCATCGTCGCCGCGAACGCCGTACACTTGCGCGACCCCTTGAACCCGGCCTTGCCGGCCGAACTCCAGGCAATCACCCCGCCGCGCGCGTCCGTGATGGACACGAGCGTGTTGTTGAACGTCGAGCGGATGAAGCAGATCCCCGCGGGGATCGACTTGCCTTTGCCCTTCTTCTTCACGTCGGCCGCGCTGGCGGCGGCCTTGGCGTCATCGCCCATCGCCAGCACGGCGGCCGCCTCCTCATGCGCCTTCTGCTCCTCGGAGAGGACGACCGGCTGCTCGGCCGGTGCTTCTTCCTTATTGATTACTTCGTCACTCATGCGTGTCTAGCCTTAAAGTACAGTTGCGGCGGGCGCGCCCTCTGCGCGCCGCCGCCGGGTTCATTACGCCTTCGCCTTCATGGCCGCGCGCGCCGACTTGTCGCGCACCGCCCCGACTGTCCGTTTCGCGCCCTTGCGCGTCCGCGCGTTCGTCCGCGTCCGCTGGCCGCGCACCGGCAGGCCGCGCTTGTGGCGCAGGCCGCGGTACGACCCGATGCTGATCAGGCGGCGGATGTTCTGCGACACCTCGCGGCGCAGGTCACCCTCCACGCGGTACGTATCCTGAATGAACGACACGATGTGACGGATCTCGTCCGGTGTCAGGTCATCAGCCTTCTTGGCGGGGTCGAGCTTACACTGCTCGACCACATCGTTGGCCCGCTTCGGGCCGATCCCGTGGATGTACCGGAGCGCGTAACCCACGCGCTTACGACCCGGAATATCCACACCCATCAGTCTTGGCATGGTTGTCCTCTCTCACTTAACCCTGGCGCTGCTTATGGCGCGGGTTCGTACAAATAACGCGAATGATGCCTTTGCGACGCACCACCCGGCAACGCTCGCAAATGCGACGAACTGAACTACGAACTTTCATGGTCTATTCTTTCCTCGGTCAAAAAAAGGCCTTTCATTTAACCAAAAATCCGTCCTCTTGTCTATCCAAAAATTCGGAAATTTTTTCTCCCTATGCCAGCGTCAAAATTTCCGAACCTTCCCCGAGCACTGCCACGGTGTGCTCGAAGTGCGCGGACGGCCTCCCGTCCTTCGTCACAACTGTCCATCCGTCGTCCAGCACGCACACGCCGCCCGCCCCGAGGTTCACCATCGGCTCGATCGCCAACGTCATCCCCGGCCGCAGCAACGGCCCGCGCCCCGGCTTCCCGTAGTTGGGAACCTGCGGATCCTCGTGGAGGTGACGCCCCACGCCGTGGCCCACAAATTCCCTCACCACCGAACAGCCGGATGCCTCCGCGATGCTCTGCACCGCATGAGACACGTCCGAGAGGCGCGCGCCCGGCGCCGCCGCGGCAACCGCCGCCGCAAGCGCCCGTCTCGTCACCTCCACCAACCGGATCACCTCCGGGTCCGTCACGCCCACCATCACGGTCGTCGCGCAGTCCCCGTGGAACCCGTCCTTCAACACGCCAACGTCCAGGCTCACCACATCCCCCGGCTGGACAACCCTCCGCCCGGGGATCCCGTGGATCACCTCGTCGTTGACCGAAATACACATCGCCGCCGGATACTTCCTGTACCCCAGGAACGACGGCCTCGCCTTGCGCTCCTCGATCAGCCGCCGGGCCAACAGGTCAAGCTCCCCCGTCGTCACGCCCGGCGCGACCGCCGCCGCGACCGCCGCCAGCACCTCCGCCGCCATCCGGCAGCTCACGCGCATCGCGTCCAGCTCCGCAGCGCTCTTCAGCGGGATGTTCATGCCAGCAGCCGCCTCAGGTCATCCGCCACCAGCCCTGCCTCCCGCGCCCCGTCCACGCGCCGCAGCAGGCCGCGCGCCTCGTAAAAGTCAATCAGCGGCGCCGTCTGCACCCGGTACACCGCGAGGCGGTTCCGCACCGTCTCCGGGTTGTCGTCCTTGCGGACAACCAGCGCCGCGCCGCACACGTCGCACACGCCCTCGGCCTTCGGCGGGATGCTCGCCACATGATACCCCGCCCCGCACGCCGGGCACACGCGCCGCCCCGCGATGCGGTCCGTCAGAATCTCCTCGGGAACGTCCAGCAGGATCGCCATGTCCAGCCCCGCGCCGCCCGCCGCCACGGCCGCGTCCAGCATCTGCGCCTGCGCCACCGTGCGCGGGAACCCGTCCAGCAGCAGCGTGCAGTCGCCCGCCGCGCCCGCCAGCAAATCCGAAATCATCCGCGCGACAAGCTCATCCGGGACCAGCTCCCCGCGCTTCATGTAGCCGTCCGCCTCCGCCCCCGCCGCCGTCTGCCGCTTCACCGCGTCGCGCAGCAGGTCGCCGCTCGAGATATGCCTGCACGCGCCGCCGCCCGCCGACAAACGTCCGGCGATCGTTCCTTTCCCAGAACCTGGCGCACCTAAAAGAATGATGATTTTCATCAGTGGAAAAATCACCATATCAAAAACAGGCCAGCCAGCGCAACAAAAAAAGCAAAAAATTTTTATAGTCAATTTAACCTTACTAGGTACATGGAGGGCGAGCGTCCTCGCGAGCCGCCCGCCGCGCCAATGGGGTCTGACGATAGTACAGGTTTAATGGTAGAGACGGATGATTATCCGTCTCCCCGTGTCATTGCCTTCAGGAGACGGATAATCATCCGTCTCTACGACGCTTGCCAACCTGATGTTGTCCCATAGCGCCGCAGGTGCTGAATAGTGTCCTGCAAAATACAGATTTCACGATGGAGGGCGAGCGACAGATGGAGGGCGAGCGTCCCCGCGAGCCGCCCGCCGCGCCAATGGGGTCTGACGATAGGACAGGTTTACTGGTAGAGACGGATGATTATCCGTCTCCCCGTGTCATTGCCTTCAGGAGACGGATAATCATCCGTCTCTACGACGCTTGCCACCTTAAATGACTCTAAATCTTTTTTGCGTGTCTCGCGTGTCTCGCGCGTTTTGCGGTTAACGGTCTTGAGTCTTGCGGTTTTAGGACAGTCCTAATGGAAATTCCGTCCACAATTCCCTTTGACTTGGGCAATGCGAACGGTTATACTATGTTTTTTGATTTTGAAAAGGGAGAGAGCATGATGCGGAATATGATGGGTATTGTGGCGATACTGTTCGGCATGGCGTTTGGGGTTGTCGCGCAGGAGGCGAAGCCGTTGGATTTCGAGGGGGCGAAGTGGGTGTGGCTCAAACCCAAACCCGACTCGAACCTGAACACGTTGCCAGAGGGAAACTGCTTTTTCCGCGCGGGGGTTGCGGTCACGGAGCGCGAGCGCATCGTCACCGCAGACCTCGCCGTCACCGCCGACAACCTCTATGAGGTCATCATCAACGGCAAGCTCGTGGGCGGGCGCGTCGCGAACCCGGACGACTGGCGGCTCCCGAAGCGTTTCGATGTGTCGTCGCTCTTGTCGCTGGGCGACAACACCATCGCGGTGCAGGCGGTCAACACCGCGCCCAGCCCTGCGGGGCTGCTGCTGAAACTCCATGTGGTGCTGACGGACGGCTCGATCGTGGAGCTCGTCTCGGATGCATCGTGGAAGGCGTCGATCGAGGCGGAGCCGAACTGGGATCAGCGCGATTTCAATGATCAGGACTGGAAGCCGCCGCACGAGATCACGCCGCACGGCGGGGCGCCGTGGGGGAAGCTCGCGGTGCCGGGCAAGGCCGAGCCGCCGACCAAGGAGAAGGAGAGCCCCGTGGAGGCGGCGGTGCCGGAGGGTTTCGTGTGGCCGTCGGGCATCGCGTTTCTGGGCGACGACCGCAGCTTCACGCTCGCGCAGTCGCGCAAGGGCGGCGCGTGGCACACGCTGGGCAACATGATCTTCAACCCCGGCTTCACGCGCGCGTTCCCCGAGCATGACTTCCCGGGGCCGATGAAGGTGGGCCAGACCCTGCGCGTCATCAAGCCCGCGAAGGGCGGGGCGGAGCCGAAGGTGCTGCTGGACGCGGGCGAGGGCGGTGCCATCGGCTCGCCGTCGGTGTCGTTCGACGGCAAGTGGATTTACTTCTCGATGGTGCGGCCGCACAGCCAAGAGGTCCCCTCGGCCGCGCCGAAGAGCGCGCGCGACCCCGCGTTCGACTTCGCGTTCTACCACATCTTCCGCATCGCGGCGGCGGGCGGCGCGCCGGAGCAGCTGACGTTCGGGCCGTTCCACGACATCGACCCCGTGGAGCTGCCCGACGGCCGCGTCGCGTTCACCTCCACGCGCTGCGGCTATTTCGAGGAGTACCACAACACCCCCTCGCGCGCGCTCTTCACCATGAGCCCCGACGGCAGCGGCATCCGCACGCTCACCCCCACCTTCATCTTCGACAACGAGCCAGAGGTCATGGCCGACGGCCGCATCCTCATGATCCGCTCCGACAACTTCTTCGACCGCGGCAAGGTCGAGACCCTCCTCCACGCCGTGCACCCCGACGGCGGCCACGGCTACACCGAGTTCGGCCTCGACCTCGGCCCCGGCTACGGCAACCGCCTCCGCGCCTTCAACTGCGGCAGCCCCGCGCCCATGCCCGACGGCCGCATCGCATACCTCACGGGCGCGAGCATCGCGGTGGGCCGCCCCGGCTGCGCCCAGCGCGACATCCTCAACATCCCCGTCCCGGCGGGCGACGTCGCGGCGCTCCCCGACGGGCGGCTGCTCTGCACCGTCCGCACCTCCGGCGGCGCGTTCGCGCGCGTGGGCGAGGCCAAGACGCCCACCCCGCCCGGCAGCTTCGACCTCCTCGGCATCGTGGACCCCGCCTTCCCGCAAGCGAAGATCGTCCCCGTCCACGCCGCGACGGACGGCGCCACCGTACACTCCCCCGTGTTCCTCGGCGCGCGCGAACGCCCGCCCCTGCTCGCCAGCCCCATCAACGACACCGCCGCCACCGGCGTGCTCTTCTGCCAAGACGCCCGCCTCACGCGCAACACCACCGCCGGGTGGAACCACATCGTCGCCGTCCGCGTGCTGATGGGCAAAGGCGTCACCACCCGCTCCTCGCACTCCTACATCGTCCACGCCGGGAACGAGACCATCGACCTCGGCACCGTCCCCATCGCCCCCGACGGCTCCTTCGCCGTCGAAGTCCCCGCCGACGCCGCCATCGCCTTCCAGATGGTCGACGCCGAAGGCCGCGCCGAACTCAACGAGATGTCCTGGATCTACGTCCGCCCCGGCGAGAGCCGCGGCTGCGTCGGCTGCCACGCCGTGCGCCAGACCTCCCCCGCCACCGTCGTCACCCCCCGCGCCATACAGGCCACCACCGCCGCCCCCCTCCGCCTCACCCCCGGCGGCGACCCCCACCGCTTCCGCGGCAACAACGCCGCCGTCACCGGCATGACCGAACTCCAGTTCGACCGCTTCCGCGAGATCGCCAGCCTCAACCGCACCTTCGTCACCAGCGCCGAACTCATCAAACGCCTCCAAGGCGGCACCCCCGAGCAACGCGCCACCGCCGCCCACCGCCTCGCCCTCACCCGCGACCCCGCCGCCGCCCCCGCCCTCGCGCAAGCCCTCAAAGACCCCTCCCGCGAAACCCGCGTCGCCGCCGCCCTCGCCCTCGCCGCCTGCGGCACACGCGCCTCCGCCGACCCCCTCCGCAAGGCCGCCGCCGACCCCGACCTCCTCGTGCGCCTCTCCGCCGACATCGCCCTCGGGAACCTCCTCGCCGGCGCCGCCGACCCCGACCGCGCCGAGGCCGCCCTCACCCCCCAACTCGCCGACCCCGACCGCGACACCGTCCGCCGCGCCGCCCGCGCCCTCCGCCACATCGGCACCACCGACGACACCCGCAAGGCCCTCCGCGACACCCTCCTGCGGATGCGCGACGACGACGCCTTCACCAAATACCGCTTCCAATGGGACAACGCCAAATTCGCCGCCGACTCCCCCGTCAACCCCCGCACCGTCCAAGAGGTCACCCGCGCCCTCGGCCACCTCAGAGACACCAACGCCGTCCCCCTCCTCGCCGAGACCCTCGCCGCCAACTCCGACCCCGACAAAGGCAACCTCTTCCTCGCCGAAGCCTGCGCCGACGCCCTCGGCCTCATCGCCACCCCCGACGCCCAGGCCGCCCTCATCACCACCTTCCTCAGCCTCCGCGAATACAAACGCTTCACCTTCTGGTACGGCGACCACGACGCGCTCATCGCCTGCCACGCCTCCCCCGTCCACCTCCGCATCATCGAAGCCCTCGAGAACATGGCCACCGACGGCCACCCCGAGATCGTCCCCCAACTCATCCACAGCGTCCCCACCGACTTCGACCGCGCCCTCTTCGCCCCCACCGACGACGCCGAAAACCTCATCGGCCGCCTCATCCGCCGCCAAGGCGCCGAAGCCCTCGTCACCGAGACCTGCCTCGCCGCCCTCGGCGACACCGCCGCCACCCCCGACCCCGACATCACCGCCATGCTCAAAAAAGTGTACGGCTCATGGGGCGGCAACCCACCCCTCGACAACCGCGCCGCCCAGATCCTCTCCCTCGTCACCCGCGACCGCCAATACGCCCCCCGCATCCAGGCCGCCTACGCCCGCCACCTCACCGTCACCGACGACATCCCCCGCGTGTTCCCCAGCGGCATCCCCGTCGTCCAGAAACTCCCCACCCGCAACTGGGTGTGCTTCTTCCTCGCCCGCGCCCTCGGCGAGATCGGCGACCCCCGCTCCGCCGACGCCCTGCTCGCCGCCCTCGCCATGCCCAACGAATTCGCCAACGGCAGCCCCGACCCCCTCGGCCCCGGCCAAGCCTTCCTGCACAACGAGCTCACCCCCTGCCACCGCGCCGCCGCCGCCTGGGCTCTCGGGCGGCTCGGCGACAAGAAAGCCATCCCCGCGCTGCTCGCCATCGTCGCCGACTTCGGCAACGCCCTCGACACCCGCCACGCCGCCGCCACCGCCCTCGGCCACCTCGCCGACCGCGCCACCCTCCCCGCCCTCGACAAACTCGCCGCCGCCTACCCCGAGACCTCCACCCGCCTCGCCCTCCAGGCCAGCGCGGCGCAAACGCGAGGGAAAAGCACCCCCCGCCCGCAGTAACCAGCGCGTTACATGACCCTGTAACGAGTGTCCTGCAAAACACAGGTTTCACGATGGAGGGCGAGCGTCTTCTGGAGGGCGAGCGTCCCCGCGAGCCGTCAGCCCCCATTACCCGCACGCCGCGCCAATGGGGACCCCTGCCTCGCCCTCCATATCACGCCTATCCAAACAGGCAAATCACAAATCTAAAATCTAAAATCCCACCTGCCTCGCCCTCCATATCACGCCTATCCAAACAGGGGAGTCCTCTATCCCGTCATCTGTATTTTACAGGACACTCGAACAAGATGCGCACCGGACACTATCATTGTGCCTATCGCGAAAAGTGTTGCGCCCATTGCGGCAAAAATCTATATGCGCCGGAAGGGGAATCCTGTCAATCCCGCCTATAAAAGGCCCTTCTTGAATTTTCGCATCTTTCGTGTCTTTCGCGGTTCACTGTTGGATATGGGACGCGCCCCGTTCCGTTTTTCCCCCGCATCAATGTCTCGTCTTTCCCCCGCAGATACGCTACCCTATTGAATGAAAGCGATTTCTATACGCCCTTTCCAGGGAAGCCTCTACAAGCGCCGCAACGGCAAATACCTGTCCGCCGACTCCACGGCGGACGGCATCTATTACATGGAAATCCCGCTGCCCCTGTCGCCCAAGCGCAGGACGCGCATCTGCCTGCACACCGCAAGCCGGGCAGAGGCCGAGGCGCGCGCGTATGCGTTGGCGGCCTCCCCGGCACGGCCCCCCGTCAGCGTGATGCTCGCCATCCTCAACGCCTGTTTCCGCCAGCTCAACGCCTGCGCCGCTGCCCACGCGCCGGCCGCCGCGCCGCCAGCCGCGCCGACCCCGGCCAACTCCCCTGCGCCGCCACGCGTCAGGCTCTCCGACGTGTGGTTCCTCTTCACGCAACGCTACGAGGCCGCGCTCAAAAGCCTCAAATGCTACCGCCATCAGCTCGACGCGTTCCTGCGCTGGTCCACCGCCGCCTACGCCGACGAGGTCACGCGCCCCATGGCCGAGGAATACATCAAACACATCTTCTCCCGCAAGTCAACCGCCCCCCAGGACATCAGCACGCTCAAACGCATCTGGCACACCGTCTGGCCCGACTGCTCCAACCCCTGGAACACCGGCCTGCGCCTCAAGCCTAAGGCGCGCGACGGCGTTTTCCGCTACCGCCGCCTCACCGTCAGCGAGGCCGGCGCCTTCCTCATGCGCATCACGCGCTGCCACAAGGAGGAAAACACCCTCGACCGCCGCCGCACCATCAACCGCCTCCTGCTCGAAGACCTGCGCGACGCCGTTGCCTTCGCGTGGCAGTACGGCATGCGCATCGGCTCGCTCGCCGCGCTCAGGTGGGAGGACTTCAACCCCGCCCGCGATTTCTTCCTCCACATCCCCCCCAAGACGCGCGGCGTGAAGCCCTGGCCCCTCGAGATCCCCATCATGCCCGCCACGCATAAGATTTTGCTGCGACGCTTCAGGGGCGCGCGCGGAAGGCCCGCGGGCTTCCTGTTCCCCCACCTCCACCACGCCTACAACCGCAACGCCAACGGCCTGTCCGCGCTCGTCAAGCGCCTCATGGTCGGCGCGGGGGTTCTGGACGACCACCGCGGCCGCGCCACGATGCACAGCTTCCGCGCCTGCTTCATCACCCAGATGGACGAGGCAGGCGTGCCCTCCGGCATCACCGACAGCCTCACCGGCCACGCCCCCCAGAACATGCACGACATGTACAGCCACGCCAGCGTCCAATCCAAGCGCGACTGGCTCAACAAAGCCATCCCCCCCCTGCCCGCCACGGAGACGTGAGACAGGATGCGCAGTGCTTCCGCCCTGCATGATGCCGGGAGCGCAAGGCTTCTGCCTTGCCAAGTAATAAATGCAAGGCGGAAGCCTTGCACTCCCGGCACATGCGTCACCCCTTTCTCCTGCGCATGAGCCAGAGGGCGGCGAGGGCGGCGAGGTAGAGCCAGCGGCCAGCGGGGGCGCCCGGCTCACGGGGACGTTCGCCCTCCATCCCTGACTCCTCTCCCCCGATTTCTGATTCCTCATTCCTAATTCTCCCTTATGGCTCGCCGCCGCCCTGCCTTCGGCGCCACCTGCAACGGCTTGTTTTTTCTCATCGGGCTTCTGCGCTTCGCGCGGGTCGAACGACTCTATGGAAAGGGGGACAAGCAATTTTTTCAATGCGTTGTAGTCTGCCCCAAGGTCAGGGACAACACAAGCATCTTGCTCTTCATCATATAGGGCAAGGTAATCCACTATGAGTTCAGGGATAGGAATCGTCTTGAGATAATCCCTTATCCCTTCCCTTTGTTTGCCGCCCGCCTGGCACGGGACAGTCGGCATATAGTGTACCATAACCCCCGCGCCATGGAAGCTGAAAACACCCGGTTTTTATTCTCGCGCAGAGGTGCAGAGGGAGAGGTGATAAGTGATAAGTTAGGTGACAGGTAATCCTGTCAAAAATAATCCTCCGTTTTCTCTAACCACAATGGACACTATCAGAATTGATAGATAAGGAGGATGGAATTGCCGTAAGACCCAGCGGTATTCCTCCTTGCGTTTTGCGCAGGGGTATGGTATGGTTATGCCCTTTTCGGTGCAAATCAGCGTCATCTGTGGCTGCTGGGAGGAAACGGAGGATTTTTTTTAGAACAGGATTAACAGGATGTTTTTTAACCACAATGGACACAATGGTTTTCACAATAGGCACAATAATAGTGTCCTTTGTGCATTCTATTGTGTCCATTGTGGTTAAAGGAAACGGAGGATTTTTTTCAGCAAGTTAATCCTGCTAGTCTTGAAATCCTGTCAAAAAAGAGAATGGGTGGTATGAGCAAAAGGAACGCTATGAATCATTTAGAACAGGCTTCGATGTTGGTCCCGATTGTCGTGGAGCAGACGGGTAGGGGGGAGCGGTCGTGGGATATTTACTCGCGCTTGCTTCAGGATCGTATCATCTTCATCGGCTCGGCGATTGATGATGCGGTGAGCAATGTGATTATCGCGCAGCTGCTGTTCTTGCAGTCGCAGGACGCGACGAAGGACATTTCGGTGTACGTCAATTCGCCCGGCGGGTCGGTCACGGCTGGGCTGGCGATCTATGACACGATGCAGTTCCTGACGTGCGGCATCGCGACGTATTGCGTCGGCCAGGCGGCGAGCATGGGCGCGGTGCTGCTCGCGGCCGGGAGCAAGGGCAAGCGCTTCGCGCTCCCGAACGCGCGCATCATGATCCACCAGCCGTGGGGGGGCGCGGAGGGCAAGGCCACGGACATCAGCATCGCGGCCAAGGAGATCCTGCGCCTGAAGGATCGCCTCAACGAGATTCTCGCGTTCCACGCGGGAAAGGACGCGGCGGCCGTCGCGAACGACACGGAGCGCGATTACTTCATGTCCGCCGCCGAGGCGAAGGACTATGGGCTTGTGGACGAGGTGCTGGTGAAGCTCTCGGCGGAGAAATAGGCTATGGCACGTCGCCCGACCCCGAAATTAGTCTGCTCGTTCTGCGGCAGGAGTGAGGATCAGTGTCCCGCGATCATCCCCGGCCCGGACGGGAACATCTGCAGCGATTGCGTGGAGGCGTGTTCCCGCGTCTTGAAGGATGCGCAGGAGACCGCGGTGGGCAAGAACACGCGGTTGCCGAAGCTGAACGTCCCGCCGCCGATCGGGATCAAGGCGTTCCTCGACCAGCACGTCATCGGGCATGAGCATACGAAGAAGGCGCTGGCCGTCGCGGTCCACAACCATTACCGGCGCTTGACGCAGCCGCAGGCGGGGATGGACGATGCGTTCAAGGATGTCGAGATCGAGAAGAGCAACATCCTGATGATCGGCCCGACGGGGTGCGGCAAGACGCTCTTCGCCAAGACCCTCGCCAAGATGCTGGACGTGCCGTTCGCGATTGCGGACGCCACGACCATCACCGAGGCCGGCTACGTCGGCGAGGATGTCGAGAATATTTTGCTGTACCTCATTCAGGCGGCGGACGGCGACATCCCCCGCGCCGAGCGCGGTATCGTCTATATCGACGAGATTGACAAGATTGCGCGTAAGACGGAGAACGTGTCCATCACGCGTGACGTGTCCGGCGAGGGCGTCCAGCAGTCGCTGCTGAAGATTCTGGAGGGCACGGTTTCGCGCGTGCCGCCGCAGGGCGGGCGCAAGCATCCCCAGCAGGAGTATTTGAAGATCAACACCGCCAACATCCTGTTCATCTGCGGCGGCGCGTTCGTCGGGCTGGACGCCATCGTGCGCCAGCGCCAGGGGCACCGCGCCATCGGCTACAAGGAGGTCGGCGACCACCACGCCCGCGCGGGCGCGAAAACGGATCGGGCCGCCGTGCTGGACGTCCAGCCGGAGGACTTGATGCGGTTCGGGCTGATTCCCGAGTTTGTCGGGCGGCTGCCGGTCATCACGTCCATGGCGGAGGTGACGGAGGGCGATCTGGTGCGCATCCTGACCGAGCCGAAGAACTGCCTCGTGCGGCAGTACCAGAAGCTGCTCGCGATGGAGGGCGTGCAGCTGACGTTCGAGGACGAGGCGTTGCGCGAGATGGCCCGCGTGGCCATGAAGCGCAAGACGGGCGCGCGCGGGCTCCGGGCGGCCATGGAGAATTTTATGATGGAGATTATGTACGAGGCACCGGGCAATCTGAAAGGCAAGACGGTTGCCATCACTGCGGACAGGGTGCGCGAATACGGGCAAAACTGATGAGGCCCGCCAACAAACCTCCGGCAAACGTTTTCATCGTCCGCACCCCTTATTGAAGATTACAGAACAGTATCCCCCTCTCGCGGGACAAATGCAAGCACAAAAATGCGGCAGAGGATTTTTTGGGGAGTTCAGCGCCGGGAGCGCAGTGCCGGGAGCGCAGGGCTTCCGCCCTGCATAACAAGCTAAGCATTGCAAGGCAGAGGCCTTGCGCTCCCGGCCTTGCGCCCCCGGCGCGGTTTCTCGGGGGCTGTAACCATGCCGAACAGCGACACCCCAATCCCTCCAGTTTAGTGTTGCGCAAAACGCGAAAGTGCGCCATAATAATGCGCTTTGACTTTCGTTCACAGGAGGGATGTTGACGCATGAGCATATTCGGTGTTTTTTCGCGCGGTATCGTCAAGGACAACCCGGTGTTCCGGCTGGTGCTGGGGATGTGCCCGACGCTGGCGGTGACGACCTCCCTTGAGAACGCGCTGGGCATGGGCGCCGCGGCCACGTTCGTGCTGACCTGCTCGAACGTCGTCATCTCCGCGCTGCGCAAGCTCATCCCCGCCACGGTGCGCATCCCGAGCTTCATCGTGGTCATCGCGTCGTTCACGACCATCGTGGACCTGCTCATGCAGGCATACGCGCCGGCGCTCGCCGGCAGCCTTGGCATCTTCATCCCGCTGATCGTGGTCAACTGCATCATCCTGGGCCGCGCGGAGGCCTTCGCGTCGAAGAGCGGCGTCCTGCGCAGCGCGGCGGACGGCCTCGGGACGGGCATCGGGTTCACGCTCGCGCTCGCGCTGATCGGGGCGATACGCGAGTTCGCCGGGGGCGGCTCGGTGACGCTCTGGGGCGGGCTCGCGCTCACGGACATACACGGCAACAGCATGACCCTGTTCGTGCTGCCCGCGGGCGGCTTCGTCGTGCTGGGGCTCCTGCTCGCGGGCATCAACCGCCTGCAGGAGGCGGCGGCGCGGAAGCACGGCAGGCCCGCGCCTGAGCCCGCCGCGTTCGACTGCCGCCACTGCGCCCTCTGCAAGATTCCGGAGTAGGCCCGCCGCGTCTCGCGGGACCGCCCTACAGCAGCGCATTTCACTTGGACATTGAATATTCCTTGTTGGATATTGGATATTCCCCGAGGGCCTTCAGCCTTGTGTCAATGCATAATGCATAATTCATAATGCATAATTAGCAATTCCTGCCTCCACCCGCAAGGTGTGCCAGAGCATGAGGTCGCCGTCAAAGACGAATGCGGCGCGGAAGGGTTTGGCGTCGAGCATGAGGGGGACCCAGAGGCGGTCGTCGCTCCACATCCTGCCGTAGGGGATGTCGGCCTCGGGGCACCAGAAGGGCGCGGCCTCGTCGGTCTCGGCGAGGATCCCGGTGTGGTCGGTCGCGGTGAAGACGTGGCAGCGCAGGGAGTAGCCGTCGGTGAAGGCGAAGTCAAGGAGGCCGGCAGGGCGCAGGCCGGTGGGGGTGAGGCCGACCTCCTCCTGGGTCTCGCGCACGGCGGCCTGCTCGGGGGTCTCGCCGTGCTCGAGGCGGCCGCCGGGGGCGTTGAACTTGCCGTTGCCCAGGCCGCGCTTTTTGAGGATGAGCAGGATCTGCCCGTCATGGCGGATGAAGGTGAGGACGGCGGTGTCGGTGGGCGAGAAGGCGCCCCAGTCCATGCTGAACGGGGCGCCTGATGCGGTCGTGAGCGTGACGCGGCTACTGGATGCGGTCGAACCCGGCATAGGAGGCCCAGATGGTTTCGGGGTTCAGCGAGACGGCGTAGGAGACGAAGCTGTTGCTGAGCAGGTAGGCCTGCGTTTCGTCGTCGTCGTACTCCGAGCCGCAGGGGTACTCGCAGGTGCAGGGGACCTGCCCGTTGCAGCCGCAGGCGCAGGAGCAGCGGTAGCCCTCTTGCTCCGCGTGCGCGTGCTGGGCGGGCGGCACGGCGGTAACGGGCGTGGACGCGACGGTGAGCGGCTGGTCGAGGTGCTGCACGGTCTGATAGACGACGGTCTGCGCGGGCGGCTGCGAGTAGGCTGTCTCATAGACCAGCGTGGGCGGCGAGTAGAGGTAGTGGGTGCGGTACACGGGCCAGGGGTTATAGACGTAGGAGAAGCCGCCGTACCAGCCGCGTGACCAGCCGCCGTAGTACGCGCTGCTGTAGCCCCAGCCGTTATAGTACCAGGAGTCATAGTAGGGGCGGTGGGCGTAGAATGGGGAGTAGGCGGAGGTTGAGAACGATAGTCCGAACGATCCGCTCGACCAAGAGATGCCGAACCCGGAGGGGTACAGCACCGGACCCCACCAGATGGGGGCGAGGCTGAGCCACGGGGAGATGCGCACGCGCGAGGCGGTCGGCCCGTAGTAGCCGTAGTAGGCCGGGCGCGGGTAGAAGTTATAGGAGTTGTACGTCGGGTAATAGGCGGCGGCGACCGGGTACGACACCGCCGGGCGCGTGACGATGGGCGACGGCAGCGGGCGTGCCAGCCCCATCATGGGCGTGCGGTGCGCATAGTCTGCGACAGGCCGCGATAGGCGGAGGGGGTTATGCGGCGCGGCGGCGGGCGGCTGGCGATGCGAGGCCACCGCCGGTGCCTGTGTCGTCTGCGGGCGCAAGCTGGAGGCAGGGGAGGACAGGGGATTATGACCGCCGCCGCTGCCGAAGCTGGGGCGTTGCGTGGTCAGGGGGTGGCGCAGGGAGGCGGCCGCGTCACGGGTCGGGCCCATGCCGGGCGTGGAGCGGAGCGTCGTCGTCTCGGGTACTGTGATGCGCCCGGGTGACGAGGACGAGCGTCCCGAGAGGTCGGGCCGCATGATGCGATCCCGGTCACCGCCGCTCGGCGGGCGCGGGGAGACGACGGGCGTCTCAACGCGCGAGGGCCTGTCCGCTCCCGGCGTTGACGGCTGGCGGCCCGGTTGGGGTGTCTGGCGCAGGGACTCCTGTTGCCGGCTGTATTCCCTGAAAAGCGCGGACGGGTCAGGCTCGTGGTTCGCACTCGGCAAGGCCGGGCGTTCGGCAACCGGCGAGACAGGGCGCTCCACAGGGCGCTGCTCCGAACGCGCGGGTTGCGTGACGGCAGGGCGCTCGGCGATCGGCGTCACAGGGCGCTCGGCAACCGGCGAGACCGGGCGCTCCACGGGACGCTGCTCCGAACGCGCGGGTTGCGTGACGGCAGGGCGCTCGACGGTCGGCGTCACCGGACGTTCGACGATCCGTTCAGGACGCGCGACGTTGATGGGCGGCGGTGCGCTTTGGCGTGACTGGACGGTCGCGCTCGGTGGCGTATATGTCGGTGTGCTTTGGCGCGTCTGGACAGGTGCGCTGGGCGGTGTGTACGTCGGTGCGCTTTGGCGCGTCTGGACGGGCGCGCTGGGCGGCGTGTACGTCGGTGCGCTTTGGCGCGTCTGGACAGGCGCGCTGGGCGGCGTGTACGTCGGTGCGCTTTGACGCGTCTGGACAGGCGCGCTCGGCGGCGTGTACGTCGGTGCGCTTTGGCGCGTCTGGACAGGCGCGCTGGGCGGCGTGTACGTCGGTGCGCTTTGGCGCGTCTGGACAGGCGCGCTCGGCGGTGTGTACGTCGGCGGCGCGGCAGGCACTGCCCTTCCGGATTGGTTGCGCTGGGCCGAGCAGAAGATCGGCAAGCCAGCCATGACCAGTAACATGAGCGTTTTCATTTTCATAATCATCTCCCTCCTTATACGGAAATGTCTTGATGTTCAATTAAGGTACGTGATTTTCCTCAACAAGTCAAGTACGCTTAATGCCCTCTCGCAAAAAATAAACGCAGGGATCAGAAAGTTATTGCCGAGAAGAATGGGGAGGGGGGAGCGACGAATCATGGATGAGGTGTTTGCATGGCGTGCGGCGGGAAGCGACCAATGGGGCGGGAAGCGGCAATGTGTTTAACGGCTTCCTGCCCCATTGGCCACACGCCGTGCCAATGGGGTCCCCTGTCTCGCCCTCCATCGTGAAATCTGTGTTTTCTGAAAACTGACAACCGAAAACTTCCCTTTCGTACTCTTCCCAGTCTCCACACGTGGCAGGGCTTGCCTGACGGGGAAGATTATGCTAATATGGCAATATGTTTTGGGAAATACTGATAGCCTCCGTTTTAGCGACCGGGGGGCTGGTCGCAGGGCTGTGCCGCTACACGGTCTGGCGGCCGCCCTGCCCGCCTTGCTGCCCGCGCGTGCTGATGTACCATGCGTTCGGCGATGCCGTGCCGGAGGGGATGAACCCGCAATTGTGCGTCCGGCCGCGCGCGTTCGACGCGCAGGTGGCGTTGTTGCGACGCAAGGGTTACACGTTCCTCACGGTGTCGGAGTTGCTTGCGCGGCCGGACCTGACGCGGTGCGTCGCGCTGACGTTCGATGACGGTTTCGCGGACAACGCCGAGACCGCGCTGCCGATCCTGCGCAAGCATCAGGCGAAGGCCACGATTTTCATCTCGCGGAGAAGCGACGTGCCGGGTGCGCGGATGCTGTCCGAAGGGCAGCTTGCGGCGTTGGCGAACGACCCGCTGATTGAGCTCGGTGCGCACACGCTCAACCACGTCAACCTCAGTCAGGCGGACGCGGCGACGGCGGAGGCGGAGATCGCGGGGGGCAAGGCGTTTGTCGAGGCGCACACAAAGCGGCCGTGCGTGTCGTTCGCGTACCCCTACGGGCGTTTCACGGACGCGACGGTGGAGGTGCTGAAGCGGCTCGGCTTCCGTGCGGCGGTGACGGTGAAGAAGGGCTTCGCGCCGCTGGCTGACCCGTTCCGCATCCGCCGCACCAGCGTGTTGCGCTCGTGCGACGACCTGCAGTTCCGGATCCTGTTGCGCTGCGGGAGGTACAGGGTATGACACAAGGTGGCACGGGCTGTATGCGCCCCTTTAGGGGAATTCCTGCCCGCGAAATGGAAAATAAAGGTATGATTCCCGCGTCAGTCTATATCATCGCTTGCGACGAGGAGCGGCACATCCGCCGTGCGCTGGAGAGCGTGCGCGGCTTCGCGGAGGTGGTGCTCGTGGACTCGGGCAGCACGGACGCGACGTGCGGCATCGCGGCCGCGTTTCCGAACGTGCGCCTGCTTCACCGCGACTGGCAAGGCTACGCGCAACAGAAGCAGTGGGCGCTGGAGCAGTGCGCGAACGACTGGGTGCTGAACATCGACGCGGATGAGGAGGTCTCGCCTGAACTCGCGCAGGCCGTCGCCCAAACCGTCGCGGAGGGCAAGGCCGACGCGCTCCGTTTCCCGATCCCTGAGGTTTTCCTGAACAGGCTTTTCCCGAGCGAGATCCTGACGAAAATCCGTTGCTTCCGCCGCGCGAAGGGCCGCTACGACCTGACCCACCTCGTGCATGAGCAGGTCGTGCTGGCGGGTGATGCGGTTGTGGCGCAGACCCGCGCGCCGCTGCTGCACTACGGGCTGGTGTCGATGGAGGCGGTCATCGCCAAGCAGAACGCCTATTCGACGCTGAAGGCGCGGGAGCGTTTCGCGAAGGGGCGGCGCCATTCGCTGTTCCGTCTGGCGACGCTTTTCCCCGCGACGTTTTTCCGTGGGTACGTTTTGAAGGGCGGCTTCCTGCGCGGCGTGCCGGGCTTCATCAGCGCGGTCAACGCGGCGTACTACTCGTTCGCGAAGGAGGCGAAACTCTACGAGGCGGGGCAGGGGGAGGGAAAAATTAGGAATTGCCGGGAGCGCAAGGCTTCCGCCTTGCAATTAGCGAAGGAAGGTGAGAAGAATGATTAATGTTCGGGGAAATGATTCCTTTGTGACCTTCGTGCCTTTGTGTGAGAAAAACAAAAGGGAGGAAGGGATATGACATGGGTGTGGTACATCCTCTTTGCCATTGCGCTGGCCGCGCTGTGCGGGCTCTCGCTCCGCTACTACTTCCCGTTCCGCATCCCGAAAGACCCGAACCTGCCGCGCGCGTTCATGTACCACGCCACGGACATCGCGCCGTGGCCGGGGATGCGCGCGGGGCTGAATGTCAACCCGACGCTGCTGGAGTTTCAGTTGCGCTATCTGAAAGCGCATGGCTACACGTTCGTGACGGCCACGGAGTTGATCTCCTTCGCGCCGACCTCGCGCCACGTCTGCCTCACGTTCGACGACGGCTACGAGGATAACTACGTCCACCTGTTCCCGCTACTGAAAACGTATCAGGCGAAGGCGACGGTTTTCGCCGCCACGCGCTGCGAGTACCCCGGCAAGCCGATGCTGACGGACGCGCAGATGCGCGAGATGGCGGACAGCGGCCTTGTCGAGTTCGGCGGGCATACGCTGAGCCATGTGCGCTTGCCGGAGTTGGACGACGCGACGGCGGAGCGCGAGATTCAGGAGGGCAAGGCGTGGATTGAGCGCGTCACGGGCAGGCCGTGCGTGTCGTTCGCGTACCCCTTCGGCCGCTACACGCCGCGCGAGATCGAGATGCTGAAACGCCTGGGGTTCCAGTGCGCGTTCACCTGCGAGAAAGGCATCCGGCGCATTGAGGACCCGTACACCATCGACCGCCTGAGCGCACACGGCGAGATGACAACATGGCAGTTCCCCTTGGTGCTGTCTAGGGGGAAGTTCAAGATATGAGAAGGAGAGGAGTTTCGTTGCTAGTTGCTAGTTTCTAGTTGCTAGTTTCTAGTTTTTAGTTTACAGTTTTTAGTTGTTAGTTGTTAGAAACAATGGTACGCAGAAATGATAACGAAGCAATATTCTAAAAACTAAAAACTGTAAACTAAAAACTAGAAACTAGAAACTAGAAACTAAAAACTAGAAACTAAAAACTAAAAACTGTAAACTAAAAACTAAAAAAGGAGTTTCCATGCGAATCGTTCATGCCGCACATTACAGTTTCGTCCGCGACGGGAGGGAGTTTTACAACTGCGAGTACAAGTTGCACACCGGGCTTTGCCAAGCGGGGCATTACGTCTATCCGTTCTCCATCAGCGACCGCGCGCGCGTCAACCTCCTGCGCTCCAAACGCCTCGGCGGGGCCTTCGCGAACAAATGCCTCATCACCTGCTGCAAGCACGTCGAGCCGGACTTGCTCCTGCTCGGCCACGCGCAGGCCATCACGCCGCAGACGCTCCAGACATTGCGCCGCGCACACCCGCAGATGAAAATCGCGCTGTGGTACGTCGATCAGGTTTACCTGCTCCGCGACTATTCGCATCTGTTCGCCAAACTGCCGCTGCTGGACGCCATCTTCGTGACGACGGGCGGCGACCTGCTCGCGCAGTTCAGGCGCGACGGGTGCCGCGCCGCGTTCATCCCCAACCCCGCAGACGCGAACATCGAGCGGCTGAACATCGATGAATTGCGCGAGGCGGACTTCGACCTCGTGTTCATCGGCTCGGACCGTCTGCGCCCCGAGCGGGCGGCCCTGCTTACGGAAATCGCCGCGAACGCGGGCGGCCTGCGCCTGGGCTTCGCTGGATGCCTCGGCCGCCCCGGCGTTTTCGGCGACGCGAAAGACCAGATGCTCAAACGCACGTTGCTGGCCCTGAACCTCTCTGACCGCAACGACGTATTCCTGTACAGTTCCGACCGCATCGTCCAACTTGCCGGGAACGGCATCTGCACGTTGACCGCGTCGGCCTCGGGCTTGCAGGCGCTGTATGAGCCGGACAAAGAGATGGTCTTTTTCGATTCGACAAGCGACCTCGTCGCGAAAGCGAGGCGCCTTGCCGCCGAGCCGACGCGCGCCCGCGCAATCGGGCGCGCAGGGCGCATCAAGACGCACGCCTGTTATTCCGGCAAGGCCGTCGCGGATTTCATCTGCGCGTATGTCATGGACGACCCTGCTTGGCGCGATTTCCCGTGGGCGAGCTATTGCGGCGGGCAATGACGGGGATGTGCTGGCGCGATTTCAGTTTCCCGCAGAGACGCAGAGCGTGTGCGCAACGGGATCCCCTGCCGCGCCCACCATTTGATTCCTCTCTCCCCATTCCTAATTTCTAATTGCGCCCGCTCCCGCGAACGTCTATAATAAGTGCCCATTTGAAAAACCGACCAAGGAGTTGCGCAATGGCGTTGAATATCGTGAGCGAGATTGACGGGCGCGTGCCCGTGCGGAACGTGCTGATGAGCGTCTCGGACAAGACAGGGCTGGACACGTTCGCGGGGGGGCTTGTCGCCGCGTGCCCCGACGTGAAGATCCTCTCGACGGGCGGCACCTACACCTTCCTCCAGAAAACGCTCGGCGACGCCCTCTGCGCGCGCCACCTCGTGTCCGTCTCCGGCTACACCGGTCAGCCCGAGATGCAGGGCGGCCTCGTCAAGACGCTCGACTTCAAAATCTACCTCGGCCTGTTGAGCGAGACCTACAACGCCGCCCACCAGACCGACCTCGCCCGCACGCAGGCCGTCGCCATCGACATGGCCGTCGTCAACCTCTACCCCTTCGCGCAGGCCGTTGCCGCGCCCGGCGCCACCCCCGAGTCCGCGCGCACCAACATCGACATCGGCGGCCCGTGCATGGTCCGCGCCTCCGCGAAGAACTACCTGCGCGTCGCCTCCGTCACCGACCCCGCCGACTACGCCGCACTGCTCGACGAGCTGCGCGCCAACAGCGGCAGCCTCGGCCTCGGCACGCGCCTCGCGCTGATGAAGAAGGCCTTCGCCCACACCGCCGCCTACGATACCGCCATCGCCGCCTTCTTCGCACCCGTCACGCCCGATTCCGTGAACGGCATCTACACGATACGCTGATTTATTTTTTGACAGGATTATGTTATGACAAAGTTAATCATGCTCGCCGGCATCCCGTGTCCAACTATTAACTATTAATTTCCCCATGATTGCCCGCCTCACAGAGCTCATCCGCCGCACCACGAGCGACCTGCCCGCGGATGTCGAGGCCGCGCTCAAACGCGCCGCCGCCGCAGAGCCGCCCGGCTCGCAGGCCGCGCTTTTCCTGCGTTCGATTCTGGAGAACACCCGCCTCGCACGCGAGCAGTCAACGCCACTCTGCCAAGACACCGGGATGCTCACCTTCTTCTGGACCGTCCCGCGCGGCACGGACACGCTCGCGCTCGAACGCGCCGCACAGGATGCCGTCAAGGCCGCCACCGCCAACGGCTGGCTCCGCCACAACACCATCGAGACCCTCTCCGGCGCGTCCCTCGAAACCAACGTCGCCGACGGCATCCCCGCCTGTCATTTCGAGCAGGCCGACACCGGCGCCATCCGCGTGGCCCTCCTGCAGAAAGGCGGCGGCTCCGAAAACGTCAGCTGCCAGTTCAGCCTCCCCGACGCCGCCCTCGGCGCGGGGCGCGACCTCGACGGCGCGCGCAAATGCATCCTGCACGCCGTGTGGCAAGCGCAAGGCTTCGGCTGCGCCCCAGGCATCCTCGGCGTGTGCATCGGCGCGGACCGGGGCGAGGGCTTCCTGCTCGCCAAGAAACAGCTGCTCCGCCCGCTGGACGACACGTCGCCCGTGCCGGAGCTCGCCGCGCTCGAACGCCGCGTCCTGGACGAGACCAACCAGCTCGGCATCGGTCCCATGGGCATGGGCGGGCGCACGACCCTTCTCGGCGTCAAGATCGCCGTCGCCCCCCGCCTCCCCGCCTCCCACTTCGTCACCATCGCCTACTCATGCTGGGCCTGCCGCAGACAAGCGGAGAGGCTGTGAAAGGCATTCGAGGGAATAGGGGGGGGCGTCTCCCCTGCGATCGCTATTGCCAGCCCCCGCCCAGCGCCTTGTAGAGGCTCACGAGGTGCTGCGAAATCGTCCCGCGCGAGACGACGATGCTCTCTTGCAGCGCCATCTGTGAGCGTTGCGCGTCGAGGACGTTGTTGAAGTCCGTCAGCCCGCGCTTGTACAAATCGTCTGCGATGTCCACCGCTTTCTGCGCCGCCTCGGCGGCCTGGGTTAGGCTCTCGTGGCGCGCGTACTCACGGTCGTACGCGACCAGCACGTTGCGCACGTCGCGCACCGCGCTCAGCACCGTCTGCTCGTATCCCGCCAGCGCCTGCTCCTGCACCGCGCTCTGCGCCTTGATGTTGTTGCGGATCGAGCCGCCCCGGAAAATCGGCCACGCGACCTGCGGCCCGAGGCTGTACAGCACGCTGTCCGCGCTGAGGAAGTCCGCCGCCTTGACCGACCCCAGCCCGATGGATCCCAGCAGCGAGAACTTCGGGTACAGGTCCGCCGTCGCCACGCCCACGTTCGCGCTCGCCACCGCCACCCGCCGCTCCGCCGCGCGCACGTCCGGCCGCATCCGTATGCATTCCGACGGGATCGCCTCCAGCGTCCAACGCGCCGCAGACGGGATGTCGCCCTCGCCCAGCCAGGCGTGCAGCGTCCCGGGGAACGCGCCCGTCAGCAGGGCCAGCCCGTTGGCGTAAGCCTCAAGGCTCGCCTCCAGCGGCGGGATCTGCGAGCGCGTGCTCTCGAGGATGTAGGCGGACTGGTGCAACGGCAGCTCGCCGATCAGCCCGGACTCCGCGCGCGACTTGTTCAGGTTGTAGGTCTCCTCCTGAAGCACCGCATTCGCGCGGACCACGCGCAACCGCTCCTGCGCCGTGCGGTAGCACACATACGTGTTCGCCACCTCCGCCGCCAGCGACACCCACACCGCGTCGCGCCCCGCCTCCAGCGCCTCCACGCCCGCCTCGGCCGCCTCCACCCTGCGCCGCGTGCCGCCGAAGATGTCGATCTCCCACGTCGCGTCGAACCCCGCCTGAAACTGGCTGTCCCGCACCCGCACGAACGGCGAGTTGTTCCGGCTCGTCTGGTAACGCTGGTACGCGCCGCCCACCCCGACCGTCGGGAAGAACCCCGCGTTCGCGATCCCCAGCCGCGCGCGCGCCTCCACGATTTTCGCCTCCGCGACGGCCACCTCGCGGTTCGCCGCCAGCGCAGACTCCAGGAGGAACGTCAGCTTATCGTCGTCAAGCGTTTTCCACCATTGCGCGATTTTTGCGGAGACCTCATCGCTGCCGCCGTCGTTCAGCGCGGCCGCGATCTCGGGCCCTTGCGCGAACCGGCTCGCCTCATAGTCCGGCCCCACCGACGGCCAGTTCCGGCAACCGGCCGCCATGCAAGCCAACACACATACCGCAGGAAACAATCGAGCGTAAAACATTTTCTCTATCCTATGATGCCTGAAATTCAAGCCCGTAAAGATGACACAGAATGCGCCATCCGTCAAGCCCGAAATCACGCCCCCTCGCCCTTCCGCATCATTCACCATTTTCCGCCTTGCCTTCTGCCATGCAATCTGCTAACATGAATATGTTTTTTTTGAGGGATAAGGATCGTGGCGACAACGCTAAATGACATCTCGGCTCGGCTCGGCTCGGCTCGGCTCGGCTCGGCTCGGCTCGGCTCGGCTCGGCTCGGCTCGGCTCGGCTCGGCTCGGCTCGGCTCGGCTCGGCTCGGCTCGGCTCGGCTCGGCTCGGCTCGGCTC
>Ga0082212_10001535_pt1 | contig 34115 bp, 25 predicted proteins | sample TergutNt197P3_FD_71548 | JGI IMG/M metagenome (GOLD analysis project Ga0082212, IMG submission 71548) | Neocapritermes taracua P3 segment gut microbial communities from Petit-Saut dam, French Guiana - Nt197 P3 | ecosystem: Host-associated > Arthropoda: Insects > Digestive system > Gut ... | reverse complement strand
AAATCACCTGTTTAACAATTCCTTTTATTAAACCATGTGTAATACCGATGATTACACAAATGATTATGGCTATGTCTAACCAATTCATAATGTTTGTTTGACCTCTATTTCTTCAAATGCTTCTACGATGTCGCCTATTTTGATGTCGTTGAAATTGTTTATGTTTAATCCACATTCATACCCTTGGGCAACTTCTTTCACATCGTCTTTGAAACGTTTCAAAGAACCGAGTTCGCCGGTATAGATGACAATCCCGTCTCTGACAAGACGGATTTTGTTGCCGCGTTTGATTTTTCCTTCTTTCACCATACAGCCGGCAACAGTACCTACTTTGGTGATTTTGAATACTTCCCGAATTTCCACGTTGGCGGTAATCTCTTCCTTGATTTCCGGCGAGAGCATACCTTCCATAGCCGCTTTCACTTCTTCAATAGCGTCGTATATAATTGAGTATAAACGAATATCTACACCCTCTTTTTCTGCCGATTTACGGGCGGCTAATGACGGACGCACTTGGAATCCGACGATAATTGCATCTGAAGCGGCTGACAAAATTACGTCCGATTCGGAAATTTGCCCTACGCCTTTGTGGATGACGTTCACTTGAATTTGTTCGGTAGACAGGCGAATGAAAGAATCGGACAATGCTTCGACTGAGCCGTCCACATCGCCCTTTACGATGATGTTCAATTGTTGGAAATTGCCGATAGCAATCCGTCTGCCGATGTCGTCCAAAGTCAGAAGTTTTTGTGTACGCAAACCCTGTTCGCGTTGCAACTGTTCGCGTTTCGTAGCAATTTCGCGTGCCTCCTGTTCGGTTTCCATCACGTGAATGGTGTCGCCGGCTTGGGGAGCGCCGCCCAATCCGAGAATCAATACCGGCTCGGAAGGACCTGCTTCAGTTATTTTTTGGTTTCTCTCGTTAAACATTGCCTTGACGCGTCCGTAGTGTGTTCCTGCTAAAACCACATCGCCCATTTTGAGCGTACCGTTTTGTACCAACATGGTAACGACATATCCGCGACCTTTGTCTAAGGAAGATTCGATGACCGAACCTACGGCTTTCCGTTTCGGATTGGCTTTCAAGTCCAACATTTCGGCTTCCAACAAAACTTTTTCCAATAATTCCTGAACGCCAATGCCTTGTTTCGCTGAAATATCCTGCGATTGGTATTTTCCACCCCAGTCTTCAACTAAGTAATTCATACCGGCAAGCGTTTCTTTTATTTTTTCGGGATTGGCTCCGGGTCGGTCTATTTTGTTGATGGCAAATACCATAGGGACACCTGCTGCCGAAGCGTGATTGATTGCCTCAACGGTTTGCGGCATCACATTATCATCGGCTGCAACAATAATGATAGCAATGTCGGTTACGCTTGCTCCGCGGGCACGCATAGCCGTAAACGCTTCGTGTCCGGGTGTATCTAAGAACGTGATTTTCCGCCCGTCTGATAATCCCACATTATAGGCTCCGATGTGTTGGGTGATTCCTCCCGCTTCACCGGCAATCACGTTGGTATTTCTGATGTTATCCAACAATGAAGTTTTGCCATGGTCGACGTGTCCCATAACCGTAATAATCGGTGGACGAGGCATCAAATCTGCTTCATTATCTTCTTCTTCCGTAATTGCTTCGACTACTTCGGCACTTACATATTCGGTTTTGAATCCAAATTCTTCGGCTACAATATTGATGGTTTCGGCATCTAAACGCTGGTTGATGGAAACCATGATGCCGATACTCATGCAAGTAGAGATAATCTTGACGACCGGAACGCTCATCATATTTGCCAAATCGTTCGCCGTAACAAATTCGGTGATTTTAATAATCCTGCTTTCCTGCGCTTCCAATTGAGATTGTTCGCTTTGGCGTTGCGAGAAAGCATCCCTTTTTTCACGGCGGTATTTGGCGCCTTTTTTCTGACCTTTGTTCGTCAGACGAGCCAGCGTTTCTTTGATTTGTTTTTGAACATCTTCTTCGCTAATTTCACTTTTTACCGGTTTTCGAAGCCTTAACCTTGCATTATCTTTGTTGAAAACCTGAGCCCCTTTTTCGATATCTATTTTCTCACGCTTAATTCGGTTTCGCTTTTTTTTCTTAGCCTCATCCAATTCTGCTTTTTTTACCAAAACCGGTTTATCTTTTTTCTCCGTATTATTTTCTTCGGTAACAGGTTTCTTGGGCTTAGCTGCCAAAGCCGCTCTTTCTTTTTTCTCTTTTTCCGCCCTTTCTCTTCGTTTTTCCTCTTTGCTTTTCTTTTTTGGTCGAGTAGATGGATTAATTGTTGTTAAATCAATCTTTCCTGTAACCTTAATCGCCGATTTCAAGACAGGTTTATTTAACCGGAATACCTTGTCTTCCTCGGATTCTTCATCAGCCTCTTCTTTCACGTTATCATCCGCACTGGGCAACGCCAACTCTATCGAATCCGTTTCTTTCTCCGAATCCTCCGGTTCCGAAAAGACAGGGTCTTCTTCCAAATCTGTTTTCTCCGTATCGGAATTGTCGCCGAATGGCGCTTCTTCAATCACTGTTTCCGGAATATCTGGTTTTGCTTCGACCTCAATTTCGACTTCTTTCACTGTATCTTCAACAGGCGTTTCATCCGAGGACGGCGCCGATGGCACTTCTATTTCTTCAACATTTGGCTTTTCTTTTTGAAATTTACCTTTGCCTATAGCGTCTAAATCAATTGTTCCAACCGGCGTGAATTTAGGCCGCATATCTTCAGGAACTTTAGTTTTGATTTCTTCTATTTTTTTGGGTGGTTCATAACCTGCAACCGCCACTGTTTCTTTCTTTTCCTTGTAGTGGCGCTCCTGACTCATTTTGTCAGATTCTTCTTTGATATTTTTGTCTTTTTTAAACTCTTTAATAAGAAGATCGTATGCCTCGTCGCTAATTTTGGCATTGGGATCTTCCTTTACGTCAAAACCTTTCTTGTGCAGGAATTCTACCACAGTAGACAAACCCACATTCAAATCTCTTGTTATTTTATTTAGTCTAATAGGCATATTTATTTTTATTCTTCTTCAAATTCGGCGCTTAAAATACGGAAGATTTCATCCACTGTGTTTTCTTCTAAATCCGCCTTTTCTATTACTTCGTTTCTATCCATTGCCAATACATTTTTAGCAGTATAACAACCCATATTTTTCAAAGCGTCAATAATCCACATTTCAATTTCATCGGCAAACTCTTCGAGATAAATATCTTCTACTTCGTCAATATCCACATCACGGAAAACATCAATTACATATTCCGTTAACATGCTTGCTAATTTAATATTCAATCCGTTTTTCCCGATGGCTAAAGAAACTTCTTCGGGACGAAGGTACACGTCCGCTCTTTTTTCTGCTTCATGAATTTTAATCTTGGATGTTTTAGCCGGACTTAATGCCCGTTGAATGAACAAGGTTATATTGGACGTATAATTAACCACATCTATGTTTTCGTTGCACAATTCACGTACAATACCGTGAATACGAGCGCCTTTCATACCTACGCAAGCGCCTACCGGATCAATCCTGTCGTCGTAGGACTCAACCGCTACTTTGGCTCGTTCGCCCGGAATACGGGCAATCCGTTTGATGGTGATCAGTCCGTCGTGAATCTCCGGCACTTCCAGCTCAAACAAGCGTTGCATAAACAAGTTGGATGTACGCGACACAACAATTCTCGGATTGTTGTTCTGGTTTTCAACTTTCACCACCACAGTGCGACAATTCTCATTTTTACGGAAGAAATCGCCTGGAATTTGCTCGCTTTTGGGAAGGATCAACTCATTATCGTCTTCATCCAACAGCAGTATTTCCTTTTTCCAGACTTGATACACTTCCGCCGAAACAATTTGACCCACACGGTCTTTATATTTCGTGTATATGCTGTCCTTTTGTAACTCTAATATCTTAGACGCTAAAGCTTGGCGAAGGTTTAAAACAGCTCTCCGGCCAAATCCCGCAAAGTTAACTTCATCCGTGATTTCTTCTCCTACTTCGTAGTCAGAATCTATTTTTTGCGCTTCCGTCAAAGTGATTTCTATATTGGAATCCGTCAATTTGTTATCCGGAACCACTGTCCGGTTTCGCCATATTTCAAAATCTCCCTTATCCGGATTGATGATAATATCGTAGTTCTCATCCGAACCAAACATTTTCATGATCACATTGCGGAATGCTTCCTCCAAAATACTGATTAATGTGGTGCGATCGATGTTTTTGTTTTCTTTAAATTCGGCAAAAGTGTCGATCATATTTACTTCCTGCTTCCTTGCCATATATCTTAAAACTTAAACTTAAAAACTATATTTTGCATATTTAACTTCGTCGTAAAGAAAAGTCAAATCTTCTTCGAAGGTTACTTTTCTTTTGGCGCCCTCCGGCTTTATCTGCTTCTGTATCGTCAGTACAAACGTTTTTTCTTCGACAACTTTCAAAATACCTCTGTATTTGATGCCCGAACACGCCAATACTTCAAGTTCATTTCCAATATTCTTCCGGTATTGCCTCTGCATCTTAAATGCCTGACCAAGACCCGATGAGCTTACTTCTAATGAATAATCTTCCTCATCTCTGTCCAACTTCGATTCGATAAAAGAAGACAATGCAACACAATCGTCAATTGAAACAGCCTTATCGTTATCTATTTCAACCAAAATCGTATTATCCGGTTTTATGTCCAAAGCAACCAAATAATTGTCGGAAGTTTCTAAAAAAACTTCTACGATGTGCTCTACTTTTTTTCTATCAATCATAAATACGAAAAAAGAGGGCAAAGCCCCCCTCCTCCTGAATTTTCGGCAAAGGTAATATATTATTTAATGAAAGCCAAATATTTAAAGACTTTATTTAAAATTACACTTAAAATTCATAAAAAAATGAAAATCATGGTATTTGTTTATACAAAAAGTAAGATTTATTTAATTATCTTTTCTATCTTTGCGCAAAATTATAAAGACACACTGATAATGAAGACCTATAAATTATTAAATAATATTCTGGGTTGGGTTGTTTTTGCCATTGCAGCAACCGTATATATAATGACTATAGAACCGACCGCAAGTTTTTGGGATTGTGGTGAATTCATTGCTTCCGGCTACAAATTAGAAGTAGGACATCCTCCCGGCAATCCTATTTTTATGATGACTGCCAATTTATTCACACAGTTGACGTCTGACCTTTCAATGAAAGCGGCTATGGTAAACGGTATGTCTGCAATTTTCAGTGCATTAACCATTCTCTTCCTTTTTTGGACAATTACTCATTTAGCCAAGAAAATCCTAATTAAAGAAGATGAAGAAACAAACGGTTCTATCCCTTTATCACAAATAATTGCCATTTTAGGCTGTGGCGTTGTCGGCGCATTGGCTTATACTTTTTCCGATACTTTTTGGTTCTCGGCAGTAGAAGGCGAAGTATATGCCTACTCGTCTCTGATGACCGCATTGGTCTTTTGGTTGATACTGAAATGGGAAGATGTTGCTAATGAGCCTCATGCCGACCGCTGGTTGATATTGATTGCTTATGTGCTTGGCGTTTCCATTGCCGTACACTTGTTGAATTTGCTTTGTATTCCCGCTATTGTGCTGGTTTATTATTTCAAGAAATACAAGAATACGAATAACAAAGGCATGGCAGTTGCATTGCTCATCTCGTTTGCTATTGTAGCCATTATTCTTTTTGGGATTATTCAAGGATTGATGAAGGTAGCCGGATGGTTTGAATTATTGTTTGTCAACAAATTCGGATTTCCATACAACGGCGGCGTAGCCTTTTTCATGGTGTTGCTTGTTGGCATTATTATTTGGGGGATCTGGGAAACCATGCGGGAAAAGTACAATGTTACAAGAACAAAAATCGCATTTATTTTATCGGTTGGATTATTGGGAATTCCTTTCATGGGAAGTCACATTCTTTTGGGAGTTTTACTTTTGGGAATTTTTACAGTTGCCTTGTTTTATTATAAGAAAATCAATCCCGCGGTATTAAATTCTATCTTGTTGGGATTATTTGTAATTCTCATAGGCTATTCGTCTTTTGCATTGATAATGATTCGTTCTGCAGCTAATCCGCCTATGGACCAAAATTCACCGGAAGATATTTTCACTTTGAGAACCTATGTAGGAAGGGAGCAATACGGAGAAACTCCTTTAATCTACGGACAGACTTACGCTTCGGAACCAATGTATAAGAATGGAGGGCCCGTCTATAAGGATGAGGGGCCTGTTTATGCACAAATTGTCAAAAACGACCCTTCTGAAAAAGATCGCTATTTTGAACTTATGCGCAAGCAAAAGTTAGTTTATATGGATGAATTGAATACGCTTTTCCCCCGTATGTTCAGCAGTCAGGATTCACATATTGAAGGATATAAATCCTGGGCGAATATAAAAGGGAAAAAAGTTCGGGTTTTAACTCCCGAAGGTCCAATGATCGCCATTAAACCCACGTTTTTTGAGAATATACGTTATTTCATGAATTATCAGGTTAATTTTATGTACTGGCGATACTTTATGTGGAATTTTTCCGGTCGTCAAAACGATATTCAAGGACATGGCGGAATTTCAAACGGAAACTGGATTACCGGAATCAAATTCTTAGATGCGCTACGGCTTGGCCCTCAAGATGATTTGCCTGACAGCATCGTTAAAAACAAAGGACATAACAAGTTTTACATGTTGCCCCTGCTCTTAGGCATCACAGGTATATTCTTTCAGATTTATTCAGGGAAAAAAGGTATTCAAGGTTTTTGGGTTATTTTCTTGTTATTTTTTATGACCGGATTAGCTATTGTGCTTTACCTGAATCAAAAGCCTTTTGAACCGCGCGAAAGGGATTATGCTTATGCCGGATCATTCTATGCTTTTGCCATCTGGATAGGATTGGGAGTCGCCGGAATCATCTATGCGCTGAAAAAATATGCCAAGATACCCGCCGTTCCTGCTGCCATTGCCGGTTCGGTTCTCTGTGTGCTGGTCCCTATACAAATGGTGTCTCAAACTTGGGACGATCACGACCGTTCCAAACGATTTGTAGCCCGTGATTTCGGATATAACTACTTAACCACCTGCGAACCCAATGCAATCATTTTTACAATGGGCGACAATGATACTTTCCCGCTTTGGTATGGACAGGAAGTAGAGGGATACCGTACAGATGTCAGGGTATGTAATTTGAGTTACCTGCAAACCGATTGGTATATCGACCAAATGAAACGGCAGGCATATGAGTCCGACCCCTTGCCAATTCATTGGAACAAAAGGGATTATTTACCGGGAACAAATGAACACGCACTTGTCAGGAAACAAAAAGATGGAATGTGGGATGTTTCATACGCATTGAATTGGATAAAATCCGACGACCGTCGTACCAAACTGAAAGGCGCCTCCGGACCTATTAACCATATTCAAACAGATAGCCTTTATATTTTGGTTGATTCGAATGCTGTAATCCGTTCAGGGATTGTCAAGCCGGAAAACCACGACCGTATTGTAGATACATTGCTTATTGACCTGAGCGAGGTAAAAGATGCTATGGGGAATGTTATCAGATCGGGTAAAAGGGTTCTAACAAAACAGGAATTGATGATTTTGGAAATGATAAACAACAACAAAGACTGGTCACGACCCATCTATTTTGCACTCACCGTAGGTCCGGAAAATTACCTGCGTTTGGATAACTATCTGCGCCAAGACGGAATCGCTCTACGGTTACTCCCATACAACACAGGCGATAATAATGATGTCGATACAGATATACTTTATGAAAACCTGATGCATAAATACCGGTATGGAAATTTGGAAGAACCCGGCATATATTTAGACGAGAATGCTATGAAAATGGCATTAATATTCCGGACAATGTTCGGACAACTAAGCAGGGATTTAATCACCGAGGGAAAAACAGAAAAGGCAAGAGAAGTGTTGGACTACGGTTTAAAGGTACTTCCCGAATACAATATGCCTTATGATTTTCGTTCAACATTCGACATTGCAAGATCGTATTTTGATTTAGGAGAAATCGAAAAAGCGCGAAATATTTACGATGCTCTCATAAACGATTCCCGTAAGACCTTAAACTGGTATTCCCGATTAAATGCTCAAAAATATTCAGGAGTATTGGAAGAAATCAGAAGAGAATTGTATATATTAGGAAGCTTGTTGCCATATTATGAACAAATAGATCAGGAGGAATTTGAAGCCGTAGTTGATGATTATAATCGTCATGCTCAACAGTTTCAACAATATCTAAGTTTCCGTCAAACGCGCCAACAAAGGGGCGGTGCAAACCGATAAAAATTATGCTGATAGAAAGAGCGCCCAAACTGTATCGCAATTTGTATAGCGGTTCGCATTGGAGATTTAATACTGATAAAAAAGTAGTTTACCTTACTTTCGACGATGGCCCCATTCCGGAACTTACGCCTTGGGTCTTAGATTTGTTGGATAAATACAACATCAAAGCAACCTTTTTTTGTGTAGGCGATAATGTCAAAAAAAATCCGGAAACTTTTCAAATGCTTCAGGAACGCGGGCATCAAATTGGCAATCATACATTTCATCATATCAAAGGATTGAAAACAGATACACAATCGTATTTAGAGGATGTAAAAGAGTCCGAACAATGGATTAAAAGCAAACTTTTCCGCCCGCCTTACGGACACATGCGATTCTCGTTATTCAAAGCCTTGAAGAAAAAATTCAAAGTGATTATGTGGGATGTAGTAACGCGCGATTACAGTTGTTTGATGACAGCCGACCAAGTGTTTGAAGTGGTGAAGAAATACACACGGAATGGTTCGATCATTGTTTTTCACGACTCGTTGAAAGCCGGCGATCGCATGAAAGAATCTTTGCCCAAATCCATAGAATGGCTTTTGGAACAGGGTTATACTTTCGAATTGATAGAGGAATAGGATTCCGTTTTTGGTTATTCGGCTTTTTGTATTAATTTTGTAACGAAAATATATAAGAAATATCCCATGGGATTACAATGTGGCATTGTCGGACTTCCGAATGTAGGCAAATCAACACTTTTTAACTGCCTTTCCAACGCGAAAGCGCAGGCGGCAAATTTCCCTTTTTGTACGATAGAACCCAATATCGGCGTTATTACCGTACCCGATGAACGTTTGAATAAATTGGCTGAATTAGTGCATCCGCAGAAAATTGTCCCAACCACCGTTGAAATTGTCGATATTGCCGGATTGGTGAAAGGCGCAAGTCAGAACGAAGGCTTGGGTAATAAATTTCTCGCCAATATCCGTGAAACAGATGCCATTTTGCACGTATTGCGTTGCTTCGACGATGAAAACGTGACCCATGTAGACGGTTCAATTAATCCCATTCGCGATAAGGAAATTATTGATTACGAACTTCAACTGAAAGACCTCGAAACAGTGGAATCCCGTATCAATAAAGTGCAGAAGCAAGCACAAACAGGCGGCGACAAACAGGCGAAAATAGTTCTCGACGTTTTGTTGCAATTCAAAGAAGCGCTCGAACAGGGCAAAGCGGCACGAACGGTGAAATTCGATAACAAAGAAAACGAAAAGATAGCCCGCGATCTGTTTCTGCTGACCAATAAACCGGTTATGTATGTTTGCAATGTCGATGAGGCTTCTGCCGTTTCCGGAAATTCCTATGTCGAGGCAGTCAGAGAAGCAATCAAGGAAGAAGCCGCTGAATTGTTGATTGTTGCTGCCAAAATCGAATCGGAAATTGCCGAGTTTGAAACTTTCGAGGAACGTGAAATGTTTCTTGCCGAACTCGGTTTGAAAGAATCAGGCGTTAACCGCTTGATTAAAGCCGCTTACAAATTATTGAATTTGGAAACTTTCCTCACTGCCGGTCCACAGGAAGTGCGTGCATGGACTTTCCTGAAAGGAAGCAAAGCCCCGCAATGCGCAGGAATTATTCATACCGATTTCGAAAAAGGATTTATCAGGGCTGAGGTAATCAAATATGCCGATTACATCCAACTTGGATCGGAAAGCGCCTGTAAAGAAGCAGGTAAAATGAATGTCGAGGGAAAGGAATACGTCGTGCAAGACGGAGATATTATGCATTTTCGCTTTAATGTTTAATTAATTAAATAATACATCAATGAAAAAGTTATTATTAGCCTTTACAGGATTGTTTATTTTTATGGGCATTCAGGCTCAAAACACGCAACAGACAGTAGGTAATTTGAAAAATTACGCGCATTCAGACACAGTTCAAGGATGGAAACATTCCGGAATTTCAAGCCTTGCTTTTGGTCAGACTTCTCTGCAAAACTGGGTAGCAGGTGGGAACAACACGGTTTCCGGTGATTTTGTTTTTAATACTTCGTTGAATTATTTGAAAGATAAAGTATTTTGGGATAATAATTTATCTTTTGAATACGGACTTGTGTATTCTTCGGTTTCCGATTGGATGAAAGCCGCCGACCGGTTGAACCTGACCTCTATCGCCGGTCGCAAAATATCTCAATCATGGGCTGTTTCCGCTTTATTGAACTTTCAAACACAAACCACCAAGGGTTATAATTATCCGGATAGAGAGCATTATATCTCTACTTTCATGGCTCCCGGTTATTTAGATGCCGCCATTGGATTATCGTATAAACCCAACAGTAAATATTCTGTATTTATTTCTCCGCTTGCCGAAAGAGCTATTTTTGTGTTGGATAAAACGCTTTCCGACGAAGGGGCATTTGGTGTCGATCCCGGAAAAAAAGTGAAGTTCCAAACCGGTGCTTATATATTGGCTCATACAAGTCAAACGCTCGCGGAAAATCTGAATCTTATTTCCACTTTGGATTTATTTACCCCCTATACAAAAGATTTCGGAAATTTCGATGTTAACTGGAATGTACTTTTGAGTTATAAGTTTAGTAAACTGTTTTCAGCCAATTTGAGCACTACGCTCAGGTATTATGAAAAAGAAACAACCAAAGTACAATTCAAGGAAATTTTTGGAGTTGGGTTAACGTATCAATTTTAAATATGAATTATAAATTGTCATTGCGGGCTTGACCCGCAATCCCCTAATAAACGGGTTAATTATGAATTATATTAAAAATCTTTTTTTAATTTTCAATTTATTATCTATGACGATTTCTTGCCAATCAAATGCGCAGACATACACGATTGAAACCAATCTGGGTAATATTCAAGTGAAACTGTATGAAGAAACGCCGTTACACAAGGAGAATTTTGAAAAATTAGTTGCTGAACAATTCTACGACGGCGTACTATTTCACCGGATTATTGCCGGATTTATGATTCAAACGGGAAACCCTGCAACCAAGGAAGAAGCGCCGGCAATTGAACTTGACTATACTGTTGCCGCCGAATTTGTTCCTCAGTATTTTCATAAAAAAGGCGCTTTGGCCGCTGCACGTATTGGCGATGCCGTGAATCCGGAAAAACGCTCTTCCTCTTCGCAGTTCTACATAGTTCAGGGTCGTGAGTTTAACGATGAGGAGTTAAACCAAATGGAAGAACAAATGAATACGGAATTTTCGGAATTTCAACGAGGGCTGTATAAAACCATCGGGGGAACGCCTTTCTTGGATCAGAACTATACGGTTTTTGGCGAAGTAGTTAAAGGATTGGAAGTAGTCGATGCAATCGCATCTGTCCCAACCGGACCCGGTGATTTTCCAATACAGGACATTCGGATATTGCGAATCGTGAAAGATTAAGTTTTCCGGCAATGACGGAGATACTCGGCGACGATTATTTTATGAAACAAGCCCTGTCGGAAGCTGGTTTTGCTTTCGATAAAGGTGAAGTTCCCATAGGAGCTGTCATCGTATGCGGTGAGAAAATCGTCGCCCGTGCACACAACCTGACCGAAACGCTAAACGACGTCACGGCACATGCCGAGATGCAGGCGATCACTTCGGCAGCTTCGGCGCTCGGAGGTAAATATTTGGTTGATTGCACACTGTACGTTACGATTGAGCCATGTCCGATGTGTGCCGGCGCATTGGCGTGGGCGCAAATGGGTCGAATCGTTTATGGCGCCAGCGACGAAAAGCGTGGTTTTTCAAAGTTATCTTCCGGAATACTTCATCCAAAAACCAAAGTCCAATCCGGTGTTATGGCGGAGGAAGCTTCTCTGTGGATGAAACGGTTTTTCAAGGAATTAAGAGATTAGATGCCCAAATTATCCGCCAAGGGCAAAAGTGTTCGGATTTTCTCTACAATCATCTCCGGTGTGATTTGCTTGAAACAAGCATAGTCGCCTCGATAACAAGGTTTGTTTCCAAATATTGAACAAGGGCGGCAAGGCATATCTATCTGAATGATATTCGATTCATCCTGATTAAATCCGTAAAAACCGGAATAAGGATGCGTTGCTCCCCAAATCGAAACCACCGGCGTATTGACCAAGGACGCCAAGTGCATATTCGCCGAATCCATACTCACAACTAAATCCATTTGATTGATGAGAAAAAGCTCTTCCTGCAAAGACATTTGCCCGACTACAGTCGTATTTGGATACTTTTCTGCCCACAACGCCAATACCTCACGCTCACTTTTGCTTCCCAGAAGCATAATTTGCAGACTATGGTTTTCGCTCAACAGTGAAACAACCATTTCCATTTGCTCTAAAGGATAGGTTTTTCCCCGATGTTTAGCAAAAGGAGCGATTCCTATGCGGATTTCGTCCTTTAATGGTTTTTCGGGAAACAATCCGTTGAAATTGAAAGTTGTATTGTAACCTAATTTTTTAAATACTTCTATATACCGATCAGTCGTCGTTTTTAAGGGTTGTTTTATTTTTTGTTGTTTCCTGACAAGTTTCCGTTTACCGTTCCTTCCTTTATCAATCACTGCCACTCGATTACCTCTAATCCTAAAAGAACAATCAACGAGAAAGGAACGAATTACTCCATGCAAATCCGCTATTTTCACTTCTTTTGTTTGTATAACCACAGAAAGCTCACGCAGCAAACGAAGAATACCCCGTATTCCTTTGTGTCTGTATTTTGTATTTACTGGAAATATAGTCAGATTATCCGGTCTATTGGCAAACAACGATTGCCAGGCGCCTTGGGTGAGCAACAGAAAATTGTCATCCGGATGTTGTTTTGCTACTGAATATAATACGGGGATAGCAATTGCTACATCGCCCAGCGAAGACAAGCGAATAACCAAAGTTGTCGTCATACTTATTGTCTTCCGTACAATATGGGATTTAGATTTGGATCGTTATACATCTTCATCTGTTTATATACTTTCATATACCTTTTCCCGGATTCGATGTCGGTCAATAGCTGATCAATAGCCTGCGATAAATCCTGCTTTTGCTCCAATAACACGGCTAATTTTTTCAGACAGGCGTTTCGATGGTCTTCACTCACTTCTTCCCGCAAGGTTTCTTGTTGCATGTGGTAAATCTTCAATGCAAGAATCGACAAACGGTCAATAGCCCATGCCGGACTTTCGGTATTGAAAGTCGCCGTTTCCGAATAAGTAACAGACCGGTATTTTGTATAAAAATAACTGTCAATCAATTCTACCAAATCCGTTCGTTCTTGATTGGAATGGTCTATCCGCCGTTTGATTTCCAAAGCCTTAACCGCATCAATATCCGGGTCGCGGATAATATCTTCCAAATGCCACTGAACCGTATCGATCCAATTTTTCAGATAAAGATCGTATTCAATGGTTTTTTCCGGATAAGGATTTTGAATTTCCGTATCCACATTGTTTTTCCGGTGATAATCCGAAATTGATTGATCGAAAATGGAATTAGCGGACGTTGTGAATTGCATAATCAGTTACGAGTTACAAGTTACGGGTTACCTTTGTCAAAGATTGTGGAAAACAGCAAAACAACGGACAATATAATTATTATCGATCCTATGATTTTATTCATTATCAATAGCCCCTGATGCTTCATTTTTTTTCTCAATTTTCCTGCAAAGTAAGTGATCAAAAACCACCAGAAAAGCGCACCGGAAATAATACTAATCAATCCAAGCGAAATAGAGAACATCTTTTCGCCTGGGACAATAAAATTAAAACGGGCAAAAAGCGGGATAAAGAGAAAAATAATCAATGGATTGGATAAGGTAAGAAAAAAAGCGGTGATTATATCCTGTGAGTATGAATTGATATTTTCTTTAGGGTTTTCAATCCCCTTGTAAGGATTTGAGCGGAATACATATACGCCGAAAGCCGACAACAGGATGCTTGCGATTATTTGCAAAGAATACTGGTGGGCAGTAATGACTCCAATGATAACCCCCATTCCAAGTGCGGTTATTGCAGCATAAATGAAATCAGAACAAGCAGCGCCCACTCCGGAAAAGAATCCATGCCAACGACCTTTGCTCAACGATCGTTGCACACAAAGCAATCCGATAGGTCCCATGGGAGCGGATACAAGAACGCCAATGAGAAAACCTTTAAAAATAATATCAACTATGTTTAAAACCACGTATCAAAATTAAGAATTAAGAATTAAGTGTCATCCCGCACTTGATGCGGGATCTCCTGATAATTAAATACTCTGTATTAAAAGGGGATTGCGGGTCAAGCCCGCAATGACAAATAATTCATAATTAACTTTTATAATACATTAATTTCTTTCAAAACCTGATTGGTTGAACAAACCGCATCGGCGCTTTTTTCAAACAATGCTTTTTCTTCCGCATTCAGTTCGAGTGGAACGATTTTTTCAACACCATTCCTGCCGATAACTGCCGGCACACCGATACAAATATCGTTTTGCCCATATTCACCCTCCAAAGATACGCAGGAAGGAATGATGCGTTTGTAGTCATTAACAATGGCTTCTGCTAGATAAGCCCCTGCTGCTCCCGGAGCATACCAGGCCGAAGTGCCCAGCAAACCGGTCAATGTAGCTCCTCCAACCATCGTATCGGCAACCACTTTGTTCAAAGTTTCGGCAGGCAACAATCCCGATACCGGAATGCTGTTGTACGTAGCCAAACGTTTCAACGGAATCATGGTCGTGTCGCCATGTCCTCCGATGACCGTTCCGTCAACTTGTGTCGGATTCACATTTAGAGCCTGACTTAGATAATATTTAAATCGAGAACTGTCTAAAAGACCACCCATACCGATCACGCGGTTTTTCGGCAGGCCAGTTGCTTTCAAAGTCAGGTAGGTCATTGTATCCATCGGATTGGATATAATAACGAAAATGGCGTTGGAAGAATAACGTAAACAGCTATCAACCACACTTTTTACGATGTTTGCATTTGTACCGATCAATTCTTCACGAGTCATACCCGGTTTGCGGGGGATTCCGGAAGTAACAATAATTACGTCCGAATCGGCTGTTTGAGTATAGTCGCCGGTTACTCCCACTACTTTTGTTTCAAACCCCAATGTTTGTGTGGTTTGTAACATATCGATCGCTTTTCCTTCTGCAACTCCTTCTTTCACGTCGAGCATGATGACTTCGGATGCAATTTTGTTAAATGCCAAAACGTTAGCACAGGTTGCTCCTACGTTTCCGGCGCCTACAACAGTTATTTTTGCCATAATTAAAATAATTTAAATTTATATAGTTTCTATAATATTGCTTTTAATTTTTCTGCCAACATACTTTTAGACGCAACCCCAACATGCTTATCAATTAACGTTCCGTTTTTAAAGAAAAGAATCGTAGGAATACTTCGGATACCGTATTCTGCCGGTATTTCGTCGTTTTCATCTACATTCATTTTTCCAATAATTGCTTTGTCTTCATATTCTCCTGCCAACTCTTCAATGGTTGGACCAATCATTCGGCAAGGGCCGCACCATTCCGCCCAAAAATCGACCATTACCGGTTTATCACCTGCTATCAGTTCCTTAAAACTCTCGTCTGTAATCTGTAATGCCATAAATTCCTGTTTTAATTATTAATTAATTGCAAATTTTATTTTATTATTTTCTAAAAAACGCACGATATCTTTATTTATTGCAAACTTTTGATTTTCTGTAAATAAAGAAATCGACAGCTGCTTCTCCAAATCTTTAATCATAAAATATAACAAACATCCTCCCGGATTATTTTTAATTTTAAAAGATAAACTCGATATGATTTTATCATCTAAGGCGTGTAATGGCAACGAAAGTGTAATTTTCTTTACTAATGTATCCCTTATATCTGCTAATGGTTGAATGGAACTAACCTTGAATGACAAAACGTTTTTATCATATTTTCTTGGTTGAAATTTTCCTTTAATCAACAAACAAACATTCGGAACGCCATATTTTCCAAAGTTATAAAATTCTTCTCCAAAAAGTGCAATATCGGCGCTTCCGGAAAAATCTTCCAATTTCATCACGCCGTATGGCTGATTATCTTTTTTTGTAAATCCTTGTCTGTACGAAGTCACTATCCCGCCTATTATCAAATCTTTATCTATTGGATTGGCTTTCATTTCTTCAAATGATTTCAAATCCAAGTTACAAATATAGTTTAAAATTACATAATAATCATCAAGTGGATGCGAAGACAGATAAATTCCTACTAAATCTCTTTCTTTATTCAGTCGTTCGATGTTACTCCATGGTTCGGTAACCGGTATTTCCGGTTTGGCAATATCTATTGCATCCGATCCTCCAAACAAAGAAAGCATTGAAGAATTCTTGTCTGACTGGAATTTATTTCCATATCGCATCAAAGTATCCAAAAATACTTCTCCTTTCGTATTTGTGCCAAAAAATTGTTCTCTCTTGATTTCCTGAAATGTATCGAAAGCGCCCGAACAGCAAAGCGCTTCTATATTTTTTCTGTTGCAAGTGGTAAGATTTACTCTTTCTACAAAATTGAATATACTACTGAATGCGCCATTTTCGTTCCGTTCCTTCACTATAGCGTCCACAGCCGAAGCGCCTACGCCTTTCACGCCTCCCAAACCGAAACGAATATCGCCCGTTTTATTCACCACAAAATTTAATTCCGATTCATTGACATCGGGACTTTTTACGGTGATACCCATCAAACGGCATTCGTCCATGAATTTGGTGATTTCGCCGATGTCGTCTCTGTTCCGCGTTAAGTTGGCCGCCATAAATTCTGCCGGATAATGGGCTTTCAGATAAGCGGTTTGATAGGCAACAAGCGAATAACAGGTGGCATGGGATTTGTTGAATGCGTATTTAGCAAACTCCGCCCAATCTGTCCAAACTTTTTCTAATTTTTCCGGCGGACCGAAGCCTTTTTTAGTAGCGCCGTCGATAAATTCGCTGTGCCAAGCTTCCATTTTGTCGATCAACTTTTTCCCCATGGCTTTTCGCAACTCATCGGATTGTCCGCGTGTAAATCCGGCTAAGTCCCTGCTCAAAAGCATGACTTGCTCTTGATATACCGTAATACCATACGTTTCTTTTAAGCGGGTTTCCATTATCGGAAAATCGTATTCTATTTCTTTATGTCCGTGTTTCCGGGCAATAAAATCCGGAATATAATCCATTGGCCCGGGACGATATAACGCATTCATTGCAATTAAATCGTCGAACTTTGTCGGCTTTAAATCACGCAAATATTTACGCATTCCCTCTGATTCAAACTGGAAAGTACCTACCGTTTGACCTCTGCTGAATAATTCGTATGTTTTTTGGTCATCTAAGGGAATTTGGGTAATATCTATATCAATCCCTTTCGACTTTTTGATATTGGCAAGTGTTTCTTTGATAATGGATAAGGTTTTAAGTCCCAAGAAATCCATTTTAATCAGACCGATGGATTCCATCATTGATCCTTCGTATTGGGTAACCCTTAGTTCTTCATCGCTTCCTTTTTCTTTTGCCGTACTCAACGGAACATAGTTGGTCAAATCGTCCGCTCCGATAATGATCCCGCAGGCGTGTACGCCAACCTGACGGACAGTACCTTCCAACATTTGGGCATATTTTATTGTATCAGAGAGATTTTGATCTGTCGAGTGCAATGCCTCTCGTAATTCCGGAACGTGTTTAATGCAATTTTCTATACTTACTTTTATCGGGTTCTTTTTGTCGCTCGGTAAACGGTCAACCAATTTAGTCAAACGGTCGGATTCTTGGAGCGGCAAACCTTGTACACGAGCTACGTCTTTGATGGATGATTTGGTAGCCATCGTTCCATAAGTGATAATATGGGCAACTTTTTCTTTGCCATATTTTTCGACTACCCAACGCAACACTTCGGCTCTGCCGTCGTCGTCGAAATCAATATCAATATCGGGCATTGAAATACGGTCGGGATTCAGGAAACGCTCGAAAAGCAAATCGTATTTCAGCGGATCAATATCCGTAATCCCCAAACTATAAGCGACTGCCGAACCTGCTGCCGAACCCCTGCCCGGGCCTACGGATACGCCCATTGATTTGGCTTCCTGAATAAAGTCCTGCACAATCAGAAAATACCCCGGATACCCCATCGTTTTCATCGTTTCAAGTTCAAATTCTAAACGTTCAAGCACATCGGGAGGAATGGGATCTCCATATCGAAGTTTGGCTTTTTGCAGGGATAATTCCCGCAAATAATCCGCTTCCAATTTGATACGGATCACTTTATCGTATCCGCCCAATTTATCGAAACGGCTTTCATCTTCTTTGTTAAATTCGCTGCGAAGCGCTTCTTCGGAATATTTTTCGCGGTATAATTCTTCTGTTGAAAAAGTTTCGGGAATAGGGAAAAGCGGCATAATTGCCTCCGAATCAATGCTGTAAAATTCGACTTTTTCGGCAATTTCCAAAGTGTTAGTTAAGGCTTCAGGTAAGTCCGGAAAAATGTCCTGCATTTCTTTTTGTGTCTTGAACCATTCCTGTTTGGTATATTGCATCCGGTTGGTATCTTTCAAAAGTTTTCCGGTGTTTAAACAGATCAAGCGATCGTGTGCATCGGCATGTTCTTCATCCACAAAATGCACATCGTTTGCCGCAATCAACTTGGTATTTGTCTTTTGAGCCAATTCCAACAAGGCGGCATTCACCTCTACCTGCTTCTCGTAAACGGTGTGGTCGGCGTCGTCTCTATTGGTTTTGTGACGATGAAGTTCCAAGTAAAAATCATCTCCGAAAATCGACTTAAACCACCGAATAGAGGCTTCGGCTTCTTCGAGATTTCCATCGGTAATTTTTCGGGGTATTTCTCCTGCCAAGCAAGCAGAACTGACAATCAATCCTTCGCTGTATTGCTGCAATATCTCTTTATCAATTCGCGGCCGGTAGTAATGCCCGTCGATCCAAGAGGTGGAAACCAATTTGCAAAGATTTTGGTATCCTTTTTTATTCTTAGCCAACAACACCAAATGCCAGCCGCCTCCGTCTTCTTTCAAGGTTTTATCGGAGAGGGTGCGGCGGGCGCAATAAGCCTCTACTCCCAAAATGGGTTTGAACTTTTGAGCAGCTGCATCTGCTTCTTTATTTTTTTTGTTTATATAGTCGAAAAATTCTTTCGCGCCAAACATATTTCCGTGGTCGGTAAGCGCCAAGGCATTCATTCCGTCAGCAATGGCTTTATCGACTAATCCGGGAATAGATGCCATTCCGTCTAACAGGGAATAGTGTGAATGAACGTGCAGGTGGACAAAAGGGATATCTATATTATTTTCTGTCATTTACATTTTTTTTAGGTGATTTCTCTATATACGCGATGCAAAAATACAGAAAATCGCTCAGAAGTTATTGATAAATTTAATCTTTTTTTCAACAGATATCGAATAAAATTCAATTGTTTTTTACCTTTGCGGCATAAATAAATGAATTATAACAGATGCAAATAATTTCCGATGGTCCTTATCTTCTGTTTGACAGGAACAAATGGGCAAAACTTCGCAAGTCTGAGCCGATGACTTTGACGGAGGACGAAATTCAACAATTAAAAGGTATCAATGAAGAATTGTCTATTGATGAAGTACGTGATATTTATCTGCCTTTATCACGTTTGTTGAATTATTATGTCAATTCGACCAAAAGCCGGCAAGCGGTAATGATGAACTTTCTGCACGAAGAATTGATAAAAATTCCTTTTATCATCGGAGTTGCAGGTAGTGTTTCGGTGGGCAAAAGCACTTCTTCACGCGTGTTACAAGCATTATTAAGTCGCTGGAAAGAGAATAATCGGGTCGCATTGGTTACTACCGATGGTTTTTTATATCCGAATGCTGTGCTTAAAGAAAGAGAACTGATGTCGAAAAAAGGGTTTCCCGAATCGTACGATATTCATCAATTACTAAGATTTGTCAGTGATATTAAGTCAGGTAAACCGGAGGTAAAAGCCCCGAAATATTCCCACTTGTCATACGATATTCTTCCTGATGAGCAGATTGTGATAAGTCCTCCACCAGACATTCTCATTCTTGAAGGTTTGAATGTTCTGCAAAGCCAAGTGGATTATCCGAAACAGGAAAAGCAGGGAACTTTCGTTTCCGATTTTCTCGATTTTTCTATTTATGTGGACGCCGAAGAACATTATCTCGAAGAGTGGTTTTTGAATCGTTTCATGAAATTCAGGGAAACTGCTTTCAACGATCCGAAATCTTATTTCTACTCCGTATCGAAGTTATCCGAACAGGAAGCCCAAGCAATGGCGTTTAATGCATGGAGAGAGATAAACAGCAAAAACCTGCATAAAAATATCCTGCCTACACGAGAGCGGGCGCATTTAATTCTTCATAAGGGTGAAAAACACCAGGTGGATTATGTGAAATTAAGAAAGTAAGGAGGAATTGATTTCCCAATATCCGTTTTTCTCGCTTCCTATTCGTTCGAGAATTTTGCCCCTTTTCATTTTTTTAATATCTCGCAGAATTGTTCGTTTGGATACATTCAATTTTTGAGCAATATCATTCAAAGGAATTCGATTATCTTCAAGAATACACGTTATGATTAGTCTTTCTCGATCGTTTATGTGTTCGTCGGATTCTGCATAATTTTCATTTTGTGAATCCGATTCTTCAAAAGAATCTTCCTCTTGATTCACTTCCGATTTTTTTTCCGTAAGAATCTGTTTTTGTTCCGGTTTTGACTCAGGATTAGCCTCCTCCTGTATTATATAATTATCGGTAATTTCAATTGTTTTCTCGGTATCTTTTTTCTCCCTTTTCCAATCGATAGTAGTTTCTCCAAATACTCGCACAATTAGTCGACCCGGTAGTTTGATAAATTCGGGGAGTCGTAAACCTTTATTGGTAAAAGCTGCTCGGATCTGCCGGATTCCGGTACCGTAATCATCAAACATTCCCGCATCTTTAAACAATTCTACAATCTGACGATTACGGGGTCGAGAGATATATCCTTCCGATAATAAATGCTTAATGGATAAATCATCCGGTAATGCGCCCGGATTATAAAATTCTATATAACCATTAAATATTTTTATTATCGAATTATAGTCGGCGGTATAATCTCTGTGGATAATCATATTTATTACCAATTCGCGTATGGCTTCCAAAGGATACAGCCATTGCAATGACGCATTGGGTTGTGTTTCTTTTGAAATGTATTTACAAATGAATCGCATTGCTTCCTCTGCTTCCGTAAACAGGTCACATTTTAAGGTCAATGTATCTGTAGTAACTGTTGGCGAAGAGTAACATCCCAATTCAATGGTGGTTTCCGGCATTTCGTCCATACCAAAAAGTAGCCAGCAGGCATTTGTTATCGTATCTCCTTCAAGTAAACTGTATTTTCTAAGAAAAGTGAACGGTTCTTCCGGTAAAGAGCGTTTTTTGCGGCTAATCCGTCTGATCTGACGGTATAGTTTTCTAAATGAAATATCAGCAACCGTTTTGCCTGGCTTTGTGTTGGAATCCCAATTTGAATTCATCGTTTGCCAACGAAAAACAATTGCTTCTTTGACTGTAAGTTCCTGATTGAATTTGTTTAATCTTTTAAAATATTTCCCATCAAAGGAAACCGGTTTTATGGGATACTCTGCTACGGAAATCTGAACGACTATTTTTTTATCAATTTCTATTAATTCGATAAAAGGAGATAGGCAAGGGGCGGTTCGGGTGTGTATTTCATGTGTCCATTGTTTAATACTCTCTTTTGCATCAGGTACTCCTTTAATTTCTTTTAACTCTGATATTCCAAGCAGTATGGCACCTCCTTGCGCGTTTGCGAAAGCAACCAATGTCTCAATTGTTTCGTGCCCAAAAAAAAGCCGGAACGCGAGATGCTCAGATTCGCCTTCTTTTAGCCTGATAGATAGTTCTTCACTTGACACGACACAAACAAATTAATTATATTATTCTATTTTCTCCAAATATGCGCCCGGAATATAGGTGGTAGCTAATGAAAACAAACCTTCCAAACGCACCACCACACGCTTATGCCCTTTGATTCGAACCAGTTCCCCTTCAATCCCTGCGAAATCGCCTTTAATGACCCTTACTCGATCGCCTCGCCTCAAATTTTCATTCTCAAGCCGTACCGCCGATTCGGAGAAATCAAGTAGAAACATAAAATCCTGCATCTGCTTTTCCGGAACAACAAGAAATTGATGGCTTTCAGAATTTCGCAAGTAAACCATTTTCACCCTCGACTCAACAGGCAGAGTGCAAGCCGTTTGATAGTTTGTTCTGATAAACAGCAAACCGGGAACAACCGGCCTTTCTTTTTTTATTTTTCTACCATTTCGTTCTACTAATACCGTGCGAAAAGGAATAAAATTCTCAATGGCCCGCTCATCCAACCAAATTTTTACTTTTCGTTCGGTTTGATATTTTACCTTTGCCGCATACCAGTCCATTATACTTTCTTTCTGCTATTCTTTTTGAATATCAATTTTCATCCGTATAATAATTGTGTTTATAACTTCCATATTGTCCATACCCATGAATGTTTTCGTCAGAAACAGCATTTAAAACAACACTTAAGTTATTCAATTTTTTCTCATCATATAGTTCTTGAATTTCCGGCAATATTTTTCTAAATGAATAATCCGATCGAATGAGGAAAATTGTAGCCATAGAGTAACTATTAAAACTGAAAATATCCGATACCAAGCCAATAGGCGCCGTATCAATGATAACATATTCATAATCTTCCTCATCTTCAATCGTTTGAAATAGTTGCTCCAATCGATCGGAGGATAATAACTCGGCAGGATTCGGAGGAGAAATCACAACAGGGATGATATCTAAATTCTTATGGTATACCTTAGAGGTATCTATTATATCCTTTAGTTTTATTGCAGAATTAGACAAAAAAACTTCAACTCCTTCATCTTTAGATATTTTTTCGAGATTTTTTGTCAATACAGATTTACGTAAATCCAAATCAATCAAGAGCGTTTTCTTTCCCAGTATAGCCAAAGACATGGCTAAATTTCTTGAAAAGAAACTTTTACCATCTCCACTGGTAAAAGACGTAACGGAAATAATCTTTTTCTTTCTTTTTCCCAAAATGAACTCTAAATTGGAAATAATCGACCGGAATCGTTCAGCCATCGACGAACGTAATTTCATTACAGGGAAAGGGCCTGCTGCATTGGTCTTTAAGACAGGGAGTACGCCCAAAAACGGAGCTGAGATAACCTTGGTTACATCGTCTTTTGTATGTACTTTATTATCAAATAAGTCCAACAAAAAAATAAGTCCAACCGGAATGAGAATTCCTAACATTAATGCAGCCAATAAAATAATCTTTTTCTTTGGTAGAACCGGAACTGAACTAAAAAATGCAGGGTCGATCACTTTTGCATTAGGTGTTGCCGTTACCAAAGCCAATCCTGTATCTTCTCTTTTTTGCACTAAATAATTATATATGCTTTCTTTTTGCACCTGTTGTCTTGACAGGTCTCTTGTTTGACGCTCCTGGGATGTCAGATTACGGGCTCTACCCATAGATATGCCTTCTTGCCGTTGAAACTCCCTCTTAGATGCCTGTACAGCGCTTTCTGCGAGGTCAATTCCATTCAGTACCTGATCCCTTAGCGCAGCAATCCTGTTATTATATTCAAGACGCAAAGGATGGTTTTCCAAGGCCCCTACTGTCGTTCTCTGCATTTCCGAATTTACTTCATTGTACTTATTAATCGAAGATATAACGGTTGGATCGGTTATTCCTACATTCGATGGAATTGCTTTATTTTGATTTGCCGAATTCAATAAAAAAGCTTTGATTTGAGAAAGAAAATCCAATTGAATATCTTGGTCGGTTATTTTTTTAGCATAATCGCTGGAAGAGGATAACAGTAAATTTCCCTGAACTTGTAAGTCGGTAATTCCTTGCGACATCTGATAATCAACAACATTTTTTTCAGCCTCTCGTAAATCACCACTAACCACTAATAAGCGATCGTCAATAAATTCCATTGTACTCCTCGCCACATAATTTTTATCATCGATGGCATTCCTGTTATACTGAGCTATCAAGGTATTAATAATATCCTGCCCTTTTTGCGGAGTAGCTGTAATCATTGACAATTCAACAACACTCGAAGTTTTATTAACTGCGGTAACAGATACATTAGGGAGAAACAAATCGGTATTTTTGATCAATACCTCTATTGGAAAAGTTTCAGTACCAAACGAATTGAGTGAAAAATTTAATAGCCCCCAGGGAGAATTAAGGTCCTCATCGACTGCTATTTGCTGATTGAAATTTTCCTGTTCGGATCGTACCGATAAAATTCCATCACTTACTAAATCTACCGTAAATGAACCAAATGCTTTTGGATAGGGAACAGATACAAAAACCGGTGTTTTTTTATAGATTTCTACATTTTTTATTCTCCCTTTTTTATAATAACTCACTCCGATCTTTAAACTATCTGCTACACTTCTCATTAGCGTTCTGGAGCGCAGTATCTCTATTTCGTTATCCAGATTACTCTTGGGATTTCCTACTCCTAAATCGTTAAAGACAGATATCATCTCCACCGTTTGTCCCTTCCTGTCGTCGCTGATAAGAACAGTGGAGACAACTTTGTATTTAGGTGTTAAAAACAAAAGATATACATAAGCTAATCCCAAACATAGCGGAATCGAAAATGCAAACCATTTCCAACGACGCAGGTAATGAAAAAAAATCTCGACAATGGATATTTCTTCCTGTTCTCTATTGTCTGATTGAATATTATTTTGTACCATTATTTATAATTAAATTGTTATCTGTTTCTGGCAATAAGAGAAATAATAGTAATAATTACGGAAGTCACCGATAAAGTAAGTGGCACATACTGATTGTATGTTGAACTTCCGGCTTTTGTCTTGTTTGGAGGAATGTATAAAATATCGTCTTGTTGCAGGTAATAATTGGGTGAGAGAAAAATATCCGGTGAAGTTAAATCAAAAAAATAAAAGACCTTCTCATCTTTCGACATACGTATTAGTTGTACATCGCGACGATTACCGTAAATCGTCAAGTCGCCGGCTAAAGATAGAGCTTGAGGAATTGAAATTCTCTCATCCGTAACAGTGTACACACCCGGGCGGTTCACTTCTCCAATAACATTTATTTTGAAGTTCAAAACACGAATATTTACCACAGGGTCTTCTACAAATACTGAGATTTCTTTTTGAAGTAACTCTATTGCTTGAGTTTTTGTTAAGCCGGCCAAACGAACCTTTCCAACAAGGGGTAAGTTAATATTTCCTTCTATATCAACTAAATAGCCAAACATATCCATATTGGTCGAATTGAGACTTCCTCTATTGATATTTGCAGAATTGAAAGGTTCAACAGTTTGTTGATTGAAAGCCGAAACCATAATAAAAAGGTTGTCATTTGGCATAATTTTCACCTGAAAGTCGATTTGCGGTTGTTTACTCAATTCTTCGGAAATCCTGTACGAATCTTGAAAATAAACTACGTCTTTCTTTGAGCCGCATGAAGTAAATAAAACAAATGAACCGATGAGTAATGTCAAAAAAGAATATAAGGAATGCTGATGTTTCATACGCGTATCTTTTAATTTAAATTGTTATAATTTGTAACTTGCATGTTCATATCTGTCCGGAATATCATTACACACGCTCGTTTCATTTTGAATATCATATTTTCACCGAATAATAATAAATCGTTTTTTAAATTTTAAAAAATTTTTTGCAAAGATAAATTATTATTATTTTATATCAAATAAAAATTATCATTTTTTGGATGATGTGGTTACAAAAATAGCTATAGTATTTCGATTTCCACCGAAGTTTCCGATAATCCATCGGCAATGGCAGTGAGAATTACATTTCCGCTTTTACCGGTTGGCCGAATTATTGCTAAGCCTTTTCCATGAAATGTGTAGGGAATCAACGATCGGAAACTGTCCATATCAGTTGGCGATGCATTGCCGGAAGCAGCAATTTCGCCTTGAACGGATATTGACAGGCTTACTCGGCAATCTGCATCCGGCACAACAAGACCTTCGTCATCCACCAACTCTATCCGAACGTATGACAAATCATTCCGAGAATTATTAATCCTGATTCTATCGGGAGTTAGTCTTATTTTTGCAGGAGATCCTGTGGTGCGAAGGACGACCCTCTCCTTTTCTTCATCCGACACTAACCCGACTGCCATTAATTCTCCCGGCTGATAAACGACTGAAAATTCAGCCGAATATTTTGAATGTAGCTCGGTCGAAACCACTTTTTCTTCTATTAATTGGCCATTTAAATACAACCTGACGGCCGGATATCGCGTAAATACCCTCACATCCAAGGGTTTGTTTTCATGCCCTTTCCAATTCCATTCCTGATACTCTTGCGGCCATCCCCATTGCCCTACGCTTTGGTAATAGCCCTCAGGAATCGGTTTATGCACTGCCATAGTTATCTTACTTTCGTTCCACAGAATATCGCTCAACAACGATTGGGGCTTCTTATTCCCGCATATATCAATATCTCCACACCAGGCATTAAACCAGGGCCAGTCACACATAGACCAGGGAGAAGGAGCTTCTACTCCTTTTTTCATTTCTAAAGCATGCCCTAAGCCCGATTCTCCAAGATAGTCAATCGCCGTCCAAACAAAGTCGCCTATAATGGCGGGATATTTCTCGACCAAATCCCAATTAATCGCCCGCTCAAAAGGATAAGATTCCGCTCCGTAGAACATACGGCCGGGAAACAGTTTTACGTCATTTTCATACTCATCCCATTTATAATTATATCCGCCCACATCCAAGGTGTTAAAAGCGCGTTCCGAATCTTTCCATTTCAAACCCGGATTGTCCCAAAAATCATTAATAGCCGCTGTTACCGGTCGTGTGGTATCGTATCGATGTATGATGGTTTTCAATTTTTCAGCAATCTCAACTCCGGAAGAATCAGCTCTTTCCTTAATCTCATTTCCGATACTCCACATGATTACCGAGGGATGATTGCGGTCGCGTTTAACCATAGATGTTATGTCTTTTTCATTCCATTCATCGAAAAAACGGTGATAATCTTCCGGATTTTTCATCTTTTGCCACTGATCGAAAGCTTCATCAATAACCAATATTCCCAGCCGGTCGCAAGCCTCAAGAAACTTTTCTGCCGGCGGATTATGCGCACACCTTACGGCATTGAATCCGTTGGCTTTCAGTAGTTCCACCTTTTTTTCTTCTGCCCGGTCGATGGATGCAGCGCCCAACAATCCGTTATCGTGGTGGACGCATCCGCCTTTTAACAGTAGCGGTCTTCCATTCAGTAAAAATCCTTTTTCGGAATCAAATGAAATGCTGCGAATTCCGAATGAATTGGTCACTTCATCGCACAGCCTGTTTCCTGTCCTGATGGAAACGGTAGCCGTATATAAAACCGGTGTATCGACCGACCACAAAGAGGGTTTAATAATCGTTATTTCCTCGACAAACGTTGATTTACCACCCGCGTTCAGGTCCGTTGGCTGTACAATTTTTTCGGCAACAAGATTATCGGAATTGTCCCTAATTTGAATCAAGGCATCAAAAGTTTGCAATGCTTCGGAGTCGTTGGATACATCTGCCGATATACGCACCGTTGCTTCTTCTTCCGTTGCGAAAGGAGTGGTGATAAACACACCCCAATTATCCAAATGCAACCGGTCGGTAGTGACCATCCATACGTGACGGTAAATTCCCGCTCCCGCATACCAACGGCTGTTTTTTCCAATACTGCTGACCTTGACGGCTAAGGTATTATCTTTTCCCGCAGGATTACAATAAGAGCTTATATCACAGAAGAAAGAGGTATATCCATAGGGATGATAATCTACTTTCTGCCCATTCAACCATACTTCTGTTTCCATGTAAGCTCCCTCGAAATAAAGTTGTATGATTTTATTTTTTTGAGCCGGTTGCAACCTGAATTTCTTTTGGTACCAACCCGTACCACCAATGGTATATGCGGTTGCACCCACTCCCGAATCTTGGGAAAAAGGAAGTTGGATACTCCAGTCGTGTGGTAAATCCAACGATTGCCAATCCTTGTCATAGACAGGAATATCAGCAATATCCGGAAAATCGCTTAGCAGAAATTTCCAATCATCATCAAAACACTTGTACCGGGAAATTTTTTCTGTTGATGTTCCACACGAACAAGTAAAAAACATAATAAGTAAACCATAAACGTATAACCTTGTTTTCATTATGTATATTGAGTATTAGGTGTTTAACAATTCAAGTATTGTTTGAGCAGCGCGATTTGAAGCACCCGACACTCCCAATTGATCAATCACTTCGCCGTATCCGGATTGCATAGAATCGATATAGGATTTATTAAATAATAATTGATTTAGCTCGTTTCGTATGTTTTTCTCTGAAAAACTTTCGTTAAACAACTCTTGAACAAGGTATCTATCAAGAATCAGATTGACTAACGAAATATACTTAACCTTAAAAAAATGCCTCCAGATAAAACCTATCAAACGTTTGAGTTTAGTTCGATAGCAAACCACTTGTGGAATCCGCAAAAGGGCGGTTTCCAAAGTAGCGGTTCCGGAGGTAACCAAAGCCGCTTTTGATTGTTGCAAAAGATCGTAGGTCTGATCAAAAACGACAGCCGCCGGATTCACTTTCGTAAAAGATTGATAAAAATCCGGATCGATTCCGGGAGCGCCCGCGATGACCCGTTGAAAATCCGGAAAAGCGGAAGCGGCCGACAGCATAGTTGGAAGATTATCCCTGATTTCCTGCTTGCGGCTACCCGGTAACAACGCAATGACAGGTTTTTCGCATAAATGATTGCGAGCGACAAATGCTTCAAATGTTTCTCCTGCGTTTTCTCTGTGGGCAATCGCATCGACCGTAGGGTTTCCCACATAAACCACCGGATAATCCTGCCGTTCATAAAACGGAACTTCAAAGGGAAAAATGCAAAGCATCTGATCGACGTATTTCCGGATCGCTTTTATTCGCCAGCCTTTCCAAGCCCATATCTTGGGAGAAATATAATAAAAAACAGGTATATTTGTTTGCTCTTTGACAAATTGGGCTACCTTGAGATTAAACCCCGGATAATCAATTAAAATCACTGCGTCCGGTTTGTAAGTCAAAATGTCGTTTTTACAAAATTTCAGATTGTTCAAAATCGTTCTTAGATTCATTACAACCGGAATAACTCCCATATATGCCAATTCGCGATAGTGTTTCACCAATACGCCTCCTGCCGATTGCATCAAATCGCCTCCAAAGAAGCGAAAATCTACATCTTCATCGATTTGCTCCAACGATTTCATCAAATTCGATGCGTGTAAATCGCCGGAAGCTTCACCGGATATGAGGTAGTATTTCATTGAATTTATTTTTATCCGGCAAATGTACGCATATGTCGGGAAAATCAAACAGTATTTACCCTTTTTTTATCAAAAATAAGTTGTATATTTGTTCCGTAAATAATTTAATTCATCATTTATAATTTGTACCTTATGGAAGTAAAAAATTTAAAACCTGCGCTATTGTGGGACTTTTTCGATCAGATTACACAAGTTCCACGTCCTTCTAAGAAAGAAGAAAAAATAGTTCGCTATTTGCTTGATTTTGCCAAGCAAAACAGTCTCGAAGCAAAAAAAGACAAGGCGAATAATGTGTTAATTAAAAAACCTGCTACCCCCGGCAAGGAAAATCTGAAAACCGTTATTCTGCAATCGCACGTGGATATGGTCTGTGAAAAAAACAGCGATGTACAGTTTGATTTTGAAACAGACCCGATTCAAACCCGGATAGAAAAGGGATGGATGAAAGCAACAGGAACCACTTTGGGGGCAGATGACGGAATCGGTATGGCAGCCGCTTTAGCGATTTTGGTATCGAAAAACATTGAACATGGTCCCATTACCTGCCTTTTCACATCTGACGAAGAAACCGGCTTAACCGGCGCTTTTGCTTTGGAAAAAACGTTTCTTGAAGGTGATATACTGATTAACTTGGACAGTGAAGAATGGGGCGAATTTTGCATCGGTTGCGCCGGCGGAAAAAGCACAACAGGCACGTTCACTTATCAAAAAACACCGCCTCCTGCCAATTATTTCTGGTTTGAAGTACAAATAAGCGGTTTGAACGGCGGTCATTCGGGCAGCGATATTCACGTGGGATTGGGTAATGCCAACCAAATCCTCACACGTTATTTGTGGTCGTTGTTAGAAAAATGTCCGGTATCTTTGGCAGCCATCAACGGAGGAAACCTGCACAATGCCATTGCACGCGAAGCAAACGCAACCGTAGGCGTTCCGGTTGCCTTCAAAGAACAAACCCGCGTGTTGCTCAATCAACTGCAAGCACAGGTATCGGCGGAACTGATCAAGGTTGATTCCAACGTTCAACTTTCTCTTTATTCGGCGGATACTCCGCAGGAATGTATTGATTTTGAAACCGGAAAGGCAGTAATTCACGCACTTTATGCCCTGCCGCATGGCGTCATTGGAATGAGCCATGAGATTGAGGGTTTGGTTGAAACATCCACCAATTTGGCGTCTGTGAAAATGGAAGGCGATTGCAAAATTGTTATCAAAACCAGTCAAAGAAGTTCGACAGACTCCCTGAAAGTGGATATTGCCAATAAAGTGGCTGCCGTGCTGCAATTAGCCGGTGCGGAAGTAAAGGCAACCGATGGTTACCCGGGTTGGAAACCGAACCCCGATTCCGCTATTTTGAATGTATCCAAAAACGCTTTTGAAAAATTGTTCGGCAAAAAACCGAAAGTGTTGGCTATTCATGCCGGATTGGAATGTGGGTTGTTTTATGAAAAAAATCCCAGGTTGGACATGATTTCATGTGGTCCGACCATTCTTGGGGCACATTCTCCGGACGAACGGATAGAAATTGCTACGGTCGAGAAATGGTGGGAATTATTGATGGAACTGCTAAAAACGATTCCTGCAAAATAAATCCGGCAGAATACCGTTTAAAAGTTTGTTATTTACATATACTTATGCATAAACCGTATTGGATATTTTATCCGGTTATCATTTTTATATTGACAAACTTTTTTGCCTGTAAAGATGATTTTGAGGATTACTCGGTTAATCCTCAGGGTCTTCTTACCTTTTCCGTCGATACGCTTTCGTTCGATACGGTATTGACTACGGTTAATTCTCCCGTTTTGGCTTTTCGCGTATATAACAAAAATGCAAAACCTTTGCTTATTTCATCGGTACGACTATCCGAAGGAGAAAGCAGTGGGTTCAAAATCAGTGTAGATGGAATGGCCGGCACGTTTTTCGAGAATGTAGAACTGTTGGCGAAAGACAGCATACTTGTGTTGGTGGATGTCAAACCGAAAGAAAACGGACAATATACGCCGACGCGCCTGAGTGATTATATCGTTTTTGAAACCCACAACATTCAGCAAAAGGTCGTTTTGGAAGCCTACGGGCAAGATGTTTATACGTGGAGAGGCGCGGTTATTTCCTCCGATTCGGTATTGAGTAATAAAAAACCCTATTTGATCTACGACAGTTTGGTTATTGACGCCGGCGCAACGGTTGAAATTGAAGAAGGAAGCGTTTTTTATATGCACAACAATGCAGACCTTATTGTACAAGGTACAATAAGGGTAAAAGGCAGTGTGGAAAAACCCGTTGTCTTTCGAGGAAGCCGTACCGACTATATGATAAGTATCCCTTACGACCTGATTCCCGGACAGTGGGGTGGTATTCGCTTTGCATCGGAAAGTTATGACAATGAATTAGAGAATATGCAAATTCGTAACGGTAGTTATGGTATGGATTTGGAAGTATGTGATGATCCGCAGCGGAACAAACTCCGGATGAAAAACCTTGTGCTTACGAATGTATCCGGAACTTTATTGCAAGCAGTTAATTGTAATATTATTGCGGAAAATTGCGAATTTTCAAATGCGAAAAACGCTTTGCTGTATTTAGTTGGAGGCAAACACCGGTTTACGCATTGCACGATTGCCAATCATTATCTCTACAATCCCCAATTGGGATGGGCTAATTCCGATAATGAAACCCTTGTGCTTACGGAAACTTATTGGCATCCCGATTCTCCCGATCCATTGAATTTTCCGCTGATTGAGTCGAAATTTTTTAATACGGTTGTTTGGGGAGGAAAGTATCGTTCCACGTCAGGTATCAGAATAGAAAGAAATTCGGGCAGCGAAATCACCTATTTTTTCCAAAATTGTTTGCTTCCCAACGAAGGAACAAATGATGAGTATTTTGTCGATTGCCTTTTTCAAGTGGATCCGTTATTCCGAAAAACCGATGCAAACGACTTGGAGAGAAATAGATGGTATCCGTCTTTCGATTTCCGTTTACAAAAAGATTCACCGGCTAAAGATGCGGCAAATATTGAAGTTGCCTCCCAAATCCCCTACGACTTGAGAGGCAATCCCCGACTTACAGATGGACATCCCGATATAGGGGCATACGAATATGATGATGATGAGTGATAATGAATTATAAATTATAAATTATGAAACCAAAACTTTTAACTTTAACTTTAACGATTTCAATTTTACTGCATTTACCGGTTTTCGGACAAACCAATTTTAGGGTTATGTTCTACAATGTTGAAAACCTTTACGACACTTTGGATAATCCGGAGAAAGACGATGATGATTTTCTTCCGGAAGGGACGATGCATTGGACGCAGGGGCGTTACTACAACAAACTGAATAACATCGCAAAAGTAATCACTTCCGTAGGTGAATGGGATACGCCTGCATTAGTAGGATTGTGCGAAGTGGAAAACGAAAAAGTGATCGAAGACCTGACCCGGTATTCCCTTTTGAGAAATATGAACTACCGGTATGTGGTTACCAATTCGCCGGATTTGCGGGGAGTTAATGTGGCGTTGCTCTACCAACGCGACAAATTCAAGTACTTGGAACACAAGAGTTATACCATTCAGTTTCCTCATAACGTGCGAAAGCGGACAAGGGATATTTTGCATGTTACCGGACAAATATCCGCTCAAGATACATTGGACGTTTTTGTTTGCCACTTCCCCTCCCGGCGAGGCGGAGAAATGGAATCGGAGCCCGACAGGTTGTACGTTGCATCTGTCGTCAAGTCACATTCCGACAGTTTGATGCAAATCAGGAAAAATACCTGTATATTGATTATGGGCGATTTCAACGATGAGCCGTCCAATCGGAGCATATCCCAAGCGCTCAATGCCCAACCGGTTTCAGACAATCTCACAAAGCAAAACCTGTATAACCTCTTTTCTGCTTTTGAAAAAAGAAAAGATACGGGCAGTTATAAATTTCAAAATCAATGGAATATGTTGGATCAAATCATTGTTTCCGGTAATCTGATTATCGGTGATGGCAACGTTCGGGTTCTTCCGCATACGGCAAATATTTTCTATCGCGATTTTATGCTGACCGACGATAAAACATACGGAGGAAAACGTCCGAAAAAAACGTATCACGGGCGCAGGCACGAAGGCGGATACAGTGACCATCTCCCGGTTTGGGTCGATTTTATGATTACCAATCCGTAGAATGATACCAAATTAAAACTATCAAAACAATAAAACTATGGAATTATCAAGTATTTACAAAAAGATCTACGAAGTGAGAGGCTGCAAAGTGATGTTAGACTTTGATTTGGCTGGGATATATGGAACAGAAACCAAACGTCTGAAGGAGCAAGTAAGACGTAATATAGAAAGATTTCCGGTCGATTTTATGTTCGAGCTGACAAGAGATGAATATAACTCTCTAAGGACGCAATTTGCGACCTTAGAAATCGGTCGGGGAAAATATGTTAAATACCTGCCGTTTGCATTTAC
>Ga0082212_10001534_pt1 | contig 34125 bp, 27 predicted proteins | sample TergutNt197P3_FD_71548 | JGI IMG/M metagenome (GOLD analysis project Ga0082212, IMG submission 71548) | Neocapritermes taracua P3 segment gut microbial communities from Petit-Saut dam, French Guiana - Nt197 P3 | ecosystem: Host-associated > Arthropoda: Insects > Digestive system > Gut ... | reverse complement strand
ATCGTACAGATGCCTCCTGGTATTCCTGTCGCAACAGTTGGCATCAACGGAGCGCTCAACGCCGCCATATTGTCGGCGCAAATGCTATCATTAAGCGACGAATCGCTGCAAAACCGCCTGAACGACTACAAAGAAAACCTGAAGAAAAAGATTGTAAAAGCCAATGCAGAATTAGCGAACTTAAAGTTCAATTACAAGACCAATTGACGATAGCACGCAGATGGCATAGTTAGCAATGCCTTCTTTGTAATTGATTTGTTTCTAATTATGGCGAATTCGCCATAATTAGAAACAAATCAGGTCTCAACAATTTCAAAATCAGCGCAAAAGAGTTTGTAGAGAAAACAAATGCAGTGAGTTTCCAGGCAAAAGCAGGCCGATATGGAGGCACGTATGCACATAAAGATATTGCATTTGAATTTGCAATGTGGATTAGCCCTGAATTTAAAATTTACATTGTAAAAGAATTTCAGCGACTAAAGGAAACCGAAGCCAATCCGATGTTAGGCGAATGGAATGTCAAACGAGTGCTTAGCAAGGTAAATTATACCATTCACACAGATGCTGTTCGCGATTATGTAATTCCTAAAATTGACGTTGAACGTGAAAAAGCGTATGCCTACGCCGACGAAGCTGATATGTTGAACCTTGCATTGTGGGCTTGCACAGCCAAACAATGGCGTGAGGCCAACCCCGAACATGCTCAAAAAGGCTTGAATATACGTGACACGGCAAGCATTAACGAGTTGGTTGTGTTGGCCAACCTCGAATCGTTTAACGCTGAACTGCTGAAACGTGATATGGACAAAGCCATGCGATATTCCTGTCTGCACGAAATGGCAAACCGACAACTAACACGTCTCAATACCATAGACGCCGAAAAGGGATTTAGAAAATTAGGAGCAAGAAATAATTGATTAACAATAGAAAATAGGTTCATAAAGTAAAAAACAGAAATTCCATTATGGAATTACAGAAGATTTACCGCCGCCGCCAAACCTCGGTTGTACGAATCGGGGATACGCCTGTGGGCGGCTCGTATTCGATACGCATTCAATCTATGGCGAACGTTTCGACTATGGATACGGATGCCGCTGTTGAACAGGCCATACGGATGATTGAAACAGGCGCCGAATATATCCGCTTTACGGCACAAGGCGAGCGCGAAGCGCGTAATCTGGGTACAATCAGACAGCGGCTCAATGCAAAAGGGTATCGTACCCCTTTGGTCGCCGATATCCATTTCAATCCAAAGGCGGCGGAAGTAGCGGCTGAATATGTCGAAAAAGTACGCATCAATCCGGGCAATTTTATCCAACAAAGCGGCAACAAAGACAAAAATTGGGACGTCGGAATCCGGAAAATCCGCGAGCGTTTTATTCCTTTTCTTACATTGTGCAGAAAACATCAGACGGCTATCCGTATCGGCGTCAATCATGGATCACTTTCAAACCGTATTATGCAGCGATATGGAGATACGCCCGAAGGGCTGGTTGAGTCGTGTATGGAATTTCTTCGAATATGTAAGGAAGAATCATTCGATGACATCGTGATTTCCGTCAAGTCTTCCAATACAGTTGTGATGATAAAGACTGTACGTTTGCTTGTACAGACCATGCAAAACGAAGAGATGCAGTATCCGTTGCATCTGGGCGTGACCGAAGCGGGCGATGAGGAAGACGGACGTATCAAAAGCGCCGTAGGGATTGGCGCCCTGTTAATAGACGGGATTGGCGATACGATACGTGTTTCGCTAAGCGAACCTCCTGAAGCGGAACTGCCTGTTGCACGTAAATTAGTCGATTATATTCTTGAGAAGGCTCCTGAAAATCCCAATCTCTGCGTTACGCTCCATCGACAAAATGCTCATAGTAGAGAAGCGATGCATCGCATCTCTACAGTAAACTCCGCATTTGACTCTGTCGCAAGCCTTGGTCTTAGAATTTTCAGAAGCCCTCTTGAGCGTGAAAAGTTTGATTGCGAATCATACCCCATCGCAATGACGACTTCTACAAATAATTTTGACCGTCAGGTACGTTCTGCCAACAGGGTTGGCGGAAAAAATCCTCCTGTTGTAATATCCGACAGACGGAACGGTGATTTTTCGGTCGATTCCGCGAATCCGCCTGATTTTCTGTATATCGGCGCCGAAACGTATCATCTTCCTGATATCTCTATCCCTTTATTAGTTGATATAGACCATTGGCATAACCGGCCGAATACCTATCCCTATTTCTATGCCACGGATTTGGACAAACTGAAAACAAACAAGGCCGCTTTGAAATTCCTTGAATTGACTTGCCCGGAGCCTGATGATGCGCTTTTGGAAATACTTCTTAGCGATACGGCTATTGTTGTTGTGCTAAAATATGAACCGGTTTACAGTGTTATTATGACACGTATATTTGTAAGTCGCTTAATAACTGCAGGATGCGATGTGCCACTTATACTACGCTGTGACTATCAGGAATCGGACCGTGAAAGCCTTCAAATCAAAGCGGCAGTTGATTTTGGTGCGCTTTTGATCGATGGAATCGGTGCCGGGTTGTTTTTATGTAATGATGAACCGGCGCCTTGCCTGACAGACCGTACCATGTTCAGCATCCTGCAAGCCACCCGCCTGCGCATCAGTAAAACCGAATATATTTCCTGCCCGGGTTGCGGACGTACCTTGTACGACCTCCAAACAACCATTGCCCGGATTAAAGAAGCCACCTCACATCTGAAAGGCCTGAAAATCGGCATTATGGGTTGCATAGTCAATGGGCCGGGCGAAATGGCCGACGCCGACTATGGTTATGTTGGGGCAGGACGAGGACGTATCAGCCTGTATAAAGGCAAAGAGTGTGTTCAAAAAAATATTCCTGAAGCAGAAGCGGTTGAGCAGTTAGTCGAGCTTATTAAGGCGAATGGGGACTGGAAGTCAATGACGGAATGACTGAGTAACTGAATAACTGAGTAACTGAGTAACGGAATAACTGAATAACTGAGTAACGGAATAACTGAATAACGGAATAACTGAATAACGGAATAACTGAGTAACGGAATAACTGAGTAACTGAATAACTGAGTAACCGAATAATATGTTATCTGCTTCTAATAAAACGCTCTAATTGGGCGGCTTTTGTGTTGCTTGGAAATAAGGTATTATTTGAAGATGAAGAAGAGCTGCCGGTCGATAATTCACTTAATTTTACACTTAATTCGTCAGACACATCCGGGGGGATGATGGCATCGGCATAATAAATTTTTTGCGTTGTTTTTTTATTAAACCTTAGTTTCTTGTTAATATTTTTCACGGAAATTGTACATTCGCCGGATTGGTTGGTTGTTCCTACCTGCGACCAGTTTAATGGCGTCAATATGCCCGTTTTGGCAGGGACAAGATTGCCTTGTTTATCTACTTTATATACTTCTGCTTCAACTTTCACATTGGCTACAGCCGCACCATTTTGATCGATCACCTTTACACGGATTGTACGTGCGATGTTGTCTAACTGATAATCGCAGGAAACAAGCCGTTCTTTTGTATAATTATCATTAGGATTGATGCCATACAGTATTTCGTATTGTTGTTTTGCTTCTGTATAATCGCCTGAATTGTAGTAATTATCTCCTGCAAGTTTGCTGTCGAGAGCAGCGCCGGAATTTTCAATTTTGATGGCCAAATCATTTTCATCCGGTTTATCGCTACACTCCAAAGCAAGCATAAATTCTGTTTTTGCATCATCATATCGTGTATTCGCAAAAAAGTTGTTGCCTTTATTCAAATGTTCGAAATAGCAACCTACACCTACTGTTGCATTCGGGTCGAATACTTCAAAACTTCTCGATGAGCTGGGTTCCAACTGCAATGGTTGCCTGTACGGCAAAAATCCGGAAGCGGTTATGGTCAATGTACGGTTGCTGTAGTTGGCGCCTTTGTAACGACCCACAATAAACCGCAGGTAATAAAACCTTAAATCGCCCTGCTCTTCCGTTTTCAATACCTCGACTTGCTTGTCTATGTTCGACGAAAAACTCAGACTGAGCGTCACCGGGCATGAGAAAATAGCGCCGGCTTGTCCGCCTCCCGCTTTGTCTACCTCAGGGTCTTTGTCGGTAAAAATACTTATTCCTTGCGTCGTTTCATTCACTTCTAAGCTCCGTTGCGCAAACGACGGTATCCAACCAACAAACAACAAAAAAATGAAGATGTATTTTTTCATATCAGGTTTATTTTCATATTTGAGCACAAAAATACATGAAATTTCAAAAATTCCAAGCGTTTGAAATGAAAAAATATTTTTTTTTCAGAAGAAAGATAACGCTTTTTATTTCATAAAAAATATTTTAACCATTTACTTCTGCATCTGCGGCTTCCATTAAACCTCTCATATAGCCAATGGCGAAGAGATTGCCCAGCAGTCCGTAGCTTGGGTTGCTGTTGTCTTCGTTGACCATGGTGGGTACATGGTCGGGGCGGATAGGGCCGTCAAAACCTAATTCGTAATAGGTTTTCATGGCGGCGTACATATCGGTGATGCCATCGTCGTGCCACACTTCTTCAAAATTGGTACGTGTGCCTTTCACATCTCTGAAATGGACAAAGAAAAAACGATTGGCGAAACGCCGGATGGTGGCGGGGATATCTTCGCCCATTGTTGCACAACAGCCTTGGCAGAGGGTTAAGCCATTGACAGGGTTTTTATACAGGTTGATGGCGCGTTCCAGATTATCGGCAGATGTCAGGATACGGGCGATGCCTCTTACCATTGGAATGGGTGGATCGTCGGGATGCAAAGCCAGCAACACCCCTGCTTTTTCGGCTTCGGGAACGACGGCTTTCATAAAATATGCGAGGTTGTCCCACATCTCGTCGGCCGTAAATTCGCGTTCATACCGATTGATTGGAAGGGTTCGGGAGGCTTCTATGTCGAATCCGGTCACCAAAGAACCGCCTCGCGATGCCCGGTCGTTGGTGGTTCGGAACCATCCTATTTCGGGCATCCAGTTGTAGCAAATTACTTTGACGCCAACCTTGCCTAAGTTGTGCATGAATTTGATAAAATTGCTGATTTCTTCGTCACGGCCGTCTAAAGCCAGTTTGGTTCTGGAGCCTAATGTCGGCGGGCCTTCCACTACGCAAAACTGTAAACCTTTTGCTTCGTAGGCTTTTACGGTAGCCTGCAGCGATTCCAAATCCCAGGCATTTGTGCCTTCGGGTAAACCGAGTTGACGGGGACTCATTACACCCGCTACGGCGTATTTCACGCCCAATTCTTTGGCCATCTGCACCTTTGGCGCATTGTTCGGGCCTCCGGAAAAAAAGTCGAACGCAACTTGCATCTTTTCAATTCTTTCTGCTTTGGAACGTCTTCTTTTCGTCCCGCTTTGACCCTCTCCGCCACATGAGGTTAATACGCCGGATGCCATCATTCCCGAACCGGCTACAAGCGATGTGTTGATAAAATTTCTTCTGTTCATCCTGTTTGTGTTTTTTTTCGACGTTCAAAAGTAGTGATTATTTATAAATACCCGGCATCTCTTTTTTTACTTTGTCATTCCTTTCAATACAGTAGAATGGATAGCTCAACTGTTTACTGCCGGGTAATTAATTTTTCTATTTCTTTTTTCAATTCAGGTAAGCTGTTAATCACTATCGCCCAAATATTTTCGTCGGAAACACTATCGTATGAGTGGATAACATGATTACGAAAATTTACTATTTTCCGTGCGTTGGTTATTTCAATATCAGGATCGCGTTGCAAAATGCGATTAGTGGCCTCGCCAACAATTTCGAGATTTCTTTCAATCGCTCGCTTCAGCATCATGTTTTGTTTGAAATTGGCAAAACTTTTACCTGTCTTTTCAAAATAATCATCAATTTCTTCAATGGCAAACCGTATATCATACAACCATTTCTCTATGCGCTCATCCATAAATCAGTTTTTTATTTCTGTCAATAGTACGACGTAAAACCGGATTTTTAACGGTTTGTTCCTCCAACAAATCAACAGAACGGTTAAAAAAATGCTCCAAACTCATCTTTAAATCAATATAGTTATCAAAATACTTTTCCACTTCGACATGTCCGAATTTGACTAAAAAATCAATATCGCTTGCAGACGTAAAATCGTTTGTAAGAACAGAGCCAAACACATACATGTTTTCCACCTGATGCTGCCTGCAAAATTGGGATACGGCATTGATATTTTGTTCAACTATATTCATTCTTTTTAATGTTTATAGGTGCAAAGATAACGCTTATTTATTACATAAACCAAATTTCATTTGAACAAGGATATCGTCATTGCGAGGAACGAAGCAATCCAGCGTTATTTTTTTCCGGATTGATTCGTCGCTATCCTCCTCGCAATGATGTGTTTACGGCAATTTTTGTCTGAAATATTTGTTCATTAGAACCAGTTCTTTACAAAAAATAAAAAAGATGCCGGACACACACAAGATTGTGTTGCAATAGAGACGCTTGTCTGTTTAACGGTGGTAATAAACCACCGTTAAACAGATAAACATATCACTTTAGAACCTGTATTGCACCCCGAACAAAAATTCACGTCCGCGGATATGAATCCATGAGCTGTAGCTTCGGATTTCGGAATATTCGGTGTAGCCGTATTGTTGTTTGTCGAGAAGGTTGTGCAGGTCGGCTGAGAAACGCCATTTTTTGGTTTTGTAACGGAGCGAGAGGTCGACGAAGAAATTACTGACAGGGGTTGAGTTGTTGACTTCGTTGTAGTAATGTTCAGTCGAAAAATTTGTTTCAAAGCCGGATAATATATACGAGAGTTGAAGTTTTTGTACGATGTTCCACAGTGGAGTCAGCTCACGGTCAGCCACTTTCGAGCCAGAAAGGCTTATATTGCCTGTATAGTTCACTTCGAAATTACGCAAATAAGTCCAGTTAATCTTTGGTTCGAGGTTGAGCCGGGTCGACAGGAAAGGAAGCCGTTCGCCTCTGCTCAACTGTTCACCGGTACTTTGGCTGTACTGTGCAGAAAGCGAGGTATTCAGTTTGATATCATAAAAACCTTTTGAGATGGTACCGGCGATGCGTTTGGTGGTAGTTTGGTTCGACATTTCGACCGGGTTGCTGATGATATAACCGTTTTCGGACAACTGTTCATTGATATGGCTGTTCGTTCCGAGCATGTATGACAACGAAAGAGAGGCGAAAAATTCGGTCGATGTCTTTTTGTATTCGCCGCCCACATTGTAATTTTGTACTTGTTGCACTTGCAACTTTTCGGATGTTCTGACAATATTACGGTAATCGCGAAAATACTGATCGCCATAGAAATTTAATAAATTACCATACTGCTCGCGATACCCTGCCTGTAAAGTGAAACGCCATGCAAAATTCATTTTATAGGCGAGGTTGGCCGATGGCCTTACTGAGAAACGTGAGAAATCCGCACCCGGATAATTTGCCCAAACAGCAGGAAGCGAAAACCGTGTCTGCCATTTGTCTTTATTCCATTGCAGATTAGGGGCAATGTATGGGGTGAAGTTGTTTTGCAGATTATTTACATCGCTTGTAAAACCAAGATTCAGCTGAGGAGCCAAATACCCTCTTTGTGCAGTAATACTGAAAGAGTTGTCCGTATAGAAACGATTCAATAACGTTTGCTGATTAACCGAGTCGGCGCGTATTTCTTCGGGCTGGTGGTCATAGCGTAAGAGCGACCGTAATTCATACCTGAGTTCCTGTTTGCCCCACAGCGTCCTGAAATCGTTGCTGCCTCCCAATGTTGAGCTAAGCAATTGTTGTTGATTGGTCAGCGCGTTTCCGGTAAAGTCCGACACTCCCTTATTCCAACTGCCGGTTACACTGAAATTGTTCGTAAGAAATTTGTCTTTCCCGTTATTTTCAATTTGAATACTCAGAGCGGCTTCGTCCGAAAACAGTCGCGTGTTGCTCCATTCGCTTACCTGTATGGTATCGCCCAATTGATAATAATTGGTTTCGCTTCCGCGTTCCTGCTTCCGCTCGTCGTGCGTATAATTGGCATTGATACGCATTTTGGTTGTTTCGTTCAGCTTGTACATGCGGTTGGCCGAAAAAGAGTGAACATCGTTAAACAACAACCGTTCTTTCTTCAGCGGAGCCATGATAGACGGCATGGAAAGGAACGAAACGGACGAAGGGGGACTCATAAAACTGTTGTTGCGCATTATCAACGCACCCATATCGGTCATATAGTCTATGCCGGCATTATTTCCCTTGTAGCTGAAAATGGACTGGTTTGTCCGGCTCAAACGGATGGCATTGTCGGTCGTATACCATAGTAAGGGCGACATTCCGATACCTCCTTCGAGGGTGAACATCCATACGGCTTGAAACTCGGCTTTCAATTTCAAGTTTATGGCTACTTCTTCGGAGGCTACAAGGTCTTCCAACATCTTGATAGACTGATGATTTTCAAGCACCTGTACGGTCTCGACCGCTTCGGCACGCATATTGCTTGTGATCTGGTTATACCGTCCGCCTACCGGATCCATCCCTTCGATATAGAAATTGCTGATATCCTTGCCCAGATAGGATATTTTACCTTTATCGTCGACGTCAATACCGGGAAATTTGCCCAGCACATCTTTCAATGTCCTGTCTCTCTCGGAAATAAAGCGCGACACATCGTAATTGACCGTATCTCTTCCGCTCCAAACCCGGCCGGGGCGCACCACTACTTCATCAAGCATGAACGATTCGGGTTCTATCCTGATATTCAGCACGTCTCCCGGTTTGACCTCCTGTTCATACTTTGTATAGCCAATCGAAGCAATCACGATCCGCAACGAATCGGTTCGGGTTCCTTTGATTGTGAAAACGCCTTTAGCATCAGTAAAACTGTATCCGAGTATCGTAATAGCGCTTCCGGACAGGAGTTGAACAGTAGCAAATTCGACCGGTTCGCCGTTACTGTCATCAACTACTGTTCCCGAGATAGTATACTGTTGTGCATTGATATGGCAAATGCTTGCACTTAATATTACCCCCCAAAACAGAAGCCTGATAAAAATCCTGCGTCCCATTATTCCGAAAGTTCAATAGGGTTGTAAGGAATATTTTTAGGATTATCGGACGACCCGTCCGCAGTTCTGAATCTGACCTGCATATTGGGGTTTGATGCATTGATATACCCGATCGGATCGGCGGCAAAGCGTTCGTAGGTACGGTTGAGTGTTTGTCGCGAAACAGGTTCGTAATTATCAGCCCCATACTGGATCATTTCATCCGGCCGGGCATTTAGTAATCCCGTACACTCGAAAACGAAATGACGCTGGCTGTCTTCGGCGTAAAGGATCAGTCCGGGCAGGCCACACAGTTTCCATGGTCCTTCGCTACGGGGAATTTGCGGTGTAAACCATGCTGTATAATCCCTGCCTTTGAACCGGCAGGTCGCTTTATTGCACAGATAGTTCAGCATGGTCGCTGTATCGGGCAATATCTGCCATTCGGGACATTCCTGGGTCTCTTCGCAACGAAACCCACCGGGGCCGATTCGTTCGAGCGTAGTCACTTTACCGGCCGGGTAATTTTTGTAAATCTGGTAAGTAATCTGTCCGGAGTTTGAAGAACCTCCTCCACCCGGAGGGCCTTCCCGACGGATCATTCCGCCGCTTTGCGCCATTTGGATACGCATCAGTGAATCCGTCACGAACTTGGTATAGCTGTAAAACTGGGAAGTCCGTTCGCCTACTTTCAATATCATCGTTTCTTCGGTGATATTTTCAGGCTTCGACACATCCTGAACGTAAGCCATTTCATACTGGATATTGAACTGTACTTTGTCGATCGGTGACTTTTTGGAGTCTTCACCGGGGAGGGCAAGAGAACCCATTGATATTTGAGCGTTCAACACACCCACCCAAAACACAAGGCAAAAAAATGCCGCAAATAATAACTTTTTCATAAAATGTTTAATTTTAAAAATGAATAATTCAATTAATTTGACGGCAAAGGTAGCGGGTATCCGGAATACCCCGCAAATTTTTGTATTACGGAAATATTATTCCAATATTACTAAAATATTACGCCTGATGGAATGACTGTATAATTGTCATGTTGGATGAGGCTGAAACAGCTCAACGTCAACATATTCGGATTGCAAATCCGAATGAACGGGATGGACTGGTTCGGAATGCAAATCCGAATGAACGGGATCAACGTCAACACATTCGGATTGCAAATCCGAATGAACGGGGCATGTAGGGGCAAGGCATGCCTTGCCCCTACATAGCAAGAGCAGATGTTATTCCAAAAACAGCTCGATCACAGGAACTTCTGTATTGGGACGCTCAACAGGGAGCGTCAGTATCACATCATTTTCGCCTGATGTTTCGCTGGTGTTGCCGGTCGATACTGTTGCCGTCCTGAACCTGATCTCGGAGGCATCGTTCAGTAACTGAGCATATTTGAACTTTCCTTTGTAACCGGGAAGATTCAACGATCGGAAAGGCCATTCGAGTACGTGAATGTAGAGGCGTTTAGTCTGAGGGTTGTACGTCAAAAAACAGTTTTGCGGAACCTCAAAATCAGCAGGCGCCTGTGTGCATCCATAGATGGAGCGGTCATGATATTTCATCCAACCTGCAATGCCTTCAAGGCGTTCGTCGGCGCGATAGTCGAATACGCCGCGGGCGGTGGGGCCAACATTAAGGAGCAAATTGCCACCTTTGCTGACTGTTTCGATAAGCATAACCACCAATTGGTGAACACTTTTCCATGTATATTCATCGCGATAGTATCCCCACGAACCTGAAAAAGTCTGGCATGTTTCCCAGGGCACTCGCTGTCCGCGTATGGTAACCCATTCGTTTGGCATAAACTGTTCGGGCGTCTGAAAATCCCATCCCCAATCGGTATGGTTTAAGTCCAAACGGTTATCCACAATAATCTGCGGTTGAAGTTTTCGAATCAATTTGAGTAATTCCTCCGCATCCCAGTCTTCATGTCCCTTGCCGTTTTCGCCCGGATACGAAAAATCTAAAAACAATTCATCGATTTGTCCAAAATCGGTCAGCAGTTCGGTCAACTGGTTTTTCATATATTGCCGGTATTTATTCATATCGCGTTTTGCATTGGCGGCTTTCTGTTCAGCCGGGTCTCTTGGCCCATTGGGATGTTGACGGTCGAACGTAAAGTCGGGATGATGCCAGTCGATCAGCGAATAATAGAACCCTATCCTGATGCCTTCCGCGCGGAAAGCATCCACTAAGGGCTTGATTAAGTCCTTTTTGTAAGGTGTATTGGTCACCTTGAAGTCCGTAAACTTCGAATCCCAAAGACAGAAGCCGTCGTGGTGCTTCGTGGTAACCACTACATATTTCATGCCGGCTGCTTTGGCTTTGGCAGCCCATTCCTTCGGATTGTACAGATCGGGATCGAAGCGATCGAAATACACCTGATAATCCTCGTCCGATATCCTTTCCCTGTTTTTTACCCATTCATGTCGGGCAGGTACGGCATAAATTCCCCAATGGATAAACATCCCGAAGCGGTCGTGTGTCCACCATGCCATTCTCTTTTCCTTCTGTGCGGCAGTTTCTTTAGCCCATTCGGGCGTTACCTGTGCTTTCGCCATCCAACTCATTCCAGCGATGAGCAGTAAACAAATCAATAATTTTTTCATAATGTATATTTTAAAACAATTTTACCTCCCACAAAAATACATTTTTTTTCACAAAACAAGATGATTGTTGAAAAATATTTTTGCACCCGAACGAAATATACGCTACCTTTGAGAAATTTTTGAATGATATGAAACCTTTTGTTCATTTGCATGTTCATACGCAATACTCTCTGTTAGACGGACAAGCGTCGATCGACGCCTTAATCGACAAAGCCCAGGAAGACGGCATGAGCGCCATGGCTGTCACCGATCATGGAAATATGTTCGGCATCAAGGAATTTTACAACAAAGTAAAGAAGAAAAACAGCAAATATATAGGTACAATCACTGATTGCGAACGCGAACAAAAGTTGCTGAACGACAAGGAATATCCTACGTCCGAAGAACTCGAACGGATTAAGAAATTGTCGGAAAAAATGGATGAATACAAGCGGAAAATCTTCAAACCCATCATCGGATGCGAATGTTATTGCGCACGGTATGGGATTGACAATAAAACTGCTAAAGACGATCTTGGCGGATGGCATCTGATTCTGCTGGCAAAAAATCTGAGAGGATATAAAAACCTGATTAAAATTGTTTCTATCTCGTGGACAAAAGGATTTTACCGTAATCCGCGTATCGACAAAGCTCTCTTAGAAAAGTATCACGAAGACCTGATCGTATGCTCGGCTTGCCTTGGAGGCGAAATACCGCAACATATCATGAACGGATATCGGGAAAAAGCCGAAGAATCCATTCTTTGGTTTAAACGATTGTTCGGTAACGATTATTACCTTGAATTGCAGCGACATAAAACCAACAACCCACATGCAGACCGTACAACGTACACCAAGCAGGTTGAAGTGAATAAGATGCTTATTGAGCTGGCACAAAAGCACGCGATCAAACTTATTGCCACCAACGACGTTCATTTTGTCAACGAAGATGATGCAGAAGCACACGACCGCCTGATCTGTCTCAGCACCAACAAAGACTACGACGACCCGAACCGTATGCGTTACTCGCAACAGGAATGGATGAAAACGACTGCCGAGATGAACGCGATTTTTCAGGATATTCCCGAAGCGCTTACAAACACCATAGAAATTGCCGATAAGATTGAGTTTTATTCGATTGATTCGGATGTTCGCATGCCATTTTTCCATATTGATGCGTCATTCGGTACCGAAGAAGGCTACAAAAAGAAATATTCGGAAAAACATTTAATCGAAGAATTTGAAGAGCATAACTATATCAGGCTCGGAGGATATGATAAAGTGATACGCATCAAATTAGAAGCCGACTACCTGACGCATCTGACGATGGAACGTGTACCCACACGCTACGGAAATGATATCGACGAGGTACTGAGAGAACGAATCGAATTTGAATTGAACACCGTGAAGCTGATGGGTTTTCCGGGCTATTTCCTGATTGTACAGGACTTGATTGCGGCTGCCCGCCAAATGGGCGTCTCTGTCGGGCCGGGTCGCGGGTCGGCTGCCGGTTCGGTGGTGGCTTACTGTCTGGGCATTACGGACATAGACCCGATTAAGTACGATTTGCTTTTTGAGCGTTTTCTGAATCCAGATCGCATTTCGCTGCCCGATATCGACATTGATTTCGACGACGACGGACGCAGCAAGGTATTAAGATGGATAACAGACAAATACGGAAAAGAAAAAGTAGCGCACATCATCACGTATGGTACGATGGCTGCCAAAATGGCCATTAAAGACGTGGCACGTGTCGAACAACTGCCGTTAAGCGATGCTAATTATTTGGCTAAATTAGTCCCCGATAAAATCCCCGATCAAAAATTGACGCTAAAAAATGCCATAGAATATGTTCCCGAACTGAAAAAGGCAGCTAACAGCAGCGACCCCAAAATGCGCAATACCCTGAAATATGCACAAAAATTGGAAGGGAATGTGCGCAACACAAGTACACACGCCTGTGGAATTATCATCGGCCAACAGGATATTTCAGATATTGTACCTATCAGTACATCAGACGATAAAGATTCGGACGAGAAAGATGCCAAACTCATTACCACGCAGTTCGAAGGCTCGGTCATCGAAGAGACCGGACTGATTAAAATGGATTTGTTGGGATTGCGCAACCTGTCCATCATCAAGGAGGCTATTGAAAATATCGAACAGACAACAGGCATTACAATCAATATCAACCAAATCAACTTAGACGACAAAAAAACTTACGCGCTTTTTTGTCAAGGTAAAACGACCGGGATCTTCCAGTTTGAATCGGTCGGCATGCAAAAGTACCTGAAGGACTTGCAACCCTCTAAATTTGAAGACCTGATCGCTATGAATGCGTTGTACCGACCGGGGCCTATGGAATATATCCCCTCGTTTATCGCCCGCAAGCACGGACGTGAAAAAATTGCGTACGACATTCCTGTTATGAAACGTTATTTAGAAGATACTTACGGCGTTACGGTCTATCAGGAGCAAGTCATGCTACTCTCGCGGTTGTTGGCCAATTTCACGCGCGGCGAAAGCGATACGCTCCGAAAAGCGATGGGAAAGAAGATGATCGACCAGATGAATAAACTGAAAGAAAAATTCATCAGCGGCGGCGAAAGTAATGGGCACCCCAGACATATATTGGAAAAAATATGGAAAGACTGGGAAAGATTTGCGTCTTACGCTTTCAACAAAAGTCATGCGACATGTTATTCATGGATAGCTTACCAGACAGCCTACCTGAAAGCCAATTATCCTTCGGAATATATGGCAGCTGTATTAAGTCGCAACCGTTCGAATATCAAAGATGTCACGAAAGCCATCGACGAATGTAAAATGTCGGGGATTCAGGTATTAGGCCCCGATGTAAACGAATCCATGCTGAAATTCGGTGTTAACAAGCAGGGTCATATCCGTTTCGGGTTGGCCGCCATCAAAGGAGTCGGCGAAAGCGCTGCCGAAAATATTCTTGACGAACGCCAACGAAGAGGTCCATTTAAAGATATGTACGATTTTATTGAACGTATCAACCTCTTTGCGTGCAACAAAAAAGTCATCGACTCGCTCGCTTTGGCAGGCGCGTTCGACAGTTTCAAGGTTCCCCGTGAACCGTTTACCACGCCCAACGAAAAAGGCGAAACGTTCTCTGAAATCATGGTTCGCTATGGCAACCGATACCAAAACGACAAAAAAACTGCAAGCAATTCCCTTTTCGGCGATATGGGAATTATCGAAATCACTAAGCCGGCCATTCCTAAAATCCCTAAATGGACAGACCTCGAACGATTGAACAAAGAAAAAGAATTGATCGGATTTTATTTATCGGCTCATCCGTTGGACGAATACCGCACCATCCTCAATCATGTATGCAATACCGGAATGGCTGAGATTAGCAATAAAGAGGAGTTGAAGGGGAAAGATATATTACTGGGAGGAATTGTCGTAGGGGCACGCGAAGGCACAACAAAAAACGGGAAGCCTTTTATGATTGTCAATATCGAAGATTTTACGGGAAGCGGCGAAATACCCCTTTTCGGCAATGACTATATCGACTTCAGCAAATATTGTAAACCCGGTATGTATTTATTGATTCAAGCGTCTGTACTGCCCCGTCAATACAAAGAAACTGAACTTGATTTTAAAATTAAGTCCATCCGGGTGATGCAGGATGTAAAAAATACAATCATTGAAAAACTTACCATCTCCCTTTCCATTCATCAATTAGACGAACAAACCATCAATGAATTATCTGTATTTATCAAAAAAAATCCGGGTGATACCCGCTTGTTTTTCAAAATCGTAGATGGCGAACATAAGGTCATACTGAATCTGTTATCCCGAAATATCCGCATGGAGGTGACACAAGATTTTGTAGATTTTCTTAACGAAAATGAAACAATAGATTTTGTAATTAACAAATAATTTGTAATTTTGGCGAAAAATTTATTTTGCGTTTAATTCTTAATTTTTAAATATAATATGGCATTAACTGTTACAGAAGAAAATTTTAACGAAATATTCAACGAAGGCAAACCTGTAGTACTTGATTTCTGGGCGGAATGGTGCGGCCCTTGCCGAATGGTTGGCCCCATCATCGATGAATTGGCCAATGAATACGCAGGACGCGTCGTTATCGGAAAAGTAGATGTGGACGAAAACAATGAAATCGCCACACAATTCGGTATCCGCAACATACCTACGGTTTTATATTTTAAAGAAGGGCAGATGGTCGATAAACAAGTCGGCGCTTTTCCCAAATCAAACTATGTCGAAAAAATTGAGAGACTTCTTTGAAGAAGAGCGTAAGATGGTAAGATCGTAAGATTATAGGGCTGTAAGATGGTCTGATTATAAGACTGTAAGATTGTAAGACCGTAAAATGGTAAGATCGTGAGATTGTAAGACTGTCGGAGCATAAGATTGAAAGATTGTCGGACATGTTAGATCGTAAGACATGTAAGATTGTAGAAGAATAATCCCCAACCCCCTTTTATGGTTTTACTGTCTTGCGATTTTTTTATACAAACGTGTTAGCGCCCTGAAAGGGCAATCCATTAATTGAAAGTGTAATGCGACAAATTGAAATGCACCTTGTTCAAAGGAAATTTGGTTTATGTGATAAATAAGCGTTATCTTTGCCCCCGATATTGAACGGGGGTGCCTTACTTTCAGGCTGAGATCATACCCTTACAACCTGATCCGGATAATGCCGGCGGAGGAAGATGTAAGTATACGATGTCTATTAGTCCCCTTTTTATTTTAACTATTTAAAAAACAGTAAAATGAAAAAGGATTTTTTTTGGGTTTCACTTTGCGGGTTGACTATAATTGGTTTACCTGCAATTGCACAGGAGGTCGATTCGACCAAAGTTTATCAGTTGAATGAAGTAGTTGTTTCGGCCATACAGGCGCGAAAAGAAACGCCGGTGGCTTTCCAAAATCTCACGGCAAAACAATTGGAAGCAAACAATGCAGGCCAATCCATGCCTTATTTGTTTGCCGGCACGCCCTCGCTGACCATTACTTCCGACGGAGGCAATGGCGTTGGATATGCAACAATGCGTATCCGCGGAACCGATGCCGACCGGATCAATTTTACAGTCGACGGCGTTCCGCTCAACGAAGCCGAAAGTCAACAGGTATTTTGGGTCAATATGTCTGATTTTGCCGCTTCGGTCGATCAGGTGCAGATTCAGCGGGGTGTCGGCACATCGACCAACGGATCGGCCGCTTTCGGAGCCACCGTTTCCATGCAGTCTCAAAAGCCTGCGTTAAAACCTTACGCCGAAGTAACTACCTCTGCCGGATCATATTCCACGTTCCTGACCACGGTACGAGGAGGAACAGGTATGCTGCAGGATCATTTTATCTTCGATGCCCGCTACTCAAATGTGCAGACCGACGGTTATATCGAGCGCGCCCGTGTAGATATGAATTCGTATTATGCTTCGGCAGCTTATTACAATAGAGAAACCATGATAAAGTTTCAAACGATCGGAAGCGCAGAAGTCAGCTACCAGGCATGGAACGGGGTCGATGCTTCGATGTTGAAAACAAACAGAAGATATAACAACTGCGGTGTGTATGTTGAAGACGGGATAACGAAATTTTATCAAAACCAGACCGATAATTATTGGCAACATCACTACCACGTGCTGGGTACACATAAATTCAACGATCAGATGGATTTGAATCTGACATTGCATTATACCGACGGAAAAGGATATTACGAAGATTACAAGGCCAATGCACGCTATTCGGCTTATAAGTTGCCGGATTTTACCGGAATGGACGGGACGATACAAAAAAGAACAGACCTTGTGAGGCGAAAATGGATGCGCAATGATTTTTACGGAGGATTATTCCGCTTGAAATATCAAAATAAAACGCTTCAGACTATCCTCGGCTCTTCCATCAATAATTATATCGGCGATCATTTCGGAAGGGTAATCTGGGTAAAAACGGCTGCCAACATGCCTGAACCCGATTATGAATACTACCGGAACCGAGGCAAAAAACTCGATTACAATGCTTACCTGAAATCTTCATTCCGTTTCCTCGGGTCATTTAATACATATATTGATTTACAATACAGGGGTATTGATTACCGGATCGACGGGAGCGATGATAAGGCCGGAGATAACCTCCATGTCGACAGGCACTTTTCTTTCTTTAATCCCAAAGCAGGAGTCAGCTACGACCGAAACGGTCACAATGCCTATATTTCATTTGCGGTAGCTCACCGTGAACCCAACCGCAAGAATTTTACGGAAAACGGCCCCTCCGCACAACCCACATCCGAAAGTCTGTACGACTGGGAAGCCGGTTACAGTTATGCGACATCCCGATTCCGGGCAGGCATAAACCTGTATTATATGAATTACCGCGACCAGCTGATCCTGACCGGCAAAATCAGCGAAATAGGCGAGCAACTGACCTCAAATATCCGGGACAGTTACCGTACCGGCATTGAATTGAGTTGTGCGACGCAACTGTCTGCGTGTTTTCGATGGGAAGGAAATGTCACACTGAGCCGCAACAAAATACGTAATTTCATCGAGTATGTGGATACTTACGATGCCGATTGGAACGAACTATCGCAAACAGTAAATGTATTGGGAACCACCGATATTGCTTTTTCGCCCAACATGATTGTAAACAGTCTGTTTGAGTTCAGGCTGAAAAACGCCTCAGCCTCTTTCAGTTCTGCCTACGTCGGCCGTCAGTACTTAGACAATACATCCTCGCAGATACGTAGTCTTAATCCTTACTTTGTCAGTAATTTGCGTGTCGGATATACTTTTTATCTTTCTTTTATGAAAGAGCTGAACGTTGATTTAAGTATCAACAACCTGTTCAACGAACAATACGAAACAAACGGCTGGGTATGGAGCTACCTGTTAGCCGGCGAACGCCAACAAGACTGCGGATATTTTACACAGGCAGGTATGCATTTTATGGGGCGGATAATGTTTAGGTTTTAGTAGGGGCGTACCCTTGCGATCGCCCGATAGTGGTTATTGACCACATTATGTTTGGAAATGTTACAAAAAAGTCAAGTTTTATGTTTGGAAATGTTACAAAAAAGTCAAGTTTTATGTTTGGAAATATAACAAAATAACGTATCTTTGCGGCAAAATTATATATTTAAATCTATGTTTTACAGAAGAATATTATCATCGCTACGAAAATGGGCAATCAGCGAACATCGAAAACCACTTGTTTTACGAGGTGCAAGGCAGGTCGGCAAAACGACAGTTGTAGAAGAATTTGCCAAAGAATTTGATGTTTTCCTGTCGTTGAATTTAGAAAAAATCGCCGATAAAGCCGTATTTGAATCAAACGACGCACCTGAAGATATACTTAAGGCAATCTATTTGTTAAAAAACAAAGAACGAACACCGGGTCGAACATTGCTTTTCATTGACGAAGTGCAAAACTCCAAAAAGGCGGTAAGTCTATTGCGGTATTTCTATGAAGATGTACCCGAACTTTTTGTAATTGCGGCCGGTTCATTACTCGAAACTTTGATAGATGTGCAAATTTCTTTTCCGGTCGGTAGAGTGGAATATATAGCATTACGTCCGTGTTCTTTTAGCGAATTTTTGGGCGCAATCGGTGAAACTCAAATCAGGGATAAATTGCTTTCTGTTGAGCTTCCCGAAGCAATTCACAGTCGGGTGATGAAACTTTTTAACGAGTTTGTACTGATCGGTGGAATGCCTGAGATTGTCGCATTGTATGCCGAAAACCGCGATATTGTGGCGCTACGAAAAGTGTACGACACACTGTTAAGTGGTTACAGAGACGATATTGAAAAATATGCGAGCAATAAGACCGAACGAAACGTTTTACGACATATTTTAAAAAATGGTTGGCGTTACGCAGGGCAACGCATTAAATTTGAATGTTTTGGAGAATCAAATTACAAATCGCGTGAAGTAGGCGAGGCTTTCAGGACACTTGAAAAAGCGCTGGTTTTGGAACTCTGCTACCCCACCGTTATTACCGATAGTCCAATTTCTCCCGATTTGAAAAAGTCTCCAAAACTTCTTTGGCTCGACACCGGAATTGTAAATTATGTAGCAAAAAATCAGTTGGAAATTTTCGGAACTCAAAATATTAGCGAACTTTGGAAAGGGAAAATCGCTGAACACATTGTCGGACAGGAAATCATTTCACACAACGATTCTGTTTTATCACAAAGAAATTTTTGGGTGCGAGAGGCCAAAAATTCGCAAGCCGAACTCGACTTTATTATTCAAACAGAAAGCCATATCGTTCCGGTCGAAGTAAAAGCAGGACATAACTCCAAAATCAAGTCTATGCATTCTTTTATGGAAGTCTCAAAACACGATGTTGCAGTCCGATTTTGGAATAATCCAATGCAAAAAGATATAGTGTCATTGCAAAATAACAAAACATACACGCTACTCAATTTACCGTATTATTATGCTGAAGTATTAGGTGAAATATTAAGTAATTAAAATAAACGATTTAATATGACAGTATTAGAAATAACGGGCGCCTTGGTCAGTCTGCTGTATCTGCGGTTGGAATACAAAGCAAATATCTGGCTTTGGGTGGTTGGGGTAATAACGCCGGTTATCTATATTTATCTCTTTTTTGTCAGTAAATTTTATGCTGATATGGGGATTAATATATACTACCTGTTTGCAAGCGCTTATGGGGTGTATTGCTGGAAAAAAAAGGGTGCAGGGGAATCGATTTTCCGGATCACACGGCTTCCGTTGCGCCTTGTATGGAAGCTATTTGCAATTTTCAGCGGGTTGTTTGCGCTAATTGCATGGATTTTAATTTGTTTTACCGATAGCCCTGTGCCTTACGGTGATGCGCTAACGACAGCGTTATCTGTTGTAGCTATGTGGATGCTGGCGCAGAAATATGCGGAACAATGGTTGCTTTGGATTGTGGTGAATGTGGTTTCGGCAGGGCTTTATCTTTGGAGGGATTTGTATCCGACGGGGATATTATTTGTGATCTATGCTGTTGTTTCGGCTTTCGGATACCTGAAATGGAGAAAAATGGCTATGGGGCACGCAGATGACGCAGATTGAATGGATTTTCGCAGATAATACAAATAATCGTTGCTTATTGGATATCACCGAAATTTGCACTTATTTTGTATCGATTGAGTTAATAAAAAATTGCATAGAAACAGAATGAATAATTATTACCAAAGAATAACAGAAGAGGTCGATGCTATCATATTAGCGGCAGGAGACTTTCCGTCACATCCAATTCCGTTACGGGCGTTGGAGCAAAATCGCGACCGGATTATCTGCTGTGACGGGGCGGCTGATGCACTTTTGCAAGCGGGATTTTTCCCCGAAATCGTTGTAGGCGACGGTGATTCCATTTCGCGGGAAACATATAAGGCATTATCAGGCAAGATTATCCACGACAATGATCAGGAAACAAACGACCTGACCAAAGCAGTGCGCTACGCCGTATCCCTACATTACAAACGGCTGCTCATACTCGGCGCAACCGGTAAGCGTGAAGACCATACGCTTGGAAATATCAGTCTGTTGGCCGATTATTCGGATCGTGCGGAAGTCAGGATGCTAACCGACTATGGGGTGATAATGCCGCTCTCAGGAAACGGAATGTTAGCATCGTATCCCGGTCAGCAGATTTCGATTTTCTGTATGGATCAATCTCCTCTGACCATCAGTGGACTTAAATGGCCTGTCGAAAACCGTATCATCAACCGTTGGTGGGAAGCTACACTCAACGAAGCGCTGTCAGACCGGTTCGAAATCAAAACCAATGGCAAAGTGGTTGTTTTTCAAACTTACTAAGAGATTGTCGGGAAATAAATATAACAAAATCTCTGTGCCTTCTCTGTGCATCTCCGTGTAATATAACAGTTACACAGAGGAACACAGAAAAGGCACAGAGAACACAGAGGTTAAAAATGCCTTTATTTATCGCCTTTGTTGCATGGAAAAGCCGGCGGGGAGGGGTTTAGGTGAGATGCGGCCGTTGTCCATGGCGGCGGAAAGGGCTAAGCAGGCAATGATTGCGGCGTTGTATTGCAGGTCGGGTATACTCAGGCGTTCGTAGGTGTCCATTAATGTATGGTAACCGCGTCCGTATTCCAATTCATCCTGGATAAACTGGAAAGCAGGCAAACCGATACGGGTAAACGACAGGTGGTCGGTGCCTCCTGTGGTGCGGGGCGACAGAACGCCGAAGTTCATATTTTCCAACGGTTTTATCCATTGACGGAAATAGGGAAATGCCATATCGTGCTCTTCCAAGTATATGCCTCTGAATTTGCCCGATCCGTTGTCCATATTGAGGTAGAGCGTAAACTGTTCGTAACCTTTGAGGGGTTTGTTTGCGTCAACATCGTAGAGTACATTTTGCATATATCCTCGTGAACCATGCAAACCTTGTTCTTCGCCACCCCAAAGGGCAATGCGAATGGTACGTCGGGGATTGACGCCTATTGCTTTAATAATCCGCAATGCTTCCATCATAACGATGCATCCCGAAGTATTGTCGGCGGCGCCTGTACTTCCATGCCATGAGTCCAAATGAGCGCCGATAAGCACCACTTCATCTTTCAGTTTGGGATCGGTACCGGGTATTTCGGCTATTACATTGTTTATTACCTGATTGTCGTAAAATTCGTTTTTTATTTCGACTTCCATGGATACGTCAACTTTATTTTTTATCAAACGCACCATACGGCCATGGTCTTCGATAGGAAGTACCAATTCAGCAATAGGCGGCAGATCGCCATATTTGTTGTACGCCACGCTAACCGAACGCGGGACATTAAACATCCCGCTGCCACTGATTATGACTGCCGGCTTTTCATCAACCAACATGGCAGAAGTTGATTGTTGCAACAGAAGCGTGTTAGCCGATCCTATTCTTGCCGCTACCGGCGACGGAATGGCTCCCTGCGGACGCGGGTCAAGCGCCAACTCCTCCAATCGTTCGTCGGTAGCGCGTGTTGCAAAAGGGGTAAACCGCATCTCATATCTTTGTGTTTCAGGCATCAGGACAATTTTATTGTTAAGTTTGCCGGTGTACTTGTCTATGTCGTCGATTGAGTTGATTTCTAAAAGAATCACCTCACTTTTTATCACTCCGGCGGTGCTTCCCGACCAGGCTTTGGGGGTTGCCGAAAAGTTGCAGTAGTAAGGAGCGGTCATAGCAGCATAAGTCTTGAGGTTATCCCATCCCCCTTTGGGAAAATCGGTCGCTCTTTCAATCCGTGCGTTGTCGAAACCCAATTCAATCAGTTGGTCTTTAGCAATTTGTTCGCCACGCTCGGCAAGTTTTGAACCGGCAAGCCGGGGGCCGGCGAAATCGGTAAGGCTGAAAGCCAATGCATCAATTTTCGAATTCCGGAAGGCTTCCTGTTTGATTTTGTAAATAATCTCTTCAGAGAGTGATTGCTGGGCAACAGCAAACCATGTTGAGAAAAAAATCGCTAATACGCTAATACTTAATTTTTTCATATTATTTATTTGTGTTTATAAGTTAAAAATATCAATCAACTGTTTTGCTGCATCAAATGAACTTATTTCGTTATTTAATACGCGTTGTTCTATTTGAGGCAAGCGTTTTTTTATGCCGAGGTGCCGGTAAAATGATTGGAACAACGTATGGTGGATGCTTTCGTACATCCAATATTTGGCTTGTTTGTGGCGTTTGAAATCAAAGAATCCGTTAGTTTTTGTAAACGTGATATAATCGTCGATCATATTCCAAATCTCAGTAATTCCGGTATTATATCGTCCTGAATAGGTAAGTACTTTTGGCGTCCATCCCGAATCAGGCGGCGGGAAAAGATGCAAGGCATTGCTGAAATGCGCGGCGGCGAGACGGGCTTGCCCGATATTTTCGCCATCCGCTTTGTTTATCACGATTCCATCGGCCATTTCCATGATTCCGCGTTTGATGCCTTGCAGTTCATCGCCGGTGCCGGCCAATTGAATAAGCAGGAAAAAATCTACCATCGAATGGACAGCCGTTTCACTTTGACCGACTCCGACAGTCTCTACAAAAATCGTATCAAAGCCGGCGGCTTCGCAGAGGATGATGGTTTCGCGGGTTTTGCGTGCTACGCCTCCCAATGAACCGGCGTTTGGCGAAGGACGGATAAAAGCATTTTTTTCACGCGACAGCGATTCCATCCGTGTTTTATCACCCAAAATGCTTCCTTTTGAGCGTTCGCTGCTGGGGTCGATGGCAAGTACTGCCAACTTACGACCTTGCCGCACTAAATGCATGCCAAAGGCGTCAATGGAAGTACTTTTACCGGCTCCCGGTACGCCGGTAATGCCTACGCGCACCGACTTCCCGGAGAATGGCAGGCATTGTTCGATAATCTGCTGTGCTTGTTGCTGATGCCCGGCCTTAGCACTTTCAATCAAAGTGACGGCACGGCTTAAGATGGTAATATCCCCTTGCAAAATCCCTTCAACAAAATCGGTCGTTGCAAAGTTTTTTTGTCGAGGTTTTTTTTTCAGATATGGACTGATTGACGGTGTGTCAGTCACTCCTTTATTGATTTTCAGGCTTTTGAATTGCCGGTTGTCTTCCGGATGATCCATAGCATCTTATTTTTCTGCTGTAAGCTGAACTTCCTGAAGTGGCCTTTGCGGATCATTGGTGATGACATATAAATCCGTTGTTAAAGAGCCTTTTAAATCTTTAGGATTCACATAAACTTTTAATTTCAATGTTTCATCGGGTTGAAGTACTTTTTTGTTGAATCCTGTGATTTCAATGAATTGTGTATTATCAATAGAAATACTGTGCAGGGAAAGCGCCGATTTACCTGTGTTACTGATTGATAATTCCTTTTGTACACGTTTTTTCTTTAATTTGCCGTAATCAAGCGATTGGGCAGATAGTTGTGCGGAAGGACTTTCGGCTCTTTCGGCAGGAGTTATCCGCCTGAAATCGTCGATGAAATTGGCAGAAACAGGAATGGTTTGTGTTACCTTTTCGCCTGATACACTTTCTGTTGTCCACGAAAAATGGTCGAATTTTCTCCCCCTGAAATTTTCATCCACCTTGGAAGGATGAATCTCAACGATCAGCCTGTCGGGGTAATTGCTTTCTAAAAGGTCTGGAACGGTAACTGTCAGAAAATCAGGAATATTATCAACGGTAAGACGTAAATCTTCTTCGCTGTAATTCTGAATCCATATTTCTGTTGTCTTCATTTCGCGCGGACGTACCGTGTTGAAATGGAAGGATGCCTGCTCCATCTGTACAGTTCCGATGGTATCATGGAAAAGAACGTCGAGGATTTGAGGTTTGGGAATCACAACACCTTTGATTGTAAACGTATGGCGCAGTCTTCGCTCGTTTGTGAATGCAGTGATTTTTTTCTCAAACGGGCCGGGGCGGTTTACCATATCGTATGAAACAATCACAAAGCCTTTTTCGCCGGGTTCAATCGGTTCTTTCGACCATTCCGGCTGGGCACAGCCACAGGTAGTTAATACATGCGAAATGATCAAAGGCGCTGTACCTGTGTTTCTTATATCAAATTGATGGACAGAATAACCATGCACTTCTCTGACACGCCCGAAGTCGTGGTCGAATGTCTCACTCCAAAGTACAGGTTGTTGGGTGTTCGTGTCCTGCTGAGACCATAGAAAAGAAGCCTGACTCCCTAACAGAAGCCAAAATAGAAAAAGACTGAACGCCGGCCACGTCTTCTTCATTTTTCTACTATTTTACTACGCCCTTGATGGTTAAAACATAATTACCTGTTTTTCCGTTGCTGTAAACAGAAATGGTTTTCGTGAAAGGTCCGGGACGTCCGACAGTATCGTAAGTGACTTTGATATCACCGGTTTTGCCCGGTGCAATCGGTTCTTTTGACCAGTCAGGCGTTGTGCATCCGCAAGATGCTACCACACGCGAAATAACCAATGGCAATTCGCCATTATTTTGCACGGTAAAAACGTGCGTTGCAGCTCCATCCGATTCTTTGATGTCGCCAAAATCGTGAACCACATCGCCTACAGCAATGATTGATGCCTCCTTTTGCTGTGCAGAGACCACTCCGGTCGTAAATAAAACAATCAATAAAAATAAAATACGTTTCATATTTTTGTACAATTAGTTAATGTTTCAACCTGCAAAGATATTATTATTTTCAATACGTTATCCTTTTATACTCGAAAAATGTAAACGAATAACAGTTTTTTTCGTTTGCCGGATGCGTTTCTTCGCTCATTTTAGCCCATTTTGTCGGGTCGATTTCCGGAAAAAATGTATCTGCTTCCGGAAAACTTGCATGGACTTTCGTTAAATAAAGCATAGTCGCGTAAGGCAACGCCTGACGGTATATTTGACCGCCGCCGATGATATAGACATTCCGGTCGCCGGAAAGTTTAATCATGGCTTCGTCCAAAGAAGGAAAAACAAGGCAATCAGCGTGCGAAAACTCCGGATTTCTGCTGATTATCACATTTGTACGGTCAGGCAATGGCCCTTTAGGCAGCGACTCGAATGTCTTTCGTCCCATCACAACCACATGGCCGGTTGTCAGTTGTCTGAAACGTCTTAAATCGGCAGGAAGATGCCAGAGCAGGTTGTTCCTGCAACCGATTTCATTGTTTTCGCCTGTTGCGACTATGATAGATAAAGACATAGAATAGTTACGAGTTACGAGTTACAAGTTACGAGTTACAAGTTATGAGTTACGAGATTAATTTTGAATATTATCTCAATTGCTTCGTTACGAAAGCCAAACATTAATTTTAACACGATTGTAAAGTTTTAATTGCTTCCGTTCCGAAAGCCAAACATTAATTTTAAACACTATTGAAAAGTCTCAATTCTCAATTCTCAATTCAAACCGCTACTTCCGCTTTGATATGCGGATGCGGGTCGTAATTTTCCAAGATAAAATCTTCGTACCGGAACGAAAAGATATCTTTCACATCCGGATTGATTCGCATGACGGGCAGCGTGCGAGGTTCGCGACTCAGTTGCAACCTCACCTGTTCGATATGATTGGTATAGATATGCACGTCGCCAAATGTATGGATAAAATCGCCGGGTTGTAATTCAGTTACCTGTGCGACCATCAACAACAACAATGCATACGATGCGATATTAAAAGGCACGCCCAAAAAGACATCGGCGCTGCGTTGATACAGTTGCAGGCTCAATCGCCCTTCGCTCACATAAAACTGAAACAAAACATGGCAGGGCGGCAGGTTCATCTGCTTTAAATCGCCTACATTCCATGCACTAACAATGATACGCCGCGAATCCGGATTATGCTTTATGGCATGTATCACTTCCGAAATCTGGTCGATAAATCCACCGTCGTAGGCAGGCCATGAACGCCATTGATAGCCGTAGATATGCCCTAAATCGCCTTTCGCATCAGCCCATTCGTTCCAGATACGAACACCATGTTCCTGCAGATAAGCGATATTGGTGTCCCCGTTAAGGAACCACAATAATTCGTGAATGATTGATTTAAGATGCAGTTTTTTAGTCGTAACCAACGGAAAACCTTCCCCTAAATCAAAACGCATCTGATAGCCGAACACACTGATTGTGCCTGTGTTAGTCCGGTCGTCTTTGGCCGCTCCATGCCGGACGATATGGTCGAGCAAATCTAAGTATTGTTTCATTGACAACGAAATTTTATGCAAATGTAGAGGAAATATTTGTGAAAAAGTTACTTTTTATATTTCATTTTCATTTCTATTCCGTATTTTTGCGAATTGATAATATAAATAATAATTAATAATTACAATAAATGAAAAAATTATGGACAGTCCCGCTGGTAGCAATGTGTTTGTTGCTTTCATGTGAGGAAAAAACAGAAGAATTGGTTTCCGGATTGGAAAAAGAGAAATTTGTGTCGGAAACAGGTGGCAAACAAACAGCCTTGTATGTGCTGACCAACGACAACGGTATGGAAGTCTGCATCACAAACTATGGCGGTCGTATCGTTTCGGTGATGACGCCCGACAGAAACGGCAAAATGACGGATGTGGTGCTGGGTTACGATCATATAGCTGCTTATACGGCTTCGGGTGGTAATTTCGGCGCACTGATCGGCAGGTACGGTAACCGGATTGCCAACGGTCGTTTTACGTTGGATGGCATCGAATATCAACTGCCGCAAAACAACAACGGCAACTGCCTGCATGGCGGCCCCGAAGGATACCATGTACAGGTATGGGACGCCGTACAACTCAACAGTAAAACGTTGGAACTGACTTATCTCTCGAAAGACGGTGAGGCCGGATTCCCGGGAAATCTGCATATCAAGGTGACCTATACCCTGTCAGACGATAATGCACTGGGCATCCGCTATGACGCCACCACCGACAAACCGACGATCGTCAACCTGACCAACCATAGCTATTTCAATCTTTCAGGTGTTGCCGGATCGCAGATATTAGACCATCTGATCATGATTAATGCCGATCGTTTCACGCCGGTTAACGATGTGTTGATTCCGACATCGGAACTTGCATTTGTAGAGGACACGCCGATGGATTTACGCCGGCTGACCGTTATCGGTTCAAAAATTGACGCACCATTTGAACAATTGGTTCTCGGACGCGGATTCGACCATAACTGGGTGCTCAATACGGAAGGCAATATCACAAAATTAGCCTGTAAAGCAATCAGTACCGTTAGCGGTATCGGATTGGAAGTATATACAAACGAGCCGGGCGTACAATTCTATTGCGGCAATTTTATGACCGGCGAATCAGGGAAATTTGGTGCACACTATCCTCATCGGGGGGCTTTTTGTTTGGAAACACAACACTATCCGGACAGCCCGAATCAACCCGATTTCCCGTCTACGGTGCTTCGTCCGGGCGAAAAATATTTAAGTCAGTGTATATATAAGTTTACGGTCGAAAAATAAAACACCATGTCAACAACAAGAAGAGAATTTCTGAAAAAAGCAGGCGCCGGTTCTGCATTATTAGCAGTTGGTGGCGTACTGCCGGGGTTTAGCGCAGCGGGCTATCAACGCATTATCGGCGCTAACGAGCGCGTCAATATGGCAATCATAGGCGTCAACTCGCGCGGTGATGCACTTGCCAAGAATTTTGTTCGTCAGACAGATCTATGCGAGATTGTATCTATTTGTGATGTGGATAAACGAGCCATCGATAATTGCATCACAACGGTAAAAACCGTTCAAGCAAAGACTCCAAAAGGAGAAAGCGACCTTCGCAGGGTTTTCGACGATAAACAAGTTGATGCAGTTGCGATAGCGATGCCCGACCATTGGCATACGCCTGCTGCATTACTTGCCATGCAGGCAGGTAAACATGTATACTTGGAGAAACCGGTCAGCTATTGTCCGCGCGAAGGCGAAATGCTGGTAGAAGCGACTGCCAAATATGGCAAAGTGGTGCAAATCGGTACGCAACGCCGCTCATGGCCCAGGGTGGCCGAAGCCGTTAAACTGGTACAAGACGGCATTATCGGAAAAGTACATTTCGGCAAAGGCTGGTATGCAAACAACCGCGAAAGCATCGGAACAGGAAAAGTCGCTCCTGTGCCCGACTGGTTGGACTGGAATCTCTGGCAAGGGCCTGCACCGCGTACCGGATACAGAGACAACATTGTGCACTACAACTGGCACTGGTTCTGGCACTGGGGTACAGCCGAAACGTTGAACAACGGCACACACATGGTTGACTTGCTGTTATTGGGAATGAATCTGAAATTTCCTACCAAAGTCAGTTCGACAGGAGGCCGGTATTATTTCAAGGATGATTGGGAAACGCCCGATACACAGATGGTCAATCTTGAATTTGGCAATGAGGCTTCCATCCTGTGGGAAGGTTATAGTTGCAGCGGTAAAAATTTAGAAGGCAGTTCTGTAGGGATTTTCTTCTTTGGCGATAAGGGCAGCGTATATATTTCGGCAGGAAACGATTACAAAATTTTCGATAAGAGAAATAATGTGATCAGCGAAGTCAAAAGCGATATTGTTGTTGATCCGCAAAACCGGGTCAATCCCTCCGATCAGCTTGATATCATTCACATTGTCAACTTTTTCGATGCGATCAGGAAAGGCGCACCTTTGGCAGCGCCGGCCGCAGGCGGGCATAAAGCCACACTGGTGATGCAATTGGCCAATATCTCGCTGCGCACCGGACGCACACTCAATATCAATCCTGCCGATGGTCATATCGTAAACGATCATGAAGCGCAACAGTACTGGAGTCGCAGTTATGAGCCGGGTTGGGAACCAAAAGTATAAGAAATAGCTATGTCGAAAATTACGGATACTCCCATGCTGAAACAGTACTTTGATATCAAATCAAAGCACCCTGATGCAATTTTACTGTTTCGTGTGGGCGATTTTTATGAAATGTACGGCAAAGATGCTGTCGTCGGCGCGGAGATTTTGGGGATTGTACTTACCAAACGCTCAAATGGAATCGCTGATTACGTTGAAATGGCAGGTTTCCCACATCATGCGTTGGATACCTATCTTCCGAAATTAGTCAGGGCAGGTAAGCGTGTTGCTATATGCGACCAGTTGGAAGACCCGAAAACAACGAAGAAATTAGTCAAACGGGGCATTACCGAATTGGTAACACCGGGCGTATCGATCAATGATAATATCCTGAATCATAAAGAAAATAATTTTTTGGCGGCTGTACATTTCGGGACAAACATTTGCGGCGTTTCGTTTCTTGATATTTCGACCGGTGAATTTCTGACAGCAGAAGGTTCGACCAACTATATTGATAAGTTACTGAGTAATTTCGCTCCCAAAGAAGTATTGATTAAACGCAATGTAAAAAAACACTTTGAAGAAACGTTTGGCGTCCGTTTTTTGCTGTTTGAACTCGACGATTGGGTCTTTTCGTACGAAACAGCCTACGAACGGCTGTTGAAACATTTCGAAACTTCCAGCCTCAAAGGGTTTGGTATTCAGGATTTACAACACGGCATTATCTCGTCGGGTGTGATTTTAGCTTATTTAGATATTACGCAACATACGCAAATTTCACATATTGCGAATCTATCGCGTATCGATGAAGAACGTTACGTCCGGCTCGACCGGTTTACGGTGCGTAATCTGGAATTGATTCAGACCATAAACGACGGTGGAATCGCATTATGTAATATCCTTGATATGACTTCATCGCCTATGGGAGCGCGTTTGCTGCGACGCTGGATGCTGTTTCCGCTAAAAGATATTCAGGCGATCCGTAACAGACAAAATATCGTAGCACATTTCGTCAATCGAAAAGAGATAAGGGAAAAATTGAACAAATTGTTCGGTGAAATCGGCGATTTGGAGCGTATCGTTTCGAGAGTTGCCGCCGGACGGGTTTCGCCACGCGAGGTGGTACAACTGAAAACAGCCTTTTTTGCGATCGAATCGGTACGTGAGCTTTGTAAAAATAGCGATGAAATCGAACTTCAGGCTATCGGCGAAAAATTAGACCCATGCATCGAAATGCGTGATAAAATTCAAAAAGAAATAAGCAAAGACCCTCCTGCTTTAGTAAACAAAGGAGGGGTGATAACGAAGGGAGTCAACGCTGAGCTTGACGAACTGCGCTCATTAGTGTATGCAGGAAAGGATTATCTGATGCAAATACAACAGCGCGAAAGCGAAGCGACAGATATCCCAAGCCTGAAAATTGCGTTCAACAATGTGTTCGGTTATTATATTGAAGTACGAAATACGCATAAAGACAAAGTGCCGTCAACGTGGATTCGAAAACAAACGTTGGTCGGCGCCGAACGGTATATTACAGAAGAACTGAAGGTATACGAAGAAAAAATTCTGGGCGCTGAAGAGAAAATCATAACATTAGAGACCCTGTTGTATAATGAGTTGGTTGCAGAACTGACAAAGTATATGCTTCCTATACAGCACAATGCCTCATTGGTGGGGCAATTGGATTGTCTTAATTCGTTTGCTGAAGTGGCCGTCAGGTACAAATATTGCCAACCCGTGATAGACGATTCGGATACGATTGATATCAAGGCCGGACGGCATCCGGTCATCGAACGCCAACTTCCCGCCGGCGAACCTTACATAGCAAACGACGTTCTTTTAGACCGAAAACAACAACAAATCCTGATCATTACCGGCCCGAATATGTCAGGCAAATCCGCTTTGCTCCGACAAACAGCCCTGATCACCCTGATGGCGCAAACCGGCAGTTTTGTGCCGGCCAAAAGCGCCCGAATCGGATTGGTAGATAAAATTTTCACACGCGTAGGGGCTACGGATAATATTTCCGTTGGCGAATCGACCTTTATGATCGAGATGAATGAAGCGGCTGAAATCATCAATAACCTTTCGTCGCAAAGTCTGATTCTGTTCGACGAACTCGGGCGCGGTACAAGTACGTACGACGGTATTTCAATCGCATGGGCAATCGTGGAATATATTCATGAACACCCTACTGCCTCCGCCCGGACGCTGTTTGCGACACATTACCACGAACTGAACGAAATGGAACGCTCATTCAAACGCATCAAAAATTTCAATGTCTCTGTCAAAGAAACCGACAACAAAGTTATTTTCCTGCGTAAGTTAGTTCGTGGCGGCAGCGAGCATAGCTTCGGCATCCATGTAGCCAAAATGGCAGGATTGCCCAAAAGCATTGTTAAACGCTCCGACGAGATTCTCAAGCAATTGGAAACCGAAAACAGTCAGGCCGGTATCACCACAAAACCCGTCCGGAAAATTGCCGCGACAAGCGAAGGATATCAATTGAACTTCTTCCAATTGGACGATCCTGTGCTCAGCCAGATACGCACCGAAATCATAAACATAGACATTAACAACCTAACCCCGATTGAAGCGCTTAACAAGCTCAATGAAATCAAACGGATAGTGAAAGGGAAATAAGAATTAGGAATTAAAAATTATAAATTATGAAAAAGCTATTTTTTATCGGATGGACGCTTATTATGGCGTTGAGTATGTGTAGCCCTGATGGGATGCAACAACCACAGGGTTTTAAATATCAACCTGACTTCAAAAAGATTAGGGTTGATTCGGCACGATTGGCGAAAATTGATAACCTGCTTCAGGATTATGTTAATCAAGGCATTATACCTCATGCACTCACTTTTGTAGCCAAAGATGGCCAGGTGATTCACAACAAAACATTCGGTTGGAGAGACGTCGAAAAACAGATTCCATTGGAAAATGACGATATCTTCCGTATGTATTCGCAGACAAAAGCCGTTGTCACCGTAGCGTTGATGACACTTTTCGAGCAAGGGAAATTCCAGCTCGACGACCCCGTGTCGAATTATATTCCGGAAATGACCGATCAGGTTATTATCGATGGCAGTGACCCCTTAGCGCCCAAAACGCGCAAGGCTGCGTCGCCGGTTTTAATCCGCCACCTGATGTCGCATACATCGGGCATACAGGGAGCAAGAGCGCCGCGTGGCACCCCGCCACGACAGTACGAAACACTCAAGGACAACGTCATTGACCTTGTGCAGGCGCCTTTGATTTACGATCCGGGCACGAAATGGAACTACCATCCTGCAATCGACGTGGTGGCCTACCTTGTTGAGTATTTTTCGGGACAGCCATTGCAGGCCTACCTCAAGGAAGTAATATTTGAGCCACTTGGCATTGAAGATATGGCATATTATTACGATGAAGCATACAAAGAACGGTTTGTCACCTGCTACCGTGCCGACAGTACCGGGAAAATAGCACCGGCTGAAATGTGGAGCGGACGTAATCCTTTTGGCGCCGACAGGCGTTTTGCGCAGGGAGGAACAGGCCTGAACGGTACCATCGAAGGATACGCACGTTTCTGCCAAATGATACTCAACGGAGGTAAATTCAATAACCAACGCATTTTGGGACGGCGAACACTCGAAATCATGGCCAAAGACCAGATATCACATCCGGGAGGCGGCGATGACAATTTCCGTTTCGGCATCGGTTTCCAAATCTACCCCGGCGAGAGTATAGCATGGGAAGTGCAAAACGGCTTTTCACCGATGGTCTCGCCCGGCGCATTAAGCTGGGGAGGTATGGCCAATACAGATTATATCATCGACCCCGTGGAAGATATGATCATCCTGCTCTACACCAATCGCGTACCCGACACGTACGTCTGGGAAAAATTCCTGAATACGGTGTATCAGGTATTGGAGTAGAGACGTTGCACGCCACGTCTCTACAATAAATGCTTTCTGTTTTGTGGTTTGAGTGCATTTGCACAAAACTCCTGTATCAACATTGAACAAACCAATGAATTAATATGATGAAAATAAATGATTTAAAAATAAAGGCGACCGTTGTTATTCTCTTTGTTTTCCTGTATTTGTTTCCGTGTGTGTTAATGTCGCAGCAGGTAATAACAGGCCGGATAACCGATGCGGCTGACAGTACACCGATAACGGGTGCATCCGTTTTTATTTCCAATACCACCATTGGAACGGCTTCGGATGCTTCGGGAAACTATTCGCTCACTGTTCCGGGCAGGGGGAGTTTTGAAATAGTTGTCTCGCAT
>Ga0082212_10001533_pt1 | contig 34131 bp, 16 predicted proteins | sample TergutNt197P3_FD_71548 | JGI IMG/M metagenome (GOLD analysis project Ga0082212, IMG submission 71548) | Neocapritermes taracua P3 segment gut microbial communities from Petit-Saut dam, French Guiana - Nt197 P3 | ecosystem: Host-associated > Arthropoda: Insects > Digestive system > Gut ... | reverse complement strand
CCGAACAATCAAGAACCATTTCCGACGTACTCAAAAGGATAAAATCCGCCATTGACACCATCACCGGTTCGACCAACACGGTACTGGAAAAATTCCGGGCCATTGACGAACATGTGCGTGTTGTTTCGGAACAGGAAACCGGCATCCGTAACTCCATGGAAAAGCAGGGCAAGGGAAGCCGGCAAATAATGGAGGCGGTGAACGTCTTGAACGAACTGACCCAAATGGTTAAGCAAGGCTCCTCGGAAATGCTGAAAGGCAGCAAAGAAGTTATTCTGGAAAGCGGCAATCTGGAAAAAATGACGATAGAAATTGCGGGCGGGATGAATGAAATGGCCATCGGTGCGGAGCATATAAACATCGCGGTAAATCAGGTAAGGGACATAACAAGAACGAACAAGGATTATATCGACTCGCTTTTCAACGAAGTGTCAAAGTTCAAGGTTGATTAATAAATAAAATTCAATTTCTCGAGCCGGGTTTTACCGCGGGGATGCCTTTTTTGCACGGATCACATTCGGCGGGGTCCCAATTTGCCGCTTCCACAACGCATGCGGGGTAAAACGGCCACGGAATTCCGATACCGGCTTCGCCCCGGTTCCGGGCCCGCCGGTCCACAATGCAGGCAAGGGCGGTGATTTTAGCCCCCAGACTTTCCAGAACGGCGGCGCATTCGCCGGAGGACTTGCCGGTTGTAACCGCATCCTCGGTGATTAGAATCTTTTGCCCCGGAAAAACTTCAAACCCCCGGCGCAGGGTCATTACCCCGTCGGCGCCGCGCTCGGTAAAAAAAGCGGGAAGCCCCAACTGCCTGCCCAACTCGTAAGCAACGACTATGCCTCCCATGGCCGGGCCGACGACGGCATCGATCTCCAGCCTGCCGGCCTGCATTTCCAGCCGGATAAGGGCCGCCGCGCCGGAAAGCGCCGCCTGCGCCCTGTCGGGGTATTGCAGCAGCTTCGCGCACTGGAAATAGCGGTCGGAATGGCGGCCCGAGCTTAACAGAAAATGCCCCTCGAGCATCGCCCCGGATTCCCTCAATAAGGTTAGAACCTGTTCCATATCATCCCTCAATATCAATAAGCGGCGCGGCGTTGTGGTACAGGGAACGCCTCGCGGCCGCAGCCAGCGGGTTGTTTCGCAGGGCGGCAATGTCCGCGCCGATATCCGCCAAGCGGGCGGAAATCAAATCCCTGTTGCGTTCTGCCTGAGATGCCGCCCGGCTTTTTAGGCCCTCCAGCGCGGTTTTCAGTTCGGCAATTTCAGCCCCGGCTTCATTATACACGGATTCCAGAGGATCGATCACATTTTGCACGGAAATAATGCCGGCGGCTATGCCTTCTTCAATTTCGACGTATGCAAGGACTTTTTCCCCGATGCCCGCTTCAATAGCCGCCTGCTGTTTTTCCAGCGCGGCGATATACGTGCGGAATTGTTCAATCTGCCGGTTGTAGAGTTCCCTTAGCCGCCCGGGAATGGCGGCATTTTGGTCGGATCCGTCCCCGCTCATCCTGCAATATTAACGCCCAAAACCTCGTGATTTGCGGTTTCGACGGCGGCGGACAACGCTATTTCCTGCCAGGCGGCGCGAAGGTCTTCCATCAGGTTCCGCACGACGGATATGCGCCGCCCGTCCTGGTTGATGTTTGCCTCCATAAGCTCGCGGTTGAACCATGTGTACAGGGAGAAGAGATTTGATGCAATTTCGCCGCCTTTTTCAAAATCCAGCGAAACCATCAGTTCGGAGACGATTTCCTGCGCCTTTACCACGGCCTTGCCGATTTTTTCGATTCTGCCTGGGTCTTTTTTGGCATCGTTCATCTGCAAAAGGCTCAAAGCCTGGTCAAGCTGCCGTACCGCCCCGTCGTACAGCATGATGATAAGCTGCCCCTGGCTGGCCGTATTTACACGGATTTCTTTGTAGGTGGATAACGCGGTTTTATATGCCAAAATAGCCTCCCAAAACAGTACTTCATTTGATTGTCGGCAGAATAAAATTTTACTTGAGGGAAATGTTAGCCAAAAAACGAAAAAATGGCAAGTTGGCAGATGCCGAACTCCAAATAAGTAGAAAAATACCGCTGATCATACTACAATGGAGTTATGAAAAATAACAAGCGCAAACCCCGGCGGAGCTATCTCCGCATAATTATTCCTGCTGCAGGCCTCGCTGCCTTGGTATGCATAGGCCTCTATTTTCTTATGCGGCCCCGTCCCGTCTGGGCAGTTGAAGCCCAGCACGAGGCCGCCTTGAGGCGGCTGTTGGCATCTTCGGATCTGCCGCAGTCGTGGCAGCGAGTGCAAAGGCTTGAAGATTCGGGGGCGGCGGCAGATTTGCGTTCCTATGGGTACCAGATCACCACCCGGCGAGGGGGGGAACGGTCCGACGGGGGCATCAGGACGATGTATCCTTACCTTTCCCAGACCGGGGAGCATCAGGGGGCGCTTGCCCTGGCGGCAGACCCCTGGCTGGTTTTCCGCTCGAATACCGCCCTTCCCCTCAGCCGTTCCCGCGCCGAAGGTTCGGGGGCAGGCACCCTGTTTATGGCGGGCAGGGACCCAATGGCCCTTGCCGGCTGGACCGCCCAACTGCTCCAGCAGCGTCCCGGCGTTTTCGCCCCATGGGGAGAGCAATGGACTCAAACTGCGGAAAGCCTTTACGCCAAACGGCATTTCCAGCCGGGGGCGCAAACCTACACATGGGGCGAAATCTGGCCCCAGCTTATCGATTCGCCCTTATCCTGGGCATACGCCCCGCTGTCGGCTGCGCAGCAGCTTCCCGGCTACCGGCTGAGCCTTCTTGAAGCGGACCGCTTCCCGGAAAAAGAGGACTGGAACGAATTTTCCCTCCAGGCCCAAATCCTCTGGGCCATCCCGTTCGGAGCGGAAAAAGGCGGGTACCGCGCCAAAAACCTCGCCAAAGCCGCCGCCTGGCTGCATGACGCGCAAACGCAGAGTGATCTTGCCTCCGCCATCGGGTGGATTCCTGCCAGCCGCAGCGCCAGGCCGTACAACCCCATCGCCTATTCGGCGCAGCTTGCCTGGCTGGGCAGTTCCTATATTTGGGAAGCGTCGCTGCCCTCTGATGACGAGGATTGATTGGCATGAACAGAACGGAAAAAAATGAGTTGATTATGCTGTTTTCTCCACGTATATTTTGGGATGTAAAAATTGAAACCTTGGATTTCTGGCATAACAGGGATTATATTATTGAACGTGCAGTTGTATATGGCACAGAAAACGATGAAAAATTATTATACAAACTCTATTCCTGGAGAGAAATTAAAAAAAACGTAATTAAATCGGACAGCCTAAACGATACGGTTATTCATTATTTAAGTGCCATATTGGGGGTTAAAAAGGAGAAGTTCAAATGCTATGGAAGAATACCGTTGCACATGAATTGCTAGACGTACTTACCAACATGCAGGGAAATGAAATATTCGGGGATTTCATTCTGGCCGGAGGTACTGCACTTGCACTGCAGATTGGTCATCGAGAATCCAAGGACATTGATTTGTTTACAATCAATAAACTGGATAATGCTAAATGTATAAAATATTTTAGAGAAACTTATAACAATGTTGATATTATTAATGATAAAGAAAATATTTTGCAAATAATGATTGGGCAATTAAAAGTTGACATGGTATCGGTAAAAGGCATCATGATAGAACCGCCAAGGGTCGAGGAAAATTTAAAAATGTTTGGCATAAAAGATATTGCCGGAATGAAATTACTGGCAATCCAGCAAAGAAAACAGGCCAAAGATTATATTGACATTGCGTATTTGCTGCAGGAAATGTCTTTGGAGGATATGTTTGACACCTACAAAATCAAAAATAACACCGATAACGTATATAACGCAAAATGCAGCTTGCTGGATGTTAACCGGGTAAACCCCTATACCTGGTCAAATATCAAAATGTTCCGCAATGACATACTTATAAGCGAAATTCCCCGTATTTTTGAAATCGAAATCAAAAAATACAACGAAAAGTTTGGGATTGGCAAAAAAAGTTTTTTTGGTGGGTTGAAGAAAAGCGCTCCACGTTTACGGTAGCCCTCATCTGCCAAAAAAAAATAACTGACGGGTATAACGATACAGATTTGTCCGCCGTAAGAAGTGCAACTCCTGAAGCCTTTGCCTGAGCTATCAGAATAAGCAGCTTCATGCTACACCTCAAATATTCCGGCTATTTCATTTTGCCCCATTTCATCAAAATCCGCCGGCACTAAAATTTGTCCTTTCAGAAATCCAATTCGTTTCCGAGGGGCAGTACCTGAAAAACAGGGTATCACTTTTACCATCGGCTTCCCGGCTTTGGCGATAATAAACGCTTCTCCAACAGCGGCTTTCTCGACCAGTTCTGAAAGATGTGTTTTCGCCGCATGAATATTATACTGCTGCATATTCGCCTCTAAGGATAAGCTTAGTTCGTAAACTAAGTTTAATCAAGGGCATATTGAGGAATTTAACCGTTAACGTAACAACCGCCGCCCCGGAGGGCGGCGGTTGACGTATTTTTCTAATACAGGTCGTGTTTCAGAATAGCACCTTCATAATAATCCGTAGTCATGTAGCCGACCAGTACAGTTCTATTTATCCTGTTCGTACCGGTAGTTGGATAGCTGCGTAAATTACTGCCTGTCGGGGCAGCCCAGCCGGTTGTTGTTGTCGGAACACCGTTGCAAATGAATTCATCTGTCAAAGGAATTTTATCAGCGGGTACAGTCATTACTTCCCAGTTGCCGGTAAAACTGTTATCGGGGTTTGTCCCTTGAGGTATAGTTCCGGGTGTGCCGAAATTTGTCCTCCAGGCAACTCTAATCGCGTTTGCGGTTTCATTGAAGGAACCGTGGTAATAGGAAATATATGGAACATTGTTGGAACCCTGTCTCCTGACATTGATCATGAGTTTTGTGCCTGCCGAAAGGTAAGTATCTACCCGAACAGTTTGGATTGCGCCTGTAGGTCTTCTAGATCCTCCTGTTCCTTCTGGAGGAATAAAAGCGTAATACAGTCCGCCATTTCTAACATCGTAATACGCAAGATGGATATTGTCATCCTGGTCAACCGCCATATCTACATGCGAACCGGCACCTCTATGTACTACTCTGGCATTACCCTGCCACTGGGTTGTGGTGGTAGTAATATAGCTCGTGTGTTCCACACCCCTTGTTTGGTTGTTCCCTGTTCCGCTTGTACTGCCGATTGTATTAGTAGAACCAGGCGTATTACTGCCATAGGAAAATACCAAATTCTGATTGGTCCTGTCATACCATGCAATAACCGGCAGCCCATTTGACAGAGTGCCTACCGCAGTATACTTGCTGCCCTGGTGGTCCGTCGAATTATTCGCTACAACCTGCCTGAATGCTCTGGAATCCGTGCCTCCGCCCGTATTAATATTCGGATACGATCCCCAGGTACTGGTACCTCCGCCTGTTGTAGAATTGCCGGCACCGGAAGCATACCCAAAATTACCGCCAAACGTTTGCGTTTGATTCGCATTGCTACCGGTAAGAGCACCAATGCCCCCTAAACGGAATACCACAGGATTGTCGGTGCTGTTACGATCATAGTAGCTCATGTATATCCTTACTATGTTATTATCGTTACCCCTGTTGGTCCCATTTGAATTTACAGCAACAATACGGGGAATTTCGACTCGGTCTTCATCAACATTGCCATTATTATTCATCAACAATACACGGCGTTTATTATCATTGGCTCCGTTATTACTGCCTGCGGAATTTCCCCCGGCCTGTATTCTTGAGAAAAGGGTAAAGTTATAATTGGTACCGCTGGTCATATTAGAAGCGCCGACATACCAATCACCTGCTGAATCAAACGCAACGGTTGTATTACGGTACCTGTTTGCCGCAGTTTCAATATCGGTACCAGATCCGTTGTTATTTTTCATAACTCTTAAACGACCATTGGTACTGGCATAAACACCATAGCTCATATACCGGTTACTGCTGCCATCCATACGCATAAAGGGACTCTGCACAACTCGTTCGTTAAGTAAATAACCGGTGTTCCATACATACAGATACCTGTCATCGGTGAGGTTGTTGTTGTTAAGCCCATTTGGTTCCATGTTGTAACCATAACCAAATGCGTTAGAAGCGCCGTTGTTATTCTTGTTGTTAACTGAATCGATTGCCGAACTTCCAGGGTTGACCCGCACCAGCAGCTCGCCGGAAACAATAGTGTTGGCATCATTATTCGTGGTATTGTTGTCAATGCGGATGTTAATATGGTTTTTGGAATTTTGCTCCGTAATATCCGCATTCACCAATTGCTGTGAGGTTGGAGATGCAAGCGCCCTTTCTACCGGCGTTGTCCCAGATCTATCTACTACGATTACACTCTGAGAAGCAGGGTTGAAGTTGAATCCCTTGATCTGGATGATCTCATCTTCCCGTACCGGGTACCATCCAAGTGCAGAGCGATTAAAAGCTGAAGGACTCGAGATTTCCGCCTTAGTAAGTGCGGTAACCACCTCATTGATATATGGTACTATGTCCGCCCGGAATGCTGCTGAATTGGAATTACCGGTGGAATTTCCAGGTCCCGCACCCGCGTTATAATTCCTGCCATCGTAGACTCTGAAGGTGATTGTTTGATTCATGGCTGCCGCATTGGTAATAAGTGAACTGTCCCATGCGAATTTCCAGTTGAAGAAATGCCCGTTGTGTTCCGTAAATTGCTGGGTATTTTCTGGCAGAAGCTGACCGAATTCATTGTTTTCATGTACAATTTCAAAGGCCCACTCAACGGTACTGTTTTCATCAGCCATATCGGCAATATTATGTGCTTCTGCAGAGCGGATTTCATGACTGGTTTCATCCCATTGGGCAATAACGAATTGATCCCCATTCTTATAGCCCGGTATTTGGGCAGTAATACGGGTAACTCGTTGATCGTCCCAGGCTTTCCCAAGGAAAATCACCTTGCCGCTCAAATCTGCGATATTGTTCGTCCCCTGTCCATTTGGCTTATCAACCGCATACTGTACATGCCCGTGCCTTATAGGCTGGTTAGTATTGGGATTCTCGGTAACGATATTCTCACGGTACAATTGCGGGAAAGCCGGAGCATCAATGGGGAATATTAAAACATCTTCGCGTATTTCTCCTGTATTTACCCCTGTGGTATGTAAACCAGAATAGAGACGCTGTCCAAAGGGAGCAACCCTGATTTCTGGAATTTTACCCATACCGGGGGCTACAGGGTTATCGTCATTTACTACGGTGAGTCCAAGAAGAACAGCATCAGAGAGCTGATCCGCAACAGTCCCACCGCTTACCGTGGAATCATAGACCTTGATGATAAATTTTGCATCGTTTGCAGCGATAGAATCTCTTATCAAATTGCCCGTCGTTCCAAAAGCACTATCTCCAAGGTGTAGAACATTGCTGGTGAGCGATGCACTATTTAAATGTTCAAGTTCGTAAGATATGGCATAGCCTGTAGCATCACCAAGGTTTTCACCGCTAGCTAATGCCACAAACGTTACACCAGGTGTATTACTGGAAGCCCCCAGAAGTGTCCACATCGTACTACCCGGCGAGCTTGAAATGGTATAAACGTTTCCTACAACCAGGGCATCGGCCCGTACATTGGTAGAACCGATAACATAGCTTATATCGTAAGACTTTGTTCCATTCCCCTTATCTGCCGTAATATCAAAACTCAAATGCTTATTCCGCACCCGGAAGTTAGTTGATTCGTAATTAATGGCAATATACCGGTTATCCCGGTTACCTGGTGTCATGTTAACCGATCCCTTGAAGTTAAGGTCGGTACCTATTGTAACACCTGTTATCTTGGGTGCATTGTTGTCAATAAACAAGTCTTGTTCATAGTAGCTAGTGTTACCTGCTAAATCTACAACCGCATAATGGAGGGTGACAGGTCCGTCTGCAAGCCGATTCGTGTTAAAATAGCCGTACCAATCAACATAAGACCCTTCAATAGTCCAGCCTTCAATAACACCGTCACCGTCTCTATCGACATTCACCTCATTGTCGTTAATCACAATCCCCCAGTTAGAAGACATGGGTTTTTTAATACCATCCCAAATGCTATCATATTCCCGGTCATTCCTAAGACGGGGGAAATCGACAGAGGTCATTGGCGAATTCTGGTTCAGTATGGGATCCATCTTCTTAACCAATCTGTTTCCTGCTCCAACCCAGGGCCCATTATCAAGGCTGATTGGAGTGTGTGATCCGTCTGTATTGCGCCGACTAAACCAGGCAACCACATAGTCTAGCCCCCCGATGTTGCCTGAATCTTCAGACGAATCGATAGCGCGGCCCTGGATGTTGTACGTTCCAGATGCCCTTACAGAGGAAGTGTATTGTGCATACGGATAAAAGTTATCAATTTGGAAATTGAAGGTACTTAATGCCTGATATGCAAGAGGGAACGTGTTGTCATAAGCTTGAAGATCGATGCTGTAAGTTCCAGACTTGTTTTCATACGGCCTATTACCCTGTATTTCAATGGATGGCGAGTTGACAATGGTCGTCACCTCATATACAAAGAATTGCTCATCCGCCGGTAAAATTGGATAAAACGGAGCATCACCTTGATATGCAGCTTCACGAGCTGAGCAACCTACAGGCAGAGATCCGAAGGCAGAGTTATAGACGAAGGTTTTTCCAGCCACAAATGGATTGCTTGCGCTGAAACCGTAGTCATTGTTAATGTATCCTGTGTCCCCCGGATCATGGACAAAGTACTTTACCCCATTGATAAATCCACCCGGATATTTCAAGATTGGCGGTATAACATCAATTATGCTCGGGTCAGGTGCAACAGTTGAATCCTGATCATTCAGTATCTGACGGAATATTCCGCTCCATTCCTGGCGCCGTAAGTTGATTACGGAAAGACCAATGCCTGCCCTAATCTCGGCCTTGAGTCGGAAGGTCCCCGCCACCCTGATTTGCGGAGAATAATCCATCCACAATCCATTTTTTTCTACCTGAACATTGGTTATTGTGGGTACAAGGCTATTCAGTTCAAAGGTTACTGGTTCAATATCACCCCAAATTGAGTTAGTCTCATAATGCCCATTACTCTGATCCTTTGCATCCAGTGCCATCGCTTCAATAAGTACTTCCAGTTTTCTGTTCTCGCTGGATTTTGGGTTTAATTCTCCATTCTGGTTAATATTGTAGAACCAGCTTGTGCTTGCGGACAAGGTAGTACCCTGCACGTTCACCAAAAACCAATGAGGGCCATAATCTATTGGACTATCACCGATAGAGAAATCACCAACAAGATCATCTCTTATGACAACACCGGCAATATGGTCTATTGAGGCGTTTGGATATTTATACGCCAAGCGGCTGACAACTCCGGAAGTAAAAGATGTCCATTTTTCCGGATCCAAACCATTGGTAGGCCCTGCTTGTGGATATTTAACCGTATCATAGCTTAGCAGAAGATCTTTGGCACTTTCGGCAATACTAACCCTCATTTGAGTAAAATGAATATTTGTGTCATCAGTTGAAGTGCCGGTTACCCTTACCGAGCCGCCCAGTACCGCAGCGGGGCTGGGACTGTGGATAGAAACCGTTGGTTTATCCCGGCTGGGTTCAACCAACAAAAAATAGTCCTTTCTGACCGTTTCATTGCCGGCCCGGTCAACAACCTTTATATAAATAGGCAAACGCCATACATTCGAACCAGTTTGCAGCAGGTCAGGATTATCGGAATTAACCTCTACCACATACGAGGATGATGGTCCGGTAAGATTCTGAATAACAGGGAAATTTAGAAACCAACTGTAAACCCCTCCGCCGTATGAAATATTGGTATCGCTATATAATGATGGGTCTTGCCAATCAATATTATCCTCATCACTGACAATGCCAACATGGAAATAGATATTCTGCACAAGGTCGTTGTCCCACGTTGTTCCTGCCACGGTAACATTACCGGTGACACGGGCATGGTTACTTGGAGTAGTTATTGTTAATAATGGCGGATCAGGATCAAGGGTAAAAGGCCTTTCAAAAATTACCTCCCTGTCTGCCCAGTCAGTTATTTCGATGGTGAGTGTGTATTCTCCTCCAACTAATTTGGTACCTGGATTGTCCGGATCCTCAAAGGGGAGATCAAGAGTCCATGAATCGAAATGCTGGCTGGCATTGGCAGTTTGGGTAATTTTCCTCGTACCATCCTCAATGGGTGTGTGGGTAATAATAAATGATCCCGAGCTGTTCCACGAACCTGTCCAAGTTACATGGGTAAATTCAACCGGCAAGCCTGTCTGGTTACGTTTGAGGTAGGCGGTAAAAGACTTAATATCATTAAACGCCTTTGTAGTACCTGAAAAGTTCATATTCCCAGTACCGTATATCGACTTGGTGCTTGGTATTTCAATCACCGGATTGGAACGCGAAACGAAGAATTCAGCCGTCTTTTCAACGCTGGAGTTACCGGTTTGGTCTTTCGCCATAATAGTCATGCGGTACTGACCGTCTTCCGTAGCGGGAGGGAGATTCACCGACCAGTTTAGATTAGCCGGGTTTCCATCGAATTCATATTGTTCCCAACCGGCACTGGGAGGAAGGAAAGGCGACCAGGTATTCGCAATGTAATTGTATTTTTCAATCATGTAACGAAAACCGCCATTATTCCAATCGGCCAGGCTCTGATTATCTTCGGCTGAACCGGTTACCCTCGGGTTCTGTCCTACCAAAACAGCCTTGGGATTTGATACTGTATATGACGGTCCTTCATTAATATTAGTAAATGTAACGGCAGGAGGTGTTACATCCCTGATAAATATCTGTTCCACTTCCGTCTGGCGTCCAGCCGTGTCCTCTGCGATGATAAAAACAGAATATTTTCCATCCAGCAGATAGTTTTCATAGGTGGCATTGTCTATTACGAATTCAAATTCGTTAATCAGCGGCTTCGGTATAATGTCAGAGTCTGGGTCTGGAATCGAAATGGGGTTCAGGTTCGCCAGGGGAAACTTAACCCGCTGACTGTTCATGTAGTAAGCCGTTACTCCACCAATTAATTTAAGATTCGCATCGCGTACCGTTCCCTTAAAGGTTAGTCCTGCACCTGCCAGACTCCCGTATACCGGTTCCTCGTAATCGCCATTCAGCGGCGCAGGATCAAGATCGATCTTTCTTCCATCCGGGTCATATATGGGATCAACATCATCAAATTCAGGAAACTCTGTATCCAGCCTGAAATAGACGCCAAGCACTTCCGTCTGAAAATCCAGGTCATCGGTAATTCGAATCGAAACCGAATGCAGTCCGTCATTGAGCATATTTGCGGGGATAGTCCATCGGACATTTTTGCCGGTGCTGCCCGGATCCGGAAGGCCAGATCGCCATTCGCTGCTATCCCCATCGTCGGAGGATGTCGTATCGGTGTCAAAGCGGTAGCGGAACATACTGGTGATGTTGGAATACTCAGTATTAAAAGTACCTCTAATCACTGGGTCTCCTGTGTCGTTGGTAAGGGTTGTTATGTCCGGGCTGGTGCTGTTCCCGGCGCCTTGTACCTTGTTAATGTTGGTAAAGTTAATCTCCGGGGGATTGTCAATTATCTGTACCGATATTCCCCTGTCGGTAAAATCAATCTCTTCGGCAACTACCTCCCATGCCATGACGGTAAAACTGTATAAGGCTTCTTCAAAAGTTATGTCATTCCCTGTGAATATGTAGTCTCCATTAATATCGAGCTCACCAGTTATTGTCTGGAGGGTCAAGCCTGAGTAGATTTTCGGGCTAAGAAAGAGGTATTCACGCTCTGGGCCTCTGGTGGTATTGATCCAGCGGGGATCGTCATCCATATTGGGGTAAGCGTCGGTGCTGTTATAAGCGCTGTCTATGTCAAGCGCCCACGGGAGATACTTCATTACGGGATCCGCCTCGGTACTTACACCGAGCAGGGCTTTTCTAATTCCGGTTCCATGGCGGGCTCTGGCTTCAAGGACAAATTCATTATCACCGCTGATAGACGCTTGCCTTAGGTTTCTTTTCTGCCCATAGGGGGAAGCGGGGTCACGGACAGGATAATCGGTAGGAACGTCCAGAACGAATTCACTAGAACTTAAATCATCGTTGAAGTATAGATCAAGGGTCTGAAGACCCTGGCTTACCTCGATGAAAAACTCTGCCGCAGGTATGGTATCCGGGTGATTGGGGTAGTACATATCCGGGTTATCTTCATCGTAGACCACAGGCGGGTAATAGCTCACGATCTTGTTATCCCCGGTACCGGTATCGCCAATGTCAAAAGCCCGGACCCGGAATTGATAGGGGATGTCGCCGGTTTGCGGCAGGGGGGTGTCTGTGGGCCTCCCTTCCGAATTCCTTGTATAGGCCCTTACTTTAAACCCGATGTTCCGCGCCCCTCCAAATCCCGGTTCATCATCGCGCGTGGCCCAGTCAGACGGGCCGATAAAACTGTCTATAACAATATCTTCCCAGTTAACGCTCTCTTCTGTTTGGCTAAGGCTGGTATTCCAGATTTTTATCTGCGGATAGGGGGCCATAACCCCCTGGAGATCATAAACATTTCCGAGTACATCGGCTTTTTGGAAAACAATGGGCTTATTTTCGAGGCTCCAGACATAGAACTGTCCGTCATGGTTAATGGTTTTCCAAAATTCCTCTTCCAAATACGGTGAATTCATCGAAATTTCAGGCGGATGGTTTTTAATAATATAACTATTCGATTCGGAAGAGGTTTTGTGTCCTGCATCGTCTTCTGCAATAATATACATATATAAATCGCCATTTCTGGAAAATTCCCTGCCGTCAATCTTATGTTCATCATTATTAAAATCCAGGGTGAAATTATAATATGAAGCGGTGATTTCCTTTTCGCAGTGGTCGCACCATTCTTTTGCGTCATGGTCTAAATCCATGGGGAAAAATTTCCAGTTATCTGTTACCTCCTGTCGGTAATAGATTTCCACTTTGGAGACCTTGATATCGTCGGTGACATTCGCCTCAAAGGTTATGGTCTGTCCTTTTATATAATGCCCCGATTCCGGTTTTATCCAGTGAATCTCCGGTGGGTTAATATCTACCTTTGGACCGAGACCGGCCTTAAAGGGATCCGAGCAGGTAAGGAATAACCCGGCAAAAATGAGAAATAATCCGATAGTTTGCACTATCTTAACAAATTTGGAATTCATAACAAATCTCCTCTCAAAATTCTGATCTATAGCACATATAGTATATCACAATATATCAATAAAATCCATAAATTTCAACTGGAATACCGCGCCATTTCATTTAAACGGAAAACATACTACAATGGGGTATGGCGAAGAAAACGGTTATTTTAGCGGTTTGCGGCGTTTTGCTGTTGGCTGGATTGGGGCTGGTTTTGCTAATTCAGCCCAAGTCCCGGTCCCAGCCCCAGGCTGTCTGGATTGTGGAAGACCGGTACGCCGACGCCTGGCAAAAGACGCTGGAGGGCGGCGATTCCCCCCTGCCGGGGGCTAAAATAGTCCCACTGTCGTCTATGGGAGATATTCCGGAGCAGTGGTACGGCTACCGGATTGGCTCCGTCCGTGAAGATTGGGACCCTCCGGCTGACGAAGCTTCGCCAATGGGCGGAGGGCCGATTCGAGTGTACCGGGGGCTGGCAAATTCGCGTCAAGATGGCCCTGCCATGGTGCTTGCCGTTGATCCCTGGCTGGTGTTCCGCCGGTTTACCATCCCGCCCCTGAACAGGGACATGGTAGAAAACGGCCCCGGGGACAGAGGCCGGATTTTTATGGCCGGTTCCGACCAGGCGGCGGTTTGGGCATGGAGCGCCCAGCTTTTGCAGGAAGCCCCCGGGATTTTTCCCGCCGACCCGGAAATTTGGGAACAGACCGCCGAGCGGCTGTACAGCAACCGGCGTTTCCAGAACGGGGCGCGGACGTATAGTTGGGGGGAGTTGTGGCCCCATCTGCTGGACGAAAACGAAACGGTCTGGGTATACGCCCCGTTAAGCCGGATTCGGCAACTGCCCCTATACGAAACCAACGGCCTGGAAGCCAATCCTTTCCCCGGCCGCCCCGGCTGGAACCAGTTCGGCATTCAGGCGGAGATTCTCTGGGCGGCCCCCTTTGGCAGCGAAAAAAACCGGGAAAACCTGGAACTTGCCGAAGCCTGGCTAAAAAGCGCCGAGCTTCAATCCCTGCTCGCCGACACCCTGGGCTGCCTCGCCGCCCACCCGCAGGCCCCTCCCTACAACCCCGTTTCCCACAACGCCAGGGTAATCTGGTTCGCCGCTTCCTATGTGTGGGAAGCAGGCGAGTTTGCGAGATAGGGGGAGGGGCTATGAATTTACGTTAAACATACGTTGTTCATAATCTCTCACATTTTTTATTAAAGTATTTTTTACTTTTTGTACTGACAGAGGTTCAGAAATCATTTTTACGGTATTCCAGGAATCCTTTGTAACCTCATCAAAATAAGCCATGCTTCTGATATAATGAAGCGGATTTTCTGTCTCATATTTTTTCTTGAAGTTTTCTATTATGGTATCAATCGGCATATATTTTAATAAATAAAATAAATCAATAAAATCCTTTGCTTCATAACCTCTTGTTCCGGCAGCAGACATTTTCATGGCAGCAATGTCATTTATGCCAATCATATGCAGTCCCTCATCTGTTGTTATTATTGGATCAAGCAGATCATAGGGATATCGAACAAAATCAATTTTTAATTTTTCATGCGGAAAGTACAATTGGTATATTGTATCACCATCATTTAATACTTCAACGTTTTTATAAACAGTCTGTGCAAATTTAAATATTTTTTCTCTATTTAAAACTTCTTTTGTAAATAAATCAATATCTTCTGAAATACGGTGTCCAATTTGCAAACTAAATGCAGTGCCGCCTACCAAATGAAAATTTTTAAAATATGGTTCATTTTGAAACCGTAATAATGTTTCCCACAAAAAATCATTGGTACAATTTTTATGAATTTTCAAAACAGGTTACCTTCATTATGATATGCTCTGAAATCTTTTTTATTAATTTCAAATATAACACTTAAAAAGTTAAGTATTTTTTTATTTAAATATTTTATATTTACCACTTCTTCTTTAACGGTATTCCAGCCATAATAGCGAAATAATTCAATATGATCATCCTGGCCGCCGTAACTAACTACCCTGGTAATAACATACCTTCTGCCTGTATCGAAATTCAGCTTGGTATAATCCTGATCCCAAAAGCATCGCTCCGAAAAAACAGGGATGGGTCTATTCTTGTCTTTTTTATCCATAATTACAGTATATCACATTACAGAAAAAAAATCCCCAGGCTCAGTGCAAGCCTGAACCTGGGGCAAGCTCCTACTCGCTTACCGGGTAGGAGAATTCGATGTTTGCGCCAAGGTAGCCGAGGATCGGATCGCCGTTGGTGCGGAAATCCAGGTTAACCTTCTGGAATTGCTGGGAACCGCCCTGGGGCGGATCATGGGCCGGAACCGTCCGGTATTCCCATCTGCCGGTTGTGTAGCCGTTGCTGTCCACGCCGGGAAGGACGGCAGCCATGCTGTTTACCGGCGCCTTGGACCAGGCAATTTTAATGGATTCCCTGCCGGCGGTTTCGGTCGCGTTGTAGTAGGCGATGTACGGCTCGCCGGTAGCCGGATGCAGTTTGATGTCGGTCCAATTGCCCACAGAGCCGTACTGATCTACCGTTACCGCGACAACTCCGGCGGCGGCAGGGGTGGCTGCGAGGTAGTTTTCCACATAAATATACCGCAGGGTGCTGTCCATCGCGTCATAAGCGGCGATGTGGAGATGATCTTCCGAATCAATGGTTATGGAAACAAACATACCTACATACAAGGGCATTGCTCCGTTGGCCTGGGAGGAGACAAAACCGGGATCAGCGGCGGGATTGGAACCATTCAGCGGATTGGAATACCTGATATTCAGCCTGCCGGTGGAATCATCATAGTAGGCAATGATCGCCCGGCCCGCCGAATCCACTGTCATATCGAAGTAGGTAGAAGCAGATGCTGCTGCCTGTTTTCTGCGGCTATCGGTGTTGTTCCCGCTTACACCGCCGGTGGTGGGAAGGTTGGTGTACGCCCCGTACTCCCTGCCTTGTGCATCCTTCTCTTTCTCAATATCTCCCCGGTTAAAAAGGAGCGGCCAATTTGACGGTCCGCTTCTAAAGAGTTGGTTGGTTCCGCCGTTACTGCTGCCACTTGTCCCGATCCGGAAATTACGGAAAAGAAGTTCGCCGGTGAGTTTGTCATAGTAGGTCATGTAGTAATTGGCGAAACTTGATACCGAATTGCCCCTGGCAATGAGCCTGGGATACTGATACCGGTTTAATAACAACCCATTATAATCGTTCGACTCCAGGGGAATGGCATTGTTGTTCGGATTATTCGCCCTTTCACAGTTAATAATGAGTCCGCCATAATCCTGCCCTTGCCCCCAGGCCGTGCCATAATACAGGCCAGGCAGGATGCCCAGCCATGGATCATTACCATTGCTGTTTGTACGGTGTACTTCCGAATAGCGGTCATAGATTAGGTGGAGATGGGCGCCGTCCCGGTTGTAGGTAGTTGCGTGGAGATAGCGCCCCGATTCGTCCCGGGCCATGCCCATCCCGTCCCACATGGATGCCTTGATAAGGTACTCCGTGTCCAGCCGTACCCCGGTGGCGCCGTTGAACTTGGTCCTTTGGGGCATGGCGTAGCTGGCGTGGAAATTGCCCGCGATGGTATTCGGCCCGATAGTTGCGTCAGCGCTTCTATCGGTTGTCCCCCTCAAATCCACATAGCCAAAGACCGGATTGTCGTCATCCATCATCATCACCGGATTTAGACCGTCCACAACATCGGTCTTAATAACCGTGTAGAACTGGAGGTAGACATCATCGGTAAGGGTTATGTTCTTTGTGTAGTACCGGTCAGCCCGGCGGTTGGGCATATTTTCCTCGTCGGAACCGTTGGAAATGTCCGGCTTAAGCTCGTAGCCGGTTCCGCTGGTACTTAATACAAGCGGATAGGTTCCAAAGGCGTCGTTGTTGTTGATGTTGTTCAGGGTGCCAACGCCATTAACTATGACGGTAAGATACCCCGAATTGGCTGAGTTGTTGGTCATGGTGAAAGACGTGTACGGCGACGCAACGCCGGCAGGGGTAAATGGTGTACCGGCAGGGATGGTGTTGGGATTACCCCTGAACGTATTGTTCTCGGCCTCGCTTAAAATTCTTATGCTGCCGCTGCCTGCGGGATTAAGGTTAAAGCCCCTCACGGTGATAAAGTTGTTATTGGTTCCCCTTATTACCGAATACTTGCCGTCCGCCGAGCGGATATTTTCCCGTTTAAGGCCGCCTTCGGTTCTGAAGTTGGTTTCCACGCCGGAAATGTATGGCACAATATCCATCCGGTAGTATGCGGTCTTGTCTCCCGCAGTGGTCTGGACCGAGCTTTGCGCCTGGGTGTTGCCGGTAATGTCACGGGAAATAATCCTGAAAGCCTGATCGGCGGCGGCTAAATATGCGGCGGACCGTCTGCCCGTGTCGATGTCTAACTGCCAGTTCAGCTTGTGGCCGTCCTGATCAAGGCTTATGTGGGTTATCGTAGACCTCCAGCCATTGGCTGTCCACTGATCTATCCCAACCAGTCCACCGCCCGGAGTGTACGTTGCAATCTGTCTGTATGTACGGGTTTCGCTCCCGGTTCCGATGGATTCATCACCAGCCGCGTTGGGGAAGTTAAAATTGTCCATCCACACCCAAAGGCTTCCTACGACGTTGTTGTCCGTTACCGTCCCCCGGATGCTTATCTGGCCGGAAACCTTGGGGTCGAGATCACGGATGCCGACGCTCTGGTCGTAGATCGCGGTATCCAAATCGCCCTCCAGTTCTATGTGGCCGTTATTCCGGCTGTTAAGGTAGAGGGAGTTATCGTTCATACCGTGCCAGTGGAAGGGGTTAATCACCGCCGCAGGGGGCTCGTGGTCTATGTTGTTGATATTCAGGCCCATCAGTATAACGTCCGCCAACTGTTCATCTTCATTACCGCCTGCAACCGTAGTGTCCCACACCTTCACCAGGAAAAGCGATCCGTTAGGTTCGGCGGAATCGGGAATATGGTTTGCGCCCTGGCCAAAGTCTGCGTCCCCAATGCCGATAAAGGGATCGCTTCCGAAGTTGATGGACGCGCCAATCGTTGATCCTCCGCCTGCCAGGCTTACCGGTACTCCGGCTGCCCGTCTGTCGTCAGGGTCGCTTAATATTGGCTCAAAGACCTGGGCAGTTCCTGTAGTAACAAGAACATTATTGGCGTCGTACTCAGGCACCGCTGGGTCGGTACAGACAAAGACTTCGCCTCCATACCAATGTTCTCCGGCGGCGCCCGACAGGTCCCAACTGGTATTTCCCGGGTTAATAATCATATATGCCTTGCCGGGCTGCATATCGATGGAGGCTACCGGGGCTCCTCCCGACAGTTTTACCGGGCTAACCCGGAAGGTTAAAGCGCCGTTCCCCGAACTTTCCATTGTTTCAATGTCAAACCGGAGCTTATAGTTGCGGGCGCTAAAACCGGTATTCCGGTATTCGCTGTGAACACTGTACGACCTGGATTCCGAGGGGATATCGCCCGCAGTGTGGCTGTAGGTAAGATCGGTCTTAAGGATAATCCGCGAGATTATCGGCGGGTTGTTGCGGACAAAAAGTTCTTTCGTGTAATGGGTTGCGTTCCCCGCCATATCGATAACAATGTAGTGGAGCGTAATGGGTCCGTCGGTAAACGCATTGGTATCCCATTGGAAACCCCAGCGGGTCCGGCCTCCGCTTTCCGAAAAACGCTCAATGTAGCCGTTGCCGTTGCTGTCTTCGCCCAGTTCCTGGTTGCTGATACGCACCGCCCCGTAATTGTTCAGAAGAATATTGTTCAGGTTATTCGGGTCCGGCGGCATGGCAGGGTAATTGGCAAATGGGCCAATGACTCCGGTTGCCCCGTCTTTTATGTTATTGGCAGATGTACCGGCGGCGACCGTGCCTTGTCCCCACCGGCCGCCCTTTGGATTGTAATACACGCCATTCCTGCTGAAATACGCCAGCACTTCCCTGATGCCTTCGACGGGCCCGGAGTTGGGTCCCACGTCCACGGCCAAACCATCAACCCAATAAGTGGCGGTAGAGGCATTCCGCGCCGCCCGGTAAATGCTCGAAGGATAGAAGTTATCTATCTGAATGCGCAGGTTTTGTGTTATGGTGTACGCAACCGGTTCGGTAAAGTCGTCCGCCTTGATGTCCAAAATCAGATTTCCGCCGGCATTGCCTGTTCCGCCAGGCGGGGGGAATTTGCCATCCACCGGGAATCGCACCCTTGAATCGATGGTTATCTCCACCGGATAGTGGAATCTCTGCTCCCAGGCGCTCTCTATCGTCAATGAACCGGACACAGGTCCCAGGGCGGCGTAAGCTTCTCCGTATCCGGTAATTGGCGCGCCGTTATACACAAAGACAAGAAACTTCGCAGCGGGCGTATCCGCCGGTACCCCAATGCTGTTCCAGTTGACGCTTCCGGTATCGGCTATCATGTATTTTCGTCCCACCTCTAGACCGGAACCATTAACCGTCTTAAGGGCAGAAGCGCCATATTCATCTACCGGCATTTTCACTTGGGCGCTGGTGCCTGTCGATGAATAGAGAACAGGTTCGCCGTTATACAATATATTCGAATAGCTCGGAGCATAGACTGCGCTTCGCCACTGGACCCTTTTTATCGCTCCGGCGCCCATAACCATGGCGTGCAGTTTAAATTCTCCCGCAGCTCTTACCCCTGTATAGTAATCTACCGTATCGATGGTACGCTCTACCATGATGTCTGTTATCACCGGAATGGTGCTATCGACCCTGAAACTGAGAGTTTCCGGAAATCCCTGCCGGTATTCTTCCGGGTGCTGGGCGAAGTAGGCCAGGTTAATTTCGGAGATGTCCCCGCAATCGTGCATCTGTTTGGAATCGATCGGCAGAATCTCCAAAACCACAGGCTGTTGGCTCCCGTCCTCATTGTTTAGCTCCCCAAACTGGTTGATAATAAAACTCCAGTTTACGCTCAACCTGTCCCCGGACGGCGGAATGTGCGCCAAAGCCCATCCGTCATCGTTGGTCTCCCGTTCATCGTTGGTGCCTGGCACCGGGTAATGGACAATATTGGCAGGAATTTGAGTCCCCTTGTATGTGCGGACAAGCACAGCGTAGATCCAGTCGTTGTCTTCGGCGGTTCCGGTAACACGGACTTCGCCGCCAACGATGGCGCCCGGATGAGGATAGTTAAATTCGGCCACGGGAATATCCCTGTCGGGATCAAGTACCAAAAAGTACGGCTCCTCATGGGCAGTACCGGGACTGATGTAGTTAACCGCGGTGTTGCCGGCGATATCTGTTACCCTTATGCTGAAGGGCAGTAAAAAAATGTGGGTGTCATTAGCTGGGGTGTAGGTCGGCCGACCTGTAGGAGCGATATCGACGGAAACTTCCGTACCGTACACCGAATTCGTATAAGTACCACGGTAAACAACCAGATCATAATTCCAACTGTACAGGCCGCTGGTTCTGGAAAACCCGGCAGCCGGATTCTGGCCAACCGCCAGCATGGCATCTTCATAATAGGGGGCGCTTGAGTCTTTGCCAATTTTGTATTCAACCTTTCGTATCGCGTTGTCATCTCCCGCAGCGCCCCGGATGGAAACGGTACCGGTAAGATGCTCATAATCGCGGGGAGTTACAATGGTGGATACAGGCGGAACCGTATCAAGGGTAAAGTCCCGCGTTCGTACACTTGCCCTTCCTCCCAGGGAGAATGCGCTGACTTCCACGGTGTAGGTTTTATCACCGGTTAAGACCTCAAACGGAATGAAAATGCCCCAATGCCATGTCGCAAAAAGATCGGTTTCTGTATAGGTATACGGGGTCTGAACAACCAGATCGTTTCCGGCGTAAATTTTGGCCTCAACTTTTTCCAGGCCGCCGCCGGCATTCGATGCGATCCCGGTGAGCCAGAATCCCCGGTCGGACGGCGGCGTCGGATACTTTTGCGGCGATTCAAGACCCGGCAGCGGATCGGACGAGTCTTCCCTTGGCGATCTATAGTAGGTGCTGTAGTTGTCAACTAACGGATAGGCTGTGGGATCGGGCGTTGTGTCATGGTTGTACCCGTTAATAAACGGAGGGCTGTAGTTCAGGGCAAGTTCCGGGTTTGAGCGATCGAGAACGAATTCTACCGGCTCAATTTCGGTTGTTATTCCCAAATCATTGCTTATCCGTATCGAAATTGCATGCTGTCCGTCATCGAGTGCATACGTATGGAAATGCGGCGCGATGTTTTCGCCAATCAATGGAATAACCCAGGTGACATTTTTAACATCAAAGCTGTTATTGAGAGTGCCCCGTAACCACTCACCGGGAGCAAAGTCGCTGAAGCGGAATTCAAACGAATCGGTTATTACATCGGCATATTTGTCAAAGAACGAGCCTCTGACAAACATATCGGTCCGGTCAAGGCTGGCGGGCGTGTTATTGTTTGCAGGCCCGGGTATCCAGATATTAAAGAAGCTAACTTCCGGTCCTTCTTCGACTATCCGCACAAGAAGGGTCTGCCTGGCAACATCGCCGTCTACAAAGGCCTCCTCCCAAACCAGAACGGTAAATTCATATTCATCCCCGTCAAACTCGAATTCTTCGGTTGAATCAGTTACCGCGCCTGTTGCTTCATTGTACCTGAATTGCGGAACCTTTGTACCTTTTTTGATTGGAGGACTCAAGAAAAGGAACTCCTGCTTGCCATCCATCATGCGGGGATCGTTTGCCTGGGGAAACTCTTCTGTATTGTAAACGCTGTCCTTGTCCCGCGCCCATTTCAGATACTTCCATTCCGGCGATTTTTGACCCCGAACCCTCAGGAACGCCCGGTGAATACTGCTGCTGTGGCGGGCGCGGACCTCAATAATAAAGGGGTTGTCCATTCCGGTAAATTGCGGCCTCAGGTTGTTTTCCTGCCCATAGGGAGAAGCGGCATTCGGCGGTCTGTGGATGTTGAAATAGGGGTCAACGTCCAGGAAAGCCTCCGGAGTAATGGCGGTAAAATTGGAGTTAATGTACATTTCAATCGCCGGAGGACCTTCGCTCAGATTGATAAAAAATTCCGCCGCAGGATATTCCAGGGGCGGGTAATAGATTACTGCCTGGTTAGCCCCTCCCGGTATCTCCTCGCCTGTCATCCTGTTGATCATGGCAGGGTCGCCAATGTCGCTGGCCATAATGCGGAACTTGTAGGGAAGCTGCATGGTCGCTTCCATCGGCGAATGCATGTCGGATTTCCCATCGGGCAAACGGTTATACAATCGCACCTTGAACCCAATGTTCTTTGTCCCGAATATTGCGTTATTTTCCCCCCGGTTTTCCCAGTTCCAGGGACCGACAAAGCTGTCCGGCCTAAAATCCGTCCATGCAACATCATCTTCTTTTTCCCCCTTGTTGGGGTCCCATATTTTTATTCGGGGGTAGGGGGCCTTAACCCCCTGAATGTCGGTAACGTTGCCGATTATATCGCCTTTATAAAAAACGTTGGGCCTTCTTTCTACATCATCCCAAATATAAAAACGCTCTCCATTAAGTTCCGTGGTTTCTGCCGGGAAGCCGTTTTGATCGAGCCAGAAATCTGTCTCCAGAAATGGCGAACTCATCGTTACTGCCGGAGGCTCTGACTTGATAATATAGCTGTTTGCTTCGGTAGATGTAGTATTCGGCACTGCGTCCCACGCGACTATTTTTATATAAAAATCCGAATTGGAGTGTATTGGTTCCCCGCCAACCCAATAATTTCTATGGGCTTCGTCATCGCTAATTATCAGATGGAAAGACCAAATATCCTGATTATCCGGGTCCTGAGTCATTTCGTGCTCTGTGAACTCCTTTTCGTTTTCCTGCCAATACTGGATAATTGCTCCTTCAACCTTAACGTCGTCGGTTATTCTTGCTCTGAAGGTAGCTTCGCCCCCCTTGATAAAAAATCCCGAATCCGGCATTACCCAATGGATTACCGGAAAAGTAAAATCGACCTTGGGGCCGAGACCGGCCTTAAACGGGTCTGATTCACATCCAGGTAATACAAGCCCGACCAAAATTACAAGCAAACCAAGTTTCCGGGCGGCCTTACTAAATAATGCATTCATAAGAACCTCCTCATGATTATTCTTTCAAATATAATAATATTGTACTATAAATGACGGATATTTTCAAATGAAATACTGAGGGGGAGAAATTTGCGCAATTTCATACAAAACACCAGGCTCGGGGCGAATATTATTGAGCCTGGGGCATAGCGTAACTGGGCTGGTACGTTCCCGCGCCGGCAGCAGACATTTTCATGGCAGCAATGTCATTTATGCCTATCATAATTTAAAACTTCTTTTGTAAATAAATCAATATCTTCAGAAATACGGTGTCCGATTTGCAAACTAAATGCAGTGCCACCTTTTGCCCATATCGAAATTCAGTTTGAAATAATCTTGATCCCAAAAAAAAGAGGCGCCCCTGCGGACGCCTCTTGTACCAAAATTACCTCTGCCCTATTTTTTTCAGATAGGCGCGCTCGTAATGGGCACTGGTAAGATAGCTCAATAAAATGCTGTCGGTCAGGTCTACATAATTTCCGTCGCCACCGGTAGTCATCCGAACCGACCCTGTGCGTGGTACGCCGTTGCAGACAAAGTCGTCGACGGGAACGCTGCTGGCAGGAACGGTCATCGCTTCCCAGGCCCCGGTAAACTGATCGTATTCGTCGGTTCCGTTAAGGGGAACGGCGGGATTTGACCAGTCGCTGCGCCATGCCACCCGGATCGAGTTCATCGTCGAGGGGAAGGTGGCGTGATAGTAGGATATGTAGGGTACATTGACCATTTCGTCTTCGCCGTTGACGTTCCTGGTTTCCGGCCGGGTGTTGATCATAAGCTTGGTGCCGGCACTAAGGAACGTGTCCACGGTGCATACCACGGGGGCCGCGTTATACGCGCTGAGGTAGGCGTACTTAAGGCCGCCGTTGCCGCTGTTGTAATAGGCGATGTGGATGCCGTCATCGTCGTCCACCGTCAGGTCCACATGCCATCCGTTAAAGTTATCGTCGATAACTCTGGCGTTGGCCTGCCATTGGGGTGTGGTGGTGGCGGTGGTATGGTTGGTTCCCTGCGAGTACGAGAAGACCAGCCGGTAATTTTGCGCGTCGTACCAGGCAATAACCGCCCGCCCGGTGCTGAGGGTCCCCACGGCGGTGTATATCCCGCTTGAGTAACCGGTGGTATTGGTCGCCACCACCTGCCTTCCCGGGGCGGTTCCCGCATACAGACTCCCCGGTTTGTCGGTGTTGTCAGTGTCTTTCGTATCCCCGAAACCGGGGATATGGACAAGACCGGGGCCGGTAATGTTATCAGGCTGTGCGCCAACCTGACCATAACGGAAGACCACCGCGTTGTCGGTGCTGTTGCCGTCGTAGTAGCTCATATAGACTCTTGCAGCATTCGCGCCCGTACCGGTACCGGGACCCAGTACCGCGATCCGGGGAATTTTGACGCGGTTGATGTCGTACACGTTGGTTTGGTTGTTATACGAAACTTCCAGGCGGCGCCTGTTGGTTACAGATTGGTCAACGGGTACTTCATATCCGCCATATTCGCCCCTGGCATCACTCCCTTCTGCCCTGCTGTAGAAACTAAACATGGTAGCATAGCCAAATTCGTTCCATATCCGGTCGGTGTTGGTTGAGCCGCCGTACCAGTTACCGCTCGAATCAAAAGCGACGGTGTTGTTGTGGTACTTGTTGAAACATTCTTCAATGAACGTCGCGGTTAGGTTAACGTTTTTGTACAGGTATCCCGAGCCCCGACCGTAGGTCATATAGGTGTTGCTTTTGCTGTCCATCCTCATGAACGGCGAGAGCATATCGTTTCCGCCGGATGTGGATATCCATGAGCCGGTGTTCCACACGTACAGGTTGCGGTCATCGGAAAGGATGTTGTTGTTAACGTTGTTCGGCTCCATGTTGTAGCCGCCCGGCGCGTCATTCATGTTCCTGTTGTTAACCGAGTCGATGCTGTTGACCCGTACCGACAGCGCCCCGGAAATAACGTCGCTCCCCACCGTGGCGGTGATGCGGTTTCTGGAATTTGCCCCCGAAGGAACCGCGACGCTGCCGAGGGTTCCTCCCTGCCCCTGCACGGTTGTCGCCGTGCCGTTCAGGTTAAATCCCCGTATCTCGATGGTTTCACCGTCACGCACGGGGTACCAGCCAAGGGCGGAGCGGTTAAAGGCGGAAGGCACGGCGGGGTACGCCGAACTGAGCCGGGTAACCACCTCGCCGATATAGGGTACGATGTCCGCCCGTATCTCTGTGCTGGAGGAGTTCCCCGTAAGGGCCTCGCCGCCGGTGTAGTTCCTGCCGTCGTAGGCCCGGAAGGTGATCGGCACATTCAAGGCCGCCACGGTGTTTATAAGGGAACTGTCCCAGGCAAATTTCCAGTTGAGGAAATGGCCGTTGGGTTCGCTAAAGTCCTGGGTGTCGTACGACAGGGGCAGGCCGTGTTCGTCATTCTCCTTCACAATCTCAAAGGCCCATTCCACGCCGCTGCTGTCGGCGGCCATCATCGCGATGGTGTTGGGGTTCATGGGACGCAGTTCGTTGTGCGCGGCGCTCCACTGGGCGATGACAAATTCGGCGCCTCTGCCCTTCCCGCCGTCATAACCGACGGTACCGTTTCCGATCTGGACGGTGATCCGGGTAAGGCGCTGATCATCCCAGGCCTTGCCCAGGAAAACCACCTTGCCGCTGATGTCGGCGATATTCGCCGTTCCCTGTCCGGCAACCTTGTGCGCCGCATATTGCACATAACCGTGCTTGACGGGCCGGACCGGCGTGCCGCCGGTTACCAGGTTCTCCCGGTAGAGTTCCGGGAAGCTGGGGGAGGCGGCGGGGAAGATAAATTCTTCGTCGCGGATAGCGCCGTCGGAATCGAGGCCCGAGTAGTAGCGCCGCCCGAACTGCGCCGCGCGGATTACCGGGATTTTCCCCAGGGGCGGCGCGTCGTCGTTCACCACGGTGAGTCCCAGCAGCACCGCGTCTGAAAGCTGGGCCGCTTCGCCCTGTCCGCTTTCCGTGGAGTCATACACCTTGATGATAAATTTCGCATCGTTGGCGGCGGCTGAATCCTTGATAAGCGGAACAGCCCCGAACGCCGCGTCTGCGAGGTTCAGCGTGCTGCCGGTAAGCGCAGTGTTCTTTTCATCAACAGTGTAGGAAATGGCCGTGCCGTAGCTGTAGCCGCTTCCGGTTGCTTCATCTTTGGCTACGGCTACAAAGGAAATGCCCTTTTCATTTCTGGCTGCTCCCAGGAGTGTCCAGTCCGTGTTTCCCAGGTCGTCGATGGTGTATACGCTGCCCCGTACCAGTGCGTCGGCGCGGGTTTCGCCCACAGCGGTAACGTATCCTATCCGGTAATACTTTTGTCCGTTGCCGCCGTCTGCGGTAATGGCAAAGCTCAGGCGCTTGTTCCGCACCCGGAAGTTTGTCGTTCCGTAATTGGTGGCGATGATGCGGTTATCGCGGCTGCCCAGAGTCATGTCAACGGAACCCTTAAAGTTGGTGTCGGTCCCTATCCTGATCGCGCTGATTTTGGGGGCGTTGTTCTGGATAAACAGCGTCTGCTCGTAGTAGCTGGCGTTCCCCGCCTGATCTACGATTACATAGTGCAGCGTTACCTGTCCGTCATTAAGCTGGAAGGTGTTAAACCGGGCGTACCAGTTAATATACGGCCCGTCTTCGGTCCAGCCTTCTACATAACCGTCCTTGTCGGAGTCGATGTTAACCTCGTTGTCGTTAATTACAATCCCCCAGTCCGAAGACATTGGTTTGCGCCTGCCGTCCCAGTTGCCCGGAAACGAGCTGTCGGCATTGCGAAGAACGGGGAAATTAACGCTGGTATACGGGCTTGCCTGGTTGCCAATATCGTCCCAAACGGCATTGCCCCGCATATCCTTTACCGTTTTGGTTGTTCCATTCCACGTACCGCTGTGGCTGCCCCTGAGATTGGGATTTTCCCACAGGCTGATCTCCTCGCCGTTCCGGCTGAACCACGCGACCACAAAGTCAATACCCTGGACGGTGCCCGATCCCGTAACGGAGTCGATGGCGCGGCCCTTGATGTAGTAGTCCTCCGTATATGCCCGCACCGGAGATGTGTATTGCCCGTAGGGATAGAAATTGTCTATCTGGAAGTTAAAGCTGCTCAACGCCTGGTAAGCCAGGGGGAACGTGTTGTCATAGGCCTGAAGGTCGATAGCGTACGATCCCGATTTGTTCTCGTAGGGTTTGGCTCCCGATATTGAGATGTCCGATGACAGCACCGTGGCTACCACGTCGTACACGAAGAACTGCGCGTCTGCCGGAAGGGGGTCCGAACTCTGGCCGCCGTATTCCGCTTCATAAGCCGTGCATCCCGCCGGCAGTGGGTGCGATGCGTTATAGACAAAGGTTTTACCTTTCGCCAGGGGGTTTTCCGTACCAAAGCCGTAGAATGAGTTTGCGTAAGAGGGGTTCCCCGGTTCGTTAACCAGATACTTTACCCCGGGAATAAAATTGGCCGAGGTTTTCAGCGCCGGCGGATCGACGGATATGCCGGGGAGGTTGTTTGTCGCGTTATTGTTGTCCAGTATCCGCGCGAATATGCCGTCTTCCTGTCGCCGCATGTTGATCACGGAGAGGCCGATGCCGGCCCTGATCTGCGCCCGCAGAATGAACGTTCCCGCCACCCTGATTTGGGGAGTGTAGTCCACCTCGTTCCCGTTTTTTTCGACACGAACGTTAACAATGGTGGGAACCAGGCTGTTGAACTCGATGGATACCGCTTCAATGTCGCCCCAGATGGAATCGGCGGCCCAGCTTCCGGCTACATCCTTGGCATCCAGGGCCATTGCCTCCAATACCACGTTGAGCTTTCTGTTAACGGTAGACTTGGGGTTAAATTCCCCATTCAGGTTGATGTTGTAAAACCAGCTCGTGCTGAAGCTCAGGTTTGAGCCCATCGCCTCTACCATGAACCAGCCGGGGCCGTCGCTGCCGGAATTGCTGCCGACCAGGTCGTCCCGTATGGGGAATCCGAGTCCGTCGGGAGGCGCGGCGTTGGGATAGTTGTACGCCAGCCGCTTTTCGCCGCCGGCGGCTGTGTACGCCGTCCATTGCGCCGGATCAAGACCCATGACGGGCCATTTAACGGTATCGTAATTCAACAGAAGGTCCCTGTCGGATTCGGCGATGCTTACCCGCATCTGGGTAAAGTGAACCGCCGTGTCGTCGGTGGAGTTTCCCGTTACTTGCACCTGGCCGCCCAGTATCGCTCCGGGGCTGGGGTTGTAGATCGTCGCCGTGGGCTTGTCCCTGCCCGGTTCAACCAGCAGGAAATAATCGGTAATTACCTTCGCGTTGCCCGCCCGGTCAAGAACCTTGCAGTACACGGGCAGCCGCCAGATACCCGAACCGGCCATGAGGCTGTCCGGATTGGCGGGGTCAACTTCGGTAACATACGGCGATGACGGCCCGGTCAGGTTCTGAATGCTGGGGAAGTTGATCGTCCAACTGTACAGGCCGCCGCCGAAGGTAAAATTGGGACTCTCGCCGGCAATCGATCCAAACGGCGAAAGGGTGTCGAGCCGGGTGTCAATCCATTCGCTGTCATGAATGGCAGACGGGTCGCCGGCGGCAATTTTTCCCACACGGAAGTACATCTTTTCAAGCTGGTCGTTGTCCCGCGAAACGCCGACAATGGTCGTATTGCCGGTGACCCGCGCGCGGTAGGCCGGCGCCTTTATTTCCACAACCGGCGGTTCCGGGTCCAGGGTAAACACTTTTTCAACGGTAATGTCCCTGTCCGCCCAGTCGATGGCTTTGATGATCAGCGTGTAGTCGCCGGCAAGCAGCGTAACCGCCGGATTGGCCGGGTTGGCAAAGGGGACATCGAGCGTCCACGAGGCAAAATGATGGCTTGCGTCGGGCGTTTGGGAAATGTTCCGCGACGGAACAGGGCCGGGGGTGAGGTTTTCGGCAAACGTCCCTCCGTTCCAAACGCCCTCCCACGTTATCGCGGTCCAGCCAATCAGCTGATTGTCCTGGTTGCGCTTAAGCTGCGCGCTGAAGAAATGAATGTCGTTTAACGCCTCCGTGGTTCCGGCAAAGCGCAAATTCCCGGCGCCGTAAATCGTCCGCACGCCGGGCATGTCGATTTTCGGCCCTTCCCGCGAAACAAGGAAGACGGCGGTTTTTACGCCGCTCAGGTTGCCGGTCTGGTCTTTGGCCTGAACGCTGATCCGGTACTGGCCGTCTTCCTCGGCGGCGGGGAGGTTCACCGTCCAGTTAAGGTTGGCGGGGTTTCCGTCAAACTCGTACCGCGTCCAGGCGGTAACGGATGACCAGGTATTGGCTATGTAATCGTATTTTTCAAGCATGTAGCGGAGGCCGTCAAGATCGCGGGAAGCCAGACCCTGGTTATCTTCGGCGGAACCGGTTATGCGCGGGCTTTGCGCTACCAGCACCGTCCGGGGGTTGGATGCCGTATACGGCCCTTCGTTTACATTGGTAAATACCACGTCGGGATTCGTCGCGTCTTTGATAAAGATCTGTTCCGTTGTGTCCCGATGCCCCGCCGTATCTTCGGCGACGATGAACAGCGTATAGGCCTTGTCTTCCAGGTCGAGGAAGCCTTCCAAATTCTCCAAACCCCTATGTATCACAAATGTAAATTCGTTTATCAGAGGCCTGGGCATATAGGCGACGGAATCGTCTTCAATCAGGGCAGGGGTTTGGTTCTCAAGATGCACCCGTTCTTGCCTGCTGTTGAAATAGTAGGCCGTTACTCCGCTAAGGTTCGCGTCGAACACCGTTCCCGTAAAGGTAATCACCGGATCGCCGGGGTTGGGCGCCCAGACCGGATCGCCGTACACAGGTTCGTCGTAGTCGCCGTTTACCGGCGCGGGGTCCGGGTGGACATAGCGCTGGGGGCTTCCCGTCAGCACAAACTCGGGAAGCGCGCGATCCAGCCGGAAAAACACGCCGGACTTTTGCGCCTCAATGCCCATGTCGTCGGTGATGCGGATCGAAATCGAGTGCAGCCCGTCATACAGCCGGTCGCTTGCGGTATTGGGCAGGGGAATCGTCCATCTGACGTTCCTGCCGCTGCTGCCAGGGTCCGCCCCGCCCTGCCGCCAGGAGGAGCTGTCGGACGAATCGGAAGAATCGGCATCGGTGTCAAAGCGGTAGTAGAACTCTTCGTTAATATTGGAATATTCTGCGCTAAAAGTTCCCCTGATCAGCGGGTCGCCTGCGTCATCGGAAAGGGTGGTGATGTTCACGCTGGCGGCGGAAGTTTCTGCATTGATGTTGGTAAAAACAATCTCCGGCGGATTGTCGATGATCCGCACCAGTACGCCCTTTTCGGTAAAGTCGCCTTCTTCGGCAATTCCTTCCCAAACCCGGACGAAAAATTCGTATTCCGCCCCTGCAAAAACATATTCTTCGCCGGTGGGGTTATTGTCCGCATCAACTACCGGGACACTCACGCCATCTTTTATTTTTGGGCTGAGGAAGAGAAATTCCCGCTCGGGGACATCCCTGCTGTTCCGCACCCAGCGGGGATCACCGGTCGGGTCGGGGTCGGGGGAACTGGTGTTGTACAGGCTGCCGGGTCCCTGTTCCCACAGCAGGTACTTCAGCGCACGTTCCGGCGAACCGGCGGGCGCAGAATTATTGCTTACCCCAAGAAGGGCCTTTTTAATTCCGCTTCCGTGGTGGGTGCGGGCTTCAATGACAAAATCATTCTCTCCGCTGATATACTTCTGCCTGTGGCTGCTGTCCTGACCGTAGGGGGATGAGGGGTTACTGTCCCTGTGGATGTCGTATGCCGGATCGGCGGGCAGAAGAAATTCATGGGGCGGATTAAAATTGAAATTATCGTTGTAGTACAGATCAAGTACCGGGGGGCCTTCGCTTAATACGATGAAAAATTCCGCCGCAGGATAATCCAGGGGCGGGTAATATTTTTCCATCTGGTTTTCCCCTGTGCCGGAGTCGCCGATGTCCTTTGCCCGGACGCGGAATTTGTAGGGGGCGACGTTGCTTTGCGCCATGGGGGTATCGGAAGCCGTTCCGTCTTCTTTGCGTTCAAAAGTCGCCAGCTTGAACCCGATGTTCCGCGCCCCGCCGAGGCCCGGAAGGTCTTCGCGGGTTGCCCAGTCGGGGGGGCCGATAAAATTATCGATCTGGATATAGTCCCAACTGTAGGTATCTTCGGTTTCTCCCAATGCGGGATTCCAGATTTTTATCTGCGGGTAGGGGGCAAGAATCCCCTGGATGTCGGAAACGTTGCCGAAAATATCGCCTTTTTGGAACACGATGGGCTTTTTTACCTCGTTTTCGCCGCTCCAGTCATAATAGTCGCCAAGAATGGGGATTTTTTCCCAGAACCCGGTTTCCAGATAGGGCGCGCTCATTTCGATTTCGGGCGGGCTTGTTTTGATAAAGTAGCTGTTGGGATCGGAGATTGTTTCTTTTCCCGACCCGTCATAGGCGATTATTTTGATGTAAAAATCGCCATTGGTGTAAAATTCCTTGCCGCCAATCCAGAAAAACGGATCGGTAAAATCAAGGGTAAAGCTCCACCATTCTTCATCGGCTTCCTGGATCATGGGCAGGGGCTTCCAATCGTCTTTTTTGTCCTGCCGGTAATAAATATCCACACCGGTAACGGCGATATCGTCGGTAACCCGCGCTCTGAACGTAACGACATCATCTTTCAGAAAATCCCCCGAGTGGGGCGTTATTTCGTGTATTTCGGGGGCGGTTATGTCAACCTTGGGGCCAAGGCCAGCCTTAAAAGGCTCCGCCTCGCAGCCGGAAAATATTCCGGCAAAGACAAAAAACAAACCGACTGCCTGCGCTATTTTTCGATATTTGGCATTCATGACGTATCTCCTCTATTAAAATGCGTTCCTTCTGCCTAAAATATACGAAAATAAATTCCCGCCTCCCACAAAATTCGTCAAATATTTCACCCGCAAATTAGATTCATTTGAAGCGATTTAACCTACACATGAACATTTGGTGCAATATCCCAACAAGGGGCGGGGCGGGCGGGGTGCCAAAAAACTGGAGGAGTCCGCCTACACAGCCGCCTGACCACTAATGTTTATTGTTATGAGTAACTATCCATAACTACCATCATTAGTGGTCAGGCCGTTATTCTACCCTTAGTTTTTGATTCTATTCCCTCGTCTATTACGGCGGGGAGTTCCAGAATTTTTTGGCCCCCCGCCCGCCCCGCCCCTTGTTGGCCTGTTACGGTAATATGCAATTTAATATTAATCTGGCTGTTACGCAAAAAATAATCACCACAAAAAAGACTTGGGATGCCGATAAGTTCTTCTTTGTTGGCGACCAAGACGATCAAATTAACGATATTGATGCTGATGAAATCGTCAAAGAGATCATGATCCCTGCACTACCAGCTGGAACTAAGAGTACCTATCTGAAATTTGCTTTCAGAAAAGCTATTGACTTCCCGTTGGTAAGCGTTGCAGCAGTTGCCAATCCTAACGGTGGCAGCGCAAGCAACGTCAGTATCGTTCTTGGCGGCGTATACAACGAGCCACGACGCGCAACTGGCGCTGAAAGTTCTATCACTGGCAAAGCAATCAATGATAGTAACGCTACAGCAGCAGGTGAAGCAGGTGTAAGTGACAACAAAGCCAATTTAGCTCCTCAAGCTACCTATAAGGTGCAAGTTGCTAAAACTCTTATTAAGAGAGCGTTGCTAGCTCTTAACTAGTCACGGGCCTAATAAGTCCACTAAAAAAGGAAGAGAGGTTACAACCTCTCTTCCTTTTTTAACACCCAGAAGATTTTCCGTAAATTATAAAAGAGACCTGAGTTACAGTTTTATTAATACCAACGATGTAGTATAATGACATCCGTGAATTCTCGCTTAAAGGAGGTACACGATGGCATTAAATCTAGGAAAGCACAAATTCACGTTACAGAAAAAGGCTGTTGCTTTCTTCGGCATTGTACCTTTGTTGTTGGTAACAGCATGGATTCCAGTTCCTTGCCCTGCGTGCCATGGTAGCGGTGCTATTTCCAGCCATGGCATGGCATACGTAACTTTGGCAGAACCTCCAGTTGTCACAACAAGCGGAGCTCCCCAGAAAATATACTGCGACTCGTGGTTATTATACAAAACTGGAATAATCCTAACATTACAAAATGATGGCGACCAAGATGCTTCTGGTTTCGTAGTACTGCGCTGGACAGATCCTGTAAGTGGTTATCTGTCTGAAACACAAACTGTTGCTATATCGGCCAGTGCTGGAAAAATAACTCAGCAGAGAGTAAGTGTGGTGCTAACAATGCCAGAGGCTGAATCTTCTGGTACATTACCAAAGGTTTTAGTTACAATACCAGACGACCGTCATCCATGTGATGAATGTAACGGCTCAGGTAAAGTGATGCTAAATACTTGGCTAAGCTCCAAGAAGAGATGGGAGTTATCCAATAGCCAAGTCGTCCTTGGAGAAAACACCATTGATGTTCCACATGAAGAAGATTTAGAAGACTGGCTTTGGATACCAATACTCGATGAAAACGATAAACCAATTCTAGACGGTAATGGCTTCCCTCTTAGAGAATACGTTGAGGACCATGGTGGAATATGGCAAGACGCCGTAGATGAAAATGGAAATCCAATGCTTGATGGTAACGGCAACCAAATCAAAATCTATATTATGAATTCATTTTGGTAGAGCTAAAACATTCTTTAGTGGTAAATAAAGCCATCGAGCAGCATGCTGCTCGATGGCTTTATTTACCCAAATGCATAACAATGAATAGTCAACAATCTAATGAAGACAATCATGGTAGCATGCCGACTGACCTTGCCCCCGATCGTTGCGCCAATTTCAAAGTTAGTAATAGTATAAACTAAATTTGAAAGAGGTGGTAGCAATGTCGAGGAAAAACTATACAGCGGAGCAAATTATCGTAATTCTGCGA